>VAPB010399959.1_pt1 | contig 121543 bp, 268 predicted proteins | sample 3395101 | NCBI WGS metagenome assembly VAPB01 (sample SAMN08290433, study PRJNA428436) | hydrothermal vent metagenome | isolation source: Deep-sea hydrothermal vent chimney | place: Indian Ocean: Southwest Indian Ridge | reverse complement strand
GAGCCCCTGTAGGGGTATAATTAAGGGGTTTCAGAGGTAGTAAGTTGGAATGTATACATGTGTATACATTCTTAAAGGATATATAAAGGATTGGTGCTGAGAGTTGAGTATGATGAAGTATGATTAATAAAATGTATACATGTGTATACATTCGAAAATTATTTAAATCAGAGTGATTTAGTTTAATTATGAAACGAATTATGAAACGATCTCCTATTCAAGTTAATTCTGATGTGAAGAAGAAGCTTGAGCGTTTTAAGCCAAAGGGTGTTTCTTGGAGTGTTTATTTAGAGAAATTTACTCGGAAAGAGGTTGATGTTGAGAGAAAGAGGATCAAGTTTGATAGTGGATTGAGTGGGGTTGGTGCTAAAACTATGGAGCTTGATAAGAAGATTGCGTTTTGTAATGAGATGAAACGTGATATATTGGAAGATGATTTGTTTAAGAAATTAATTAAATTGAATAAGGAGATTATGGGTGTTGCAGAATCTTGGGTTTCTGAGGAAGGTGTGCAATTGTGGAAAAACAAGCTAGTTCAAATTATGAGTGAGTTTGAAAGAAAGTAGGAGGAAATAAAAATGGATGTAATTAGTGAGTTGAAGAGAAAATTAAGGAAGAAATATGATAGAATGAGTGATAAAGAAGTTGAAAGGAGATGGAAATTGCATTGTGAGAAAAACGTGGAATAGTTTGAGATTAAAGAGGATTGATTTGGAAATGAGAGAGATGAGGCAAGTTGAAAAAAGAGCTTTGAAAAAGTATCTTTCTGGATTAAAACGGGTTTAAGCAATGTTCTTAGTTATTGAATGTATGTTTGTATTGTAAATCCCGCCAGTGAGAGGGTGTGTTTCTACGTGAGTGATATGCAGTTATACAGGTATTATTGTATTATAAGGTAGACAAAGGCATATAGTCTACCGGGCGGGTTTTACAATACGACTAATTATTGCATATCACTAAAAGGTATGAGGAAGTATGAAGGCGGACTGTTTCAATAGTTCTTAATATCGATATTGTAACATATTGGTTGTTGCCTCAGAATCTATATATAAGACTCTTGGTTGCTTATTTATGTGAAATTCTCGACGCCGTTGAAGAAATTATCGAATGTGGGGGAGAGTTATACGGTGGATGAATTGATGAATGCATTAGCACTCAATAAGAACGTGTCAGATCGTGATGTGTGGTCGGTGAATGGATTGGATGGACAAAGCGGATGGCAATTGCTTTCGAAGTTGCGGAAGGAGACGGAAGCGAAAGATGGATTCGAACCGCAAATGGTTGTTGTGAAGACCTCGGAGATACTCGTGCGATTTGGCGGAGCGGGCCCGCATAGAACGATAGATTTGATGCAAGTACGAGGAGAAAAGAAGTCGAAGATATACTATTGGTATGAGATTTCAGACCATCTGAAAGGTGTGGTGAAAGACAGGAAATGCGTTGATGGATTCGAAGCGTCGGTGTTTCCAGTCGGAGTGAAGCAAGAATTACGAGCAATCATAGCATGTGCACCAGAGAAGTATGATGAACTAGTTGAGTTGATGCGTCGATCACAAGCAATAAAGTTGCAAGGAATGTGGGTGGACGCGAGTATGGGGAAGAAAGAACAAGGACAATTCTTCGTCGTGCAAGAGCTAGAGACGGTTGATGAGGACTATTCAGGAGGAGAGAATATTCTCAAGAAGTTGAAGGATTGGACAGAACTCATACCGATGAGGCATTATTACACGGAGAAACCATTGTTTGATGAAGTGACATCGTTGTCGATGTTGGTGTCAGTGATGTTCACGAGAATGGAGATGGCGGCGTTCAATACGATCTATTTTGGTCCGAGTCGGCATGGGAAGACTGCGGTGCTTCGGTTTTTGGTGTGTGATGTACTGAAAGGAGGTTTTGAATCAGCGACAGCATCAGCGGGGAAAGGATGGTTGGTGTCGCACAAGGAAGGAACACCACCGAGCAAGTTGTTTTCAGAGAGGAAATGTCTGCTTGTTGATGAGTTATTCAAGTCAGTGAGTGTGAAAGGAGAGCATCGATCCTATGCAATAGCGTTGAAAGCATTGGTGCAAGGGCATATGCAGATTTTGGATAGAGGGTTGGTAGATGCATCATCAGGTGTTGGACGGGTGAAAGGAGAGATGATTTGTTCATTTGTTGGCACGGAGAATGATGATTTGACATTGCAAGTGGCGTTGGCGAAGGCGGAAAGCATTTCAGATGCAGCATTTAGACGTATACAAATAGGATATGCTGAACGAGCTGGTGGTATAAGTGATGATTCGTTTGATCAGGTTGATGTTGATGCGAAAGCTGCGAAGCAGAAGATGATTGGGTTCTTCATTAAGAAGTTCGGTCAAGATGCATTGAAAGATATAGCTTCGTTATTACTATATTCAAGAAGATATACGGAGAAGTGGAGTCCGGAAAGTGAGGATTTCTATCATTGGCAAATAGGGATGTACAAGTGGATGTATCATTGCGCGTATGAAGGACTGGTTGGATTTCCTGAGTTTGATAAGAATTATGTTGGTGCTGAAGAGATCATTGCAAAGAAGTTGAAGTCAATGGTGCATTTGCAGCGGGATTGTGTTCGTGCAAGTTATATTTCAGCAGCGATTGTTCGTGGTTGGGAGGTGGCGAGTAGCTATAAGGAGTTCAAACCTGTTGTTGATTTGAGACAACAGAAGCTTGCTGAGCAATTAGTGATGTATTTTTTCAGGAGTAGGGTTCGTATCTTTGAACCTGGATTGAAAGATCTGTTTATTCCTAGAGGTGGAGGGATTAGCAGAGGATATGGAGGAAGAAGAGAATGGTAATGCAATTTGAATTAAGGGAAGATGAATCGGGACGAGAAATAGGTTTCGTTTGTAAGAATCATGGTGATGCGGCGTTGGAATCTGAGATTCTGATAAGGAATCACATTCGCATGATTCCAAGGAAAGGGAAACGTCCAGCGAAAGAGGAGTATAGTGTGTTGTTGGTGCGATGTCCGACTTGTAAGAAGTATCAGGAATGGGATTTGAAGAAGTTGGTGTATCGTGGCTAGTATCGCTTGGGATAAATGGGTGGAGATGCGTGACATGTTACCATATGATAATGATTGTATTATTATGAAGGATATGGAGAAGTGTCGTGTTGAAGGATGTGAACGTTGGTGTTCAACATTAGTGGAGTGTTCGTTGCACGCACAGTTGGATATGCGGGTGGAGGATGATTAATATGGAACCGTTTATAGTGAAGAAGGTTGAGAAGAATGAGGAGACTGCGATTGTGTTGGATTATGATATAGCAAATGATAAGTATCATGTGATTGTTAATGGACGATTGGTGTTGACATCTGGATGTGGATTTCGAGGAGTGTATGAGTTTAGTAAGTGGGTGAAGTAAGTTGGTGTCGGTTGCAGGCTATGCGTTGGCAGAGTATATTGTAGCTATTGCGTTAAGCTATGCATTGATAGTCATTACTGGGTTTTCAGAATACATTGCTGATTATGCGAAGGAAAAGGAATGGTGGCGATCGGTAGGGATATACTCGGTGCTATTAGTTGCTGGGATACTGTTGTATTCATTTGAGGTGAGGATTGGTTTGGTGTGGATGATCAATGGGATGCTGATAATGCGTTGTGTAACGAATGTTGTAGCTGTGATTGAACGATGGTAACGAGAGGAAGATTGAGCAAAGACAATGAGTTGGACCTCGTATTGAGTTTACGAGGGACAATGAAGCAGTCTTTGTGGTATAATAGATATCTCAAGACGAGATATTGGCAAGAGTTACGAAAGGAAGTATTGGAAAGGGATGGATGGTGTTGTGTTCAGTGCAAGTCGAATGTGGTGTTGCAGGTAGACCACAAAGTTTATAGAGGAGAAGGTTTGGAATTAATTGAAGATTTGCAGACATTATGTTATAAATGTCACGCGAAGAAGTCGAAGAAACATGATTTGTTGGCGTGGAAATTATTAGGAAAGAAGAAGGTGAGAGTTGGTGGGGGGCAACTGTTTTCGGTATTGCGGAGGGATAATGGTGATGGTGGATAGTGTGGAGTATAAGGCGCGGTTGGATAGTATTAAGAAGTTACCGAGACGGCATCGTTCTGGTGCACGGTTGTTGTTGATTGATGAGATGGAGGGTAAATGATGGCAAGACCTGGTGGAGGTTCCAGTATTGAGTTTGGGAAGGTGAAGTTGTTTTCATCAGAAGAATCAGTGGAACAGTTGAATGGAATGTTGGATAAGATCATAAAGAAGCATGGGTATCCTGAAGAAGAAAGGGAAGAGGAAGAAGATGCGAGTTTGCTTGATGAGGAAGAAGATGAGATCACGGATGTTGAAGTGAGTGAGACACCTATTGAAGTTGAAGAACCAGAATCGCCGTGGATCACTGCGAAGAAGAAGTTGGATAAGTTGGAAGGTGATAAGAAGCTGGACTGAGTGCTTTTTGTTAGCTGTTGACGAGCGCGAAGTCCGCGAGCAACAGCGTCGGGGAACTGGGTGCTAGGTTAATCAGGCCGTTTGTGCGAAAAACTTTTCGTGCAAACTGCCGTGGGGAAACAGAAAATGATTGATGAAATAATTCGGTGCTGGAATTTATATTCCCATTCCAGGGAACCTGAGAATGAACTGGGTGCTGGAAAAAAAGGCTATGCCTTTTTTAAGGGATGCCTGTGGATGAACTCAGTGCGGAATCTTATGATTCCTTATTAAGGGGATGCAGATGAATGAACTCGGGTTGAGATTACATGGAGGGAAGATGCGAATGAGACGTGAGCGAAGCGAAGCAGCGCGAACGACGAAATGGAGCTTCTGACCGGAAATGTAATCTGCTGGTAAACTGATGATGGTAAAGCGTGCGAACTATTCAACGGTGATAAGTGCAAGTGAATGTTCAGAGTGTAAGGGTGCGTTGAATAAGGAATTAACAATTGAATGTGGAAAATCGAGGGGTACGAAGTATAGGTATATAGCAACGTTTTGTTGCTATGACTGTTTAAATGTGTGGGAGGGGAAGAATGGAAATCAAAGCAGCATCGTCACTGAACATGCGAATGATTAAGAGAGGATTGTCGAGGAAACTTGATGAGACGATACCGTTTAAGTGTTCTGTGTGTGGGAAGCGGCGGGGTTTGGGGAAGAACGAGTCGGTGATGGTGAAGATGTCATATGCTATTAATGGTGGTGATGATGAGGAGGTGCAGTTGTGTGGGTGTTGTATTGATTTATTGACTGATATGATGCGGTATGGTCCGCGTGTTGTTCATGAAGCGCACAAGTGGCGACGTGTGTCGAGAGTTGCACGGGTGTCGTTGGTACGTAATGATCTGTTTTGCTTTGGGTGTTTGGGTAATGCATCATCGCATTTATTTGTGAAGTTTGATGATTTAGCTATTGTTGGTGTGACTGCAAAGTATAGTACGAAGAGGATTTGTGCGAAGTGTGCATTGAGTTATATGATGATGTTGAAACAATCAGATGAAGTTGGGAAGAGAAGGTTTCCTGTTGTAAAAGCAGAGTTGTTTAATGAAGGAAGGGTGTGTATATGACGAAAGAGAATAAAAAATGGTATGAAGAAGAGAACGAAGATTGGTCTGAAGAAGATAATGCATTTGTTGATGAGATGCTTGGTAAGGTGTGGGGTGAAGATTATGACAGCGAAGAAGATTGATGTTCCTGAGATTGATTATTTTTTCAACAAGTATACGTATGGTAAAGCACTTTGTGAAGTGTTGGCTGTTCGTGATCAGCGTCAGAAAGTGTATGCTGATGATTGGCGTGAGCAGAAGGATTGGGAGATTCTTGCGTTGTTGAAGATGAAGGTGAAGCGTCTGGAGCATTTTATTATTGATCGGAAGGATGAGAAGATTTATGAGGGTAAGAAGGATTGTTATGTTGATTTGGTGAATTATGGTTTGTTTGGTTTGCAGAATTTGATTGATGAGGAAGAGAATGTGAAGGTGAAGTGAGGTAATAGAAAATGATATCTATCGTAATGCCATGTTATAACGAAGCGGATAGGCTTCCAGCGACTCTTGCAGAGATTGAGGAGTTCATCAAGGATAATCCTGGTTTGGTAACTGAGGTTGTCTGTGTTGATGATGGGAGTAAGGATGCGACTGTTGAACGGGCGATGCGGTGGATTGAGCGTTTACCGTTAGTGGTTGAGCGTCTTGTGCAGAATACTGGAAAGTGGGGTGCGATTCGACAAGGTATTAAGATTGCGAAGAATGATGCAATTTTGTTGTTGGATGCTGATGGTTCTGCGTCAGTGCGTGAGTTGGAGAAGATTCAGAATTTAGGGTGTTGGATAGAGACGAAGGTTTCAGTATTTGGTTCTCGGTTTATGAGGGGTTCGAAGGTTGAGGGGAAGTCATTTTCAAGAAGGATTATTTCTCAAGGGTATCGTTGGTATGTGAAGTTTTGGTATTTTTATGGATCAAGGATGTATGGGATTAGTGATATGCAGACACCGTTTAAGTTGATTTATCGGTCGAAGATTCGTATGGATCGGTTGCGGGTGAATAGGTTTTCGGGGGATATTGAGTTGGCGGGTAATATTACTGGTCATGTGTTGAATCATCCAGTGCATTTTGTGCATATGGCTGGTGGAAGTATTAAGCCGTCAACGATTACTGAGATGGCGATTGAGACGGCACAGATTGGGGTGCGTTTGAATCGGGAGCGGAAAGAGGATAAGCGGTTGAAAGATGAGCGACGAAAGAAAGATTTATAAACCTATACTTCGGAAAGGTTATAATTCAGAACAAATATCTTTATAATGAAAGGGAATATACCTATGTGGGTGGTGAAGTCTATGCAAAAGAAGCACGTTATGGAGTTGAAGGTAAACGGGCAGATAGTGACAATTGGTACTGATGATCTTGAGGATTTGATGGCGCAGTCGTGGATTCAGAAGAGTCTTGGTATTGACAATCGTGAGTTGCAAGAAAATGCGATAGTTAATGCGAGGAAATATCGAGATATTGCTCTTGAGTTTCAGGAAGAGGTTCAATTATTGAGAGCTGAAGTTGACAAGTATAAGCGAAAGGCTGAGGTTGGTTCGTCAGTTGTTGTTGAAGAAACCAGGCAACCTTCTGGTGGAGAGAGGATTCTTCCTCCTGAACCTCCTGTGCAGAAGCCTGTACTTCCTGCTGGTCGACCACAGATGGCGAGTCAGCGTTTGCCACAGAAGTCTTCATTGGATATAACGCCTGCGGAGATGACTGAGGCTGTTTGGGTTTCTATGCAGCCTGCTGAGCAAGAGCAGTGGCGTAAGAACTATAATGTATAATACTCACTAAGTGAGAAAACAATGGAGTTGATAGGAAATGGTTAAGAGAGCCGAAACGAGTGGTGGACTTGATGAGTTCGTTGCCGTTATAAAGAGTGCAGAGTTCGAGGAGAGCAAGGATCCGAACGACGACAAGCGACAGTATCATTTGAAACTCGATCCTGAGGGTATCGAGATCAAGGGTGCAACTGGTTGCTTGCACGAGTGGGTTCCGATGAGTAAGACATGCACGGAAGAGATTGTTCCTCCGCAGAGCGTCATGGATCGATACTTGCAGCAAATGGAGATTTGCATCAAGGAAGTCGAGGATGCGAAGAGTATTGCGGATGCGTTTGCATTGCTTGTTGGTAAGAAGTTCAAGTTTAAGAGTATGCAGCTTGGACGTGACTACGATAAGTTCAAAGCAAAAGACTACTTTGTGCCTGTTGCACTAGTCGAGTAAAACCATTTTCTTTTTTTTAAAATGGATTCCCTATTATCACTCTATCGAGTGAGGAATGTAGACTTTTTTCTGTTGTTAGGTAGTTGCGATACTGTAACGGAAGCGAGGAAGCAGTCGGGAATCTCTCGTGATCATGCGAGGAAACTCGTGAAGTTGTGGAGGGAAGCTGGTTGGATCATGGTGTATGATGCGTCGTATGATTACACGAAGTCGGGTGCGCTGATGGTGAAGAGCTTTCATGATATCGGGTGGTGTATTGGCAAAGCGTGAGAATATGCGGAAGTGTCCTTGGTGTGATCATAATCCTCATGGTTGTGATCAGGATACGTGTGATTTTCGTGAGTTGGAATTTGATGATGTAGCTATTCTTGAGCGGTTGAAGCAGGAAGCGACACGTGTGGGGGAGTTGCGTGACAAGATGATTGAGTCTCTTAAGGGTGTTGATGGTCTTGAGGAGAAAGAGATTGGTGAGTTGATTGATCTTATTAAGGCGATGGATATTATGTCGAAGGTGTTGATGAGTGAGTTTGGGTACGATGAGGCTATGTTGAAGAAGGAGTTGGGTGTTGATTTGAAGAAGAAGATGTCGTGGGCGCAGAAGATGAAATTGATGGCGAAGATTGCGATGATGAAGAAGACGAGGGGCAAGAAGGGAGTCTGAGTGCTGATCCCCTTGGAGAATTTGGAGGGACGCTGATGAATAAACGTGATATTGTGTGGCTTGATAATCGGATTGAGAGTTTGAGAGCTGGTCAGGAGAAGTTGGCGACATTGGAGAATGAGCGTCGTCGGCATCCTGCGTATAAGCAGTTGCATGGTCGTATTCTTGAGTTGCGATATATTAAGAAGCATTTGGGATGATCTTGATGAGAGTATATTGTGATATAAATGGTGAGGCTGAGAAAGCTTTTAAGTGGTTGATGAGTCGGTATGGACAGGGTACGAGTGGTGGAACGATAAGAGTGGTGTCGGTTGAGTTGAAGCGATTGTTAGAATTGAGTGATTATTATGAAAAAAAGCGAGTTGGGTGATACTATGGATTTGAAGAAGACGATTGAGATGATTCAGGAGCGTGTTGAGGAGCTTGAGACAACGATTTATCATTTTGAGTCTATTGTGAAGCCGAGGGCTGAGGCTGATAAGAAGATTCTTGAGAAGATGCGTGCTGATCATTTGAAGGTGATGGCGATTAAGGAGAAGGAGGAGCGTGGTGAAGAGTTGACACAAGAGGAGATTTATGAAGCGGTTCCGGAAAGCTTACGATGATCGAAGGGTTTGATGAGTTTGGAAGGAGTCAAGAATATCTAAGGATTGTGAAAGCTGTGAACAAATTACGAAGGTTGGTACGATGAAAGAAAAAGAAATGATGAGTAAGATTGTTGGAGTGACGTTCGAGGGGCGTCAGGAGAATGTGAAGAAGGTGCAGCCTGGTTTCAATTTGTTTTGGGTGCATGAGAAGGATAATGAGTATGATCCTAATGCGATTAAGGTGTTTGCTGATCCGGAGATGACGTTGGAGCTTGGTCATTTGAAGAGGGAGTTGGCTGAGCAAGTGGTGGAGTGGCTTGCTGATGGGAAGACGATGCAGATTGTTGCTGAGCAGGTGACTGGTGGGAAGGAGAATCAGTCGTATGGGTTGAATGTGCGGATTATTGTGAATGGTGTTGATGAATGAGTGGACAAGGGTTTGGCTTGGCTGTAGCACTTGATATAGTGTTAATAGTGATTGCATATGTAGTAGTGTGGATTACGACAGGATCATTTAGTATTGATTGGGTAATTAATAATTGGTGGACACGATTGACAATTGTTGTTGCAATACTTATTCTGATAATTGGTGCAATCATAGAGGTTGATTAGAATGATGTTGGCTGAAGCGTTGGATTTGTTGAGCACGATGAAGTGTATTTTGTCACATGAAGATTATGTTAATATATGGGGAGAACAGTTAGGTAATCATATATGGCGACAGGAAGGTTCTGATCTCTTGAGAATTTGGCGAAGTGGGTTGAAAGTTGAGCAGAAGGAATCCTTTGTGAATTATATGTTGAAGCTTCGGGAAGATCGAGAGGAGAGAATGCGAATGCAGATTGCGAGAATGTAAGAATGAAAAACTTGTATGAAATAGTAAGGAATGAAGTTATGTCGAATTTAATAGAGAAATCTAGTTCAACTGGTGGAAGTGATTTAAATGAAGTTAGGATGAGCATTATGGAAATAAAGGATGTACTTTATGATACTCTAATGAAAATTGAGATACGAGATGTTAGAGAAAGATGGAAAAGATAATTGGTACGTAAGATGGAAAAGCGCACGAAGATAATGTTGGGAGTGGTCTTACTTGTCTTCGTTGCAGCATGTTCATGGAACATATTCTTTGTTGATCGTGAGGCATGGTTTGACAGTAGTTTTACGTTGGAAACAGTGCATATTCTGCGAACACAAGGATATGGTGAGATTGATTTTTCACAGTATGATGTGCATAGTCCAGTATACTACACGACATTGTATTGGTGGTCGTATTTGCATCCTGGGTATTTGAACAGTCCAGCAACAGGGATTACGGAGTATCATTGGGCGCAGATGTTGTCAATGGTGTATGGGATCATTTTTTTCATTTTCGTGTTTCTGGGAATGTCGAAGGTGTTTGGGACGAAAGGGGAGATTGCGACATTATTGTTGACGGTGTGTACAGCGTATGTGCATTATTTCACTGAGCCGAGGATGTATGGACTGGTGCTTGCGTTATCATCGATCGTGTTTTATGCGATGATTAACAAGTTTGAAGGGAAATGGTTCTGGATTGCAGCAGTTGCATTGTTCATCTTGCCGTTTGCGCATTATTTTGCATCAATGGCAGTCTTTGTGTATCCGTTTATAGGATACTTTGTCTTGAGGAAGTTTGGGGTGGAGAACAAGGTTGCGTTGAAGAGAGTGATTTCACTGTTTGTGATCGGTCTTATTGCTATTGTACTGGTGGCTTCGTTGTTCGCACTTCCGCAGAAGTCGCGGACGCAGGGAACATGGTTTAAGCCTCCTAATATTACGTCGTGGCCTTCTGCTGCGTTTTATTCATTCTTCATGACTGAAGGGTTTCAGCCGAGTTTCTGGATGTCGATGATTTACGTGTGTTTCCTTGGTGGGCTTGTATGGATGGCGTGGACAGGGTTCAATTGGGTTGGGAAGAAGATGACGAAGGAAAAGACAGTGATGTTGTTCATGGCAATGACGGCGATGTTGCCTGCAATTGGGTTGATTGGTGCTCCATTGCTTGGTGGTGAAGGATTTGCGCATTTGTATCATCATAGGTTTTTCTTGGTTGTGATCTGGATGTTTGCGATAACGACATTCTTAGGTATCACGACATTCTTGTTGAGTAAAAAGAGGGTTGTACAAGTAATAGGGTTTACGGTTGTTGCAGTTTCATTATTATTCATGTTGTCGTTTTATGGGCAGAATGCACATCATGAGTTGCATACGCTTGTTGATGGAACGCCGTGTAAAGAAGTGCAGATTTTGCATGAGTCTCCGTTTAGTGCGTTGCCGTTTACGGTGTATGGGAGGGAGTATGGGTGTCCGTGGATCAATATTGTATCCACGAACATGTCGAAGCGCATGTTGAATGGTGGTGGTGGCGATGCGATGAACCAGTTGAAGGTGTTCTATAATCGTGGGTTGCCTGAGACGGGAGATTATTATTATGTGTATGCCGCAGCGACGATCCCGATTGATGGGAATGCGACGTTGGCTGTTGAGGAGGATGGTGTTGAGTTGATGTTTATCAAGCGGACGTCTGTTGTGCATCCGAAGAGTGAGGGTTGGTTGTACAGGACGCACTACAATAATGTGACGGAGTTCATGGAGATTGAGTGGTACAAAGAGAATGCTTCGGAAGTAGTGGTGAAGTTCCAGTGAATGAGAAGAATGATGAGGGTGGACTATGAAGAAAATAGAACTTGGTGATAAGGTACGGTGCAAATACACTAAATTTGTAGGTGTCGCGGTGGCAAGAACAGAGTTCATTAATGGTTGTATTCAGTACACTGTAGTTCCCAAAGTGGAAAAGGATAACAAATATTGTCTTGAAGAGATTAGCATTGATGAAGGTGCTCTTGAAGTTATCACACCCTCAAAGAAACCTAAGAAGAAAATTGAGAAGTTTAGTAGGTCAGGAGGTGCTTCAAGGAGTGCTCCAAAATTCAGAGGATACTAAAGGACTGGATGGAGGGTAGGATGAACGAGGAAGAGATTCAGAAGCGGAAGAAGTCTAAAAAAGAGGAAGGGACTGGTGAACAATGGTATTTCTTGTCTTTCAGGAATCCCACAACAAACCATAATCTTGGTTGTTGTAACGTTGCCGTTGAAGGTGGACTACAGCAGGCTCTTGCAAAGGTGCGGAGTTTGGGCATTAATCCAGGGGGTGAAGTGATGGCCTATACCATCGACGGGCCGGAACTGGAGCCAGATAAACTCTACTCACGCGAAGAGATGATTGCCAAAGACTACGAAATGATATGTGGAGATGAGTCTAAGGGTTGAATGTTTACAGGAGGTGAAAGACGATGGATTTAGAGTTTGAGAAGGAACATGGCTATGTGAAAATCAAGGGTAAATACTATCTACCTGAAGAAGATGGTATGAAAGGGATTCTTCAATTCAAGGAGGTCAAGGATGCTGTTCAGAAAATCAAGAAGGCAAAGGAGATAGCAAAGCACTTGAAAGATGGTCTTGATCGGGAAATAGTATTAACAGAAGCAATTATGAAGCTTGAACCGAAGGAGTTTGACACGCTTTACAAGATGTTTAAGAGTGGGAAGAAATACAAGCAGAAGATGAGGGAACACCGATGTGTGGATATGAAGGTAGGTAATTTTGTCTTGCCAATTGTAGAGTAGAGGTTTATAATGAATGAAGAAGAACTCAAGAAGGAAGCTAAGAAAGCATATCTCAAAATCTATAGTTCTATAGGTGCAGGATTCCCTATGTTTCGTCAGGGATTCATAGCTGGAAAGGGTTTGAAGAGGTGAAATGATGAGTTTAGGAGAAATTGAATACGAGATGACAAAGCTTTCATTGAATCAACTTCACAGTTTGCATGGAAGTCTTGGAGTTCTTATAGGAGACAGACAGAGAATTGGAGAGTTGATAAGAACTAAGGTGATATAAGTGTATCGCACAGTGAGCACTGATAACTGCTAAGGCTGTTGCGATGATTGATAAATGTGAATGTGTAGATGTGGTTCGATGAGTTTGTTGGGAGCAGAGCGGACGGTCAAGCGGTTACGAAAGGATGAGTATATTGAGCAGAAGGAGAAGATTCTTGGTGATTGGCGATCGACGAGGATATGGTTTGTTCCTGATCGTGGTGATATTGAGTATATAATTCTGATGTTTATGGGTCGTTCACGTCGGCGATTGTCAAAAAATATTAGGCAGTATAAGTTTGGATCTTTGATGTTCACAGAGTATTCGTTTGGGAAGAAGCAAGCAATTCATGTTGAGCAATGTGTGAAGAAGGATGTGGTGACGGTGCGGTTTCATAATATTGATGTGTGGACTCGTTTTCATATTATGCGTGAGTTGTTGATGCAGGAGAAGAGGTTGGTGTATACGATTGAGACGTATATTTCGAAGTTGGATTCGTTGTATATTATTTCTCGATTGTGGATGAGGTATGTGACGGATTGTATTGATGATGGGTATGAGTCTGTTTCTTTAGGTCGTTGGATGACGTCACAGTTGGAGATGAAGAAGTTGATTATGTATCGTTCTGTTCATGCTACGCGTGATGATTTGAGGGTTGTTGATGACATGCAAGTGTCCATAGTCTGAGAATGGTTTGATTGTTTCGTGCTAAAAAACACTGATGTTGTAATGCTCCGATACATTTAAATATAATTGGTTGTATGTTCTTGCTAATATGGGTGATGGAAGCAATAAACGTATCAGTCTCAACTTGAGAATTGATTCGGATAAGTATACGTTATTGGAGAAGATGCGGAAGACTGGGTGGGGTCTTGCGCAGACTGAGCGGAATCGATCTGATGTGTATAATGAGGTTCTTGGCTATGGTTTGCAGACGCATATTCTGAAGGTTGAGATTGGTGACAGGGATTTCGAGCGGTTGTGGGCGTTGATTAATAAGATTGATTGGACGAAGCTTCCTATCGAGAAGATTGAGCGGTTTCTTGCACCGCCAGCGTAGGTGAGAAGGTATGGCTTGGGGTAAAGCAAAGTCAGATCTCTCTTCCGATGAGCTGAAGCGGAAGAATGATGGGAAGAAGGCGAGTGCTACTGGTTCTGTGATGAAGGAGAAGTTGTATAATAAGATTATTGATCGGTATACGAGGAAAGGACGAGAGTTTGTGTTTAGTGATGAGTTCATCTGGAAGGGAAGTATCTATCAGATTCCTGAGTTTTTCGGGTACATCTTGTTTTTCATGTTTTTTCTGTGGTTGGCTATGATCAGTTTCAAGTATTATGGTGAGGCTCGGACGATTGTGTTTGTGATGTTGCTGATAATGTGGAGAGCCAACATGATGCTGAAGCAGTTGTATCAAATTAATAAGAAGTTGTGAGTTCTGGGTAGTTTTTAGTGCAAAGGCATTATTATAGTTATGCTCGGTGGCGAGTCTTTATATACTTGTTCTGGTAAAATAGGTGTATAACGATCAATAAGGAGGAAAAAGTACAATGGCATATACAGGAAACAACTATACCAAGGCAGACTTCAAGAACATTGTTGTCGACGGTATGGGTACTGTGGGTGCATCCATTGTTGAGTGGCTTGACTTGATTGTCCTGCTCATCGTGTTGGGGTTCATCATCGGTATTTTCGTCAAACTTGGCAATCTGTTCAAGTAAGCGATTTCATATCGTAAAACGACTTTTTTCATTCAACGACAGAAGAATACAAGGAGTGATTCAATATGGCATATACAGGCAATGGCTATACGAAGAATGACTTCAAGAACATTGTAGTCGACGGTATGGGTACTGTCGGTGCTGCGATTGTTGAGTGGCTCGACTTGATCGTGCTCTTGATTGTTCTTGGTTTCATAATTGGTATCTTTGTCAAGCTGGGTAACCTCTTCAAATAAGTGAAGACAAGCTGAGTTTGGAGTACCACTGGCACATAGTGTCAGAAACACTTTTTATTTTCTATATTCTCTTGGGACGTTCTATATTAGTAGGAATGTTTAAATATGAGTACTATTCAAATCAAACGTAGAATGCGGGTACTTATCGTTATCATAGCTGCGCTTGTGGCGGTTTCATCAGTTCTAGGTGTTGGGCTGCGTGTTCCAGAGGAGTTGGAGAATAGGGTGACGTTTGAAGTTGATGAGATTGATGAAGTAGTGGTGACTGTTGCTGGTGATGATGAGGTGAGAGATATTGAGTTTTTTGTACGATCTCCTGTTTCAGGATTGCAGGTTTCTTTGGGGAATGGGTGGAGTCAAGAAGTAAGGCGAGTGTATAGTTTTGATGAGTATGAGAATATTGAGGTTGAGATGGAGTTCAAAGGTGTTATTGAGGAGTTGGATTGGTTCTGGGTGACGTATGGATTTTCGTATAGTGGTGATCCTGAGGCTGATTTTGGGTTTGAGCAAGTGACTGAATCGGCATTTGAGGCGAGAGTGCGTTGTTATGGATGTGATGATGATGACGAAGACACACAAGATGAAGTATATTATTCCTCTGGAGGAAGTGGAGGCGGCGGCGGTGGAGGTGCCGCGCTTGCATCATACCTCGCAGGCAACAAGACGAAGGAAGAATCAGAAGGTGTTGAAGAGGAAGCTCCTGTGGTTGCGCAAGATATTGCGGGAGAGGGGACTGGTGTAGATCAGATGGTTGTGACGAGTAATGATCCGAGGAAGGTTTCTCCGACAGCATTCTTGACGAATGAGGGTGGTGATGCGGTGAAGCCTGAAGGTGGGAAGTTGTTGCTGATGGGAATTATTGTGTTGTTGGTATTGTTTATGGGGTTTGCAAGTTTGACGTATAAAGCGGTAAAGGAGGATGAGGATTTATGACGCGGCGGTTTTGGATGTGGGTGATAGCGTTGATCGTCATTATTGTGACGATTAATGGGGCTGCGGCAGCTCCTGGTGGAGTGTTTACTGATCCTTGTTACCAGTCTAGTCATGTGAACTGGGGTACATTGACGAGGGATTTGACGATTGAGAATAATTGTTCAAGTACGGTGGTGAAGTGGACAAATGATTTGAATTTGACGATTCTTGGTGATGTTGTTGATGGTGAGGTGATTCTTGGTTCTGGATGGGCGTTTGTTAATTCGGTGTTGCGTCCTGATCTTGATGCTCTAGCAGTCTTGAGTTTTCATGATGCGCCATTTGCAACGTTACCGAATGTGCTTGAGGATGGGACGACATGTTCATCGTGTAATGTTTCGTATGTGAATAGGGTTGTGCAGGTTGAGGTTCCTGGGTTTTCAAACTATTCGTTGGTTGGGAAGCAGGATTTCACAGTATATATGGATTATGAACCTGAGTTGAAGCAGAAGGTGTATCAAACTGTTGATCTTGGTGATGCTCGTCGTTCTGGGAGTTATGCGTGTATCGTGCAGGTATTTGGTCGGAATCAGCATGATGAGTGGGTGTTGGTGCAGACGAATCCTGAAAGGAAGATTCAGGCTCGGATGTTTGGTTCTCCTGATCAGAATCAGCCGGAGTCGTTGGGTTATTTTCCGACGATGAATGGTATTGCGAATACGTATTTCCGTAATGATAATTTGTATGGGTATATGGATTTTAATCTAGTGGTGCAGTGTACGTCTAATTCTTCTTCGAAGCTTGTGTATGAAGAGGCGATTATGACTCGGTATTCTCCTGCTGGTCGTCTTCCTGTTTCTCGGGGAGTGTGGTTGAGTGATGGTGCGAATGCGTTTTATGTTATATTTTGGGCTGCTGTAGCATTATTGTTGGTGTGGTTTATTCAGAGTCTTCGTAGGTTGAAATAATATGAAGGTGAGGTTGGTACTGTGGTGTGTGCTGTTATTGGTAGTGGCTGCTCCATTGGTTAGTGCTGCTCCTGCGATAGGTTCGTTTTTTGAGGATTTTGAGACTGGTTCGTTCGATGCGAATTGGGATGTTGATTGTGATAGTGGTGAGTATGAGAATATATCACCGTGTGTTGGGTCGACGAATGTGCAGGTATCGACGACTGATGCGATAAATGGTGTGTATTCAATGCGTATTATTGGTCATGATATGGGTGATGTAGGAGTGCAGGGTTTTTATGCTAATCAAGTAGAGGTAGATGGTGATGTTGTGTTGTTGTATCGGTTGGATGAGAGTCCGATAATAGCTTGGACATTGTTGGATGATGCTGGGCCCGTAGATAATGACCTTCATTATTATAATTATTCTGGTGCTCCTGAGTGGGATGGTCAGATTGGTGGTGATGGGCGGTTGAATGGTGGTGTGCTGTTTGATGGTATTGAGGATTATGCTTTTTCGGAATTGAGTTTTGATCCTGCGAATGCTGGGACAATAGCGTTTTGGGTGAAGATTATGTCATTATCTGGGACGAATCGTGTTTGGGGAAGTCATAATGATTTTGAGTTTCGGGTGTTGAGTGGTGGTACGTATGCGATGGATGTTTTTGGGACTGGAACTGTTAGTACTACGACTTTAGATACGGGTGTATGGTATCATGTAATTGGGACGTGGGATACGTCGACGAATGCACGGTTTGTGTATATTGATGGTGTGCTTGATGTTTCTGATGCTGGTGCTTCTGCTAGTAGTGATCCTGGGGATAATATATTTAGTTTGGGGAGGCGGACTGGTGCAAGTGGTTTTGCGAATGTTCGGATGGATCAGTTTGTTGTTTATGATACGGTGATTAGTTCTGATTTGCGTGATTCTCTTTCTGAGCGTTGGGTGCAGGAGTCATGGGGTGAGTTGACGGTTAATACGGCTGGTGAGGATAATGTGAGTGTGGAGTTCACAGTAGAATGTTTGGATATGGAGATTGATGAATTGGATTCGTTCAAAGTGCATATTAGTAATGATAGTTTTGTGTTGGATGATACTGTATTGGTTGATTATGCTGTTGGTAACTTGTCATTGCAGAATGTATCTCTAGTGTTGCCTGAAGGATATTGGGGGTTGTTGGAGGTGAGTTTGCGGTTTATTGGTCAGATGGATAGTGCTGGAGACATTTGTGTTGTTGATGATATTCATTTTGGTAATATTTCGATGGGGACTAGTCCGATTGATGTGCAGGTGCTTGCTCAAGGTGTGTCGCATGTTTCGTTGAATGAGATTGCGGTGAATGAGTGGAAGTTGTTTGTTGAGCCAAATACGACGATTGTGACGAATGCAGTGTGTAAGTTGTTGAATGTGAATGGGACATTAGTTCCTTCTGGGCCAATTGGAATGACGACGACACCTGGTGATGGTGTGTTGAGTGCGACGTGGACTGCTGATGATTCAGTGATTGAGCCAGGTATTAATTATGAGGTTTCGTGTAGTGCGTTGTTTGGTGATTTGTATATTGAGGATATTAAGCAGTTCGTCTTTGTTGGTGAGGAGAAAAGCTTTTGGCAGAATCTTTTTGCTATGGTGCTAGATATTTTCAATAGGTTGAAATTGGTGCAGTCGCAAGTAAATGAGACGTTGACGATTGTTCAGGGTTTGGAAGGTTCAGTGAGTGTTGTTCCGGCAACGTTGCAGACGTATAGTGGTGAGAGTGTAACTGTGATGTCGGTGTTGAGTGTTGGGCAGCAGCCTGATGATAATGCATCGTGCGTGATGACGGTGTATTATCCGAATGCGACAGTGTGGCTTGATGAGGTGAATATGACTAGTGTTGGTAATGATGGGTTGTATGCGTTGAATGTTTCGTTTGGACAGATTGAAGGGAATTATCAGGCTATATCGGTGTGTGAGGATGGTTTGTTGCAGTCTTCGGTTCGTGGGACTGCGACGTGGAATGTGATGAATGGTGTGCGGATGCAGATGGTGTCGTGATGGTTGAAGAAATGAAGGGTAAGTGGTGGAAGTTCAGTCTTGTGATCTTATTTATGACTTGTGTGACATATACGTTTTGGTTTATAGTTCCTGGTATTGGTGTTGGTTTTGATAGTGAGGTTGAGGTGCAGATTACGTCTCGAACGGAGTACGTTCCTGGTGATGCTGGGCAGGTGATTACAGAGGTTCGATATCTTCTATCGAATGATCCTGCTCCTGCAATGTGTTATGCATCTGTGTATTATCCGAATAAGAATGTGTTGTTTGTTGATCAGTTGATGGTGAATCAGTCGTTTGGGACGCATTACTATGAGTTTGATGTGCCTATGGTTGAAGGAGTCTATGAGTATCAGACTAGTTGTGATCTTGGTACACGAAATGTGACGCGAAGTAAGGCGTTTCATGTTTCAAGTTCATTCAGATTGCTTAATGATACGATTAGTTCTCAACAGTCTTTTATATCAGAGGGGACGGTGAATGCGAAGATTGGGAAGACTGCGGCAAGTACGTGGACTGTTGTTTCTCAAGCGTCTGTTGTATTGCAAGATTACGAATGTAGATTTTATCATATTACTGGATTGATGCGTGAGGAAGTTGAGAATGTGACGCATACAGTGAATGTGACGAGTGATACGTTTGATGTTCTGTGGTATGTTGATAAAGAGAAGTTTACTACGAGAGAGAATTATCAGATTCTTTGTCAAGGGGAAGATTCATATCTGGTGAATCAAACGTTGCAGTTGAATGCAACATACTATACGTTAAGGGCTGATAGGTTTGGATTGTTTGAGAATACGTATCCTTCTGGATTTAGTATTTCTGGGAATAGTTGTGGTGGAACATTTTCTACTTTGAAAAATGGGAGTCAGTTAGCATTATATTCTAATACGTGTGCTAATCCGAATTTTAATACATATTTGAACGGTCCGCAGAACAAGTTTACATGGTCAGAATGGTTAGGGGATTATGCATTTTCGATAGTCTATAGGCCATTTGAACTTGTTGGTAATACGGATGCAGGAAACCCTGCGAAGGTGCCGATATACTTCCAGAAGACGAATAATGGATCGTCTGCTCGTGGTTTTCAGATTTATATCGATAATGCGAATGCGAAGTTGACGGTGAGAGTGATGGGAGATAGTAATCAGTATCTTGTCTATAATACGTTGATGGTTATTAATCAGACGTATGATATTGTTTTTGTGCATAGGGTGAATGGGACAAAATCATTGTATGTTGATGGAGTGAAGGTTGATGAGAATACTGGAACTATGAGTTTTATTTCAGCAGCGGCTGTTCCGGCATATACATTTGTTAGTGCAGCAGTGGATGCATGGCCTGTATTAATTATGGGTGAGGGTGTAGTGGATAATTATTATTTATTTGATGCAAGTTATGTGTTGGGAGATGCAGGGTGTGCAGTTGGTGAGACGTGTGGTTCGGACGTGAAGATTTTGAAAGATTTGACAAATGATTTGTCTGATATTACTTTTCCTGTGTTAGTGTTTGAAGAGCGGGTGTCGTTGATGCAATATTTGTATGTTGAGGAGAATAATAGAATAAGGGCGGTGCATGTGAAATGATAGGTTCTCGTATTCTCGTTGGCATTTGTCTGGTGCTGGTTCTGTTGTCAAGTGGTTGTATCACGCTTTCTGGTGTTGACGGGAAGCCTCTTGATCTTGAGCAGAGGAGTGATGGTGTTGTGTATTTCATGGAGGAGATTCCACCTGTTATTGATGAGAATGCAGGTAAGACGTTGAAAGCGATGGTGAAGGGTTCTGTGTATGAGTCTGGTGAGGCTGTAACGGTGTTTGGGACGTGTCTTGATGGTGATGATGGCATTATTAATGGGACGTATGCGACGATGGCGTCGTGGTATCCGAATGGGACGGTGTTTTTTGCAGGTGTGAGTATGACTGAGATGAGTCCTGGGTATTTCATGTATCAGGGTTCGATGAATGCGGTGCAAGGGACGTATTTAACGGAAATCACCTGTCGTATTAATGGATCGAGTCAGTTTGCACTTGCGTGGGGTGAGTGGCAGAATCCTGTGTGGGTGCAGAAGATTAGTGATATTAATGCGAGTGTTGAGATTACGTGGGATAAGCTTGATTCGATTAATGTGACGTTAGGGAATGTGTATACGAATTTATCCCAGGAAATATATGTTGTAGGACAGATTGCGAATGCATCAGTTGATCGTAATGATTCGTATGTGGTGTATTTGTTGAATCAGATTATCAATACGACAACTCCTCCGTCGAGTGGTGATCCGGTGAGTTGGACTGAGGATGCTGATGTTCCTGTGTATATGCGTTATTGGACGATTAGGGTGTATCCGTATGATTCGTCGACTGGAAGGAGTTTGAGTTATCCTGATGTGATGTGTGATATTGAGACTGATTTACCGTCTCCAAATGAGGATATGGATGTTGAAGGAAATCACTTTAAATATAAGTTGAGGATTACGAGGATTGGTGATTTTAATTGGATTGTCAATTGTTATTGGTTGTGAGACTATGATATTGTGCGATATATTTATAAATGATTGCGACTGGGGGGTTGTATGATGAGATACCTAAAAGTATTGATCGTTCTTTTCATGCTAATTATTTCTACAACGATGGCTCAAGCTGTGTTAGTAAATTATATTGATATAGATAATTGTGTATGGGATATGGGGAGTGCTGATTGTGGTGATGTAGCGCAAGCAAGCTGTGATTTAACGAGTTTATTGACGGGTGGAGGAGTGTCTAATCTTGATATTACATCTGTGAAGTTTACGATTGCTGGTGTTGCGCATACTGCAACGTTGGATTCTGGTTCTGCGGTGAATGGGACGTGGGTTGTTGATTATGAGATCACGACAGGAATGGCGAGTACGTTGACGATTGAAGAGGTTGCGGTGATTGAGGAGTCTGGTGGTTCCTGTTTGGCGACGCAGGTGGTGAAGAGTCCTCCTGGTTGTTTGTGGACGATTTCTGGTAATTTGAATTTGGGTAATGTTTGTTCATGTACGTATGCTGAGTCCGCAGGTTCGTTGTTGCCGACGAATAGGCGGGAGTTTTTGCGTACGCCGAGTGCTGGTTGTGGTGATGTAGAGACAACAGTGTTCTATGAGTGGGTTGATTATTGTGATCCTGAGTGGACGCCAGTGTATACTGAGTGTATTGGTGCGTGGAATGCGAGTGGAAGTCCGACGGGAACGACGTTTAAATCGTATTCTTCTGCTAATCCTGCGTGTTGTGCGGCGACAGCGGATGGTGCTGGGTATATTGATTATAATCATGGTGGTGGTTCTGATTGTGTTCCTCCTCCTGATGGTTCTTCTCCTGCGAATGAGTTTCAGTGTGCGTTGGGTGCATGGCCGAAGTATCAGGATGAGATGTCTGCATTAGGTGGTGATAGTCGTGATAGTGGGTTGTTGTATGATGATTTGACTGAGTATTCTCGTTCGAATCAAGTGTTGCATCAGCCAGTTGTGTTTGATATGGATCGTGATGGTTTTGATGAGATTGTTGTGTATGATAATGCGTCTGGAGAGTTGCGGATGTATGGTTTTGATATGCAGTTAGAGTCAGCAGTTGTTGTTGGAGTAAATTATACTGTGTCGCAGATTGCGTTAGCAGGTGTTGATGATTACGGGAGTACGCAAGCATCTTTTGCTTCAGGGTATCAGTTGAGTGCGTTTGTTGCAAGTGGGGGATCTCCAAAGGTTGTTGTACCTGTGTTTGATGGTGTTGATGCGTATGTTCGAACGTATGAGGTTGTTGCTGGTTCATTGACATTGGATAATACAGATATATATCCTTCTGTGGGTGGTATTTCTGGTGTTGCGTGTATGGTTGATACTGTGTCATCAACTGATTGTTATTTTGTTACAGGTGATGGTCGTCAGTGGAGATATAATATTGAAGGAGATACGAGTTATCCTTCAACGTATAAGTTTCCGTTTTGGTTGACTGCGTGGTTTGAAAATACTGTTGGTACGACAATAGATGCTTTTATGGTGCCGACAATATATATTGATCAGACAGGTCAGGATCGTATTGCATGGTGGTGGGTGAATAATGCTACATGGGATGCGTTTTCGTCATCGAAGATATTGTATCATGGTGTAATTACTGATGAGGATTTGATTGCTGTTTCAAGTTTTCGAGTGATAACTCCTGGTATTGGATCGTATGCGAATAATGAGGATGTGCAGTTGTGGAATCCTGTTGCAATGAATTGGGGTAATTTTAATACTGGACAGATTGTGTTTACTGGTGCGTTCCCGTATTTTGCTAGTGGCGATAAGATGATTGTTGTTGCTGGGATGTTGACTCCTGGTTCACAGGATTCGAATGTTGATGTTACGGCGAAGAATGTGTGGCATGGTGATAAGGAGGACGGTGATTGTGTGTCGAATCCTGTGTCTGTTGCGTGTGGTGATTCTAGTGCGAATTATGTTGGTATGCAGTATAATGTGGTGAATAGGGCTTTTGGTGCTGCATCTGGTGGGAACGATCCAGCGTTGTTGTTTGGTCGGACGATGGAGTCGTTTGAGAATTGTACTATTCGTCCAACTGATTGTGTGAATTATGAGTTGCGTGGTGCATGGGCTATTGATGAGCAGTATCAAATAATTTTGTCGTATCAGCAGTACACTGCGTCGTATTATTATTTGTATGATTCGTATGCGGATAACATGAGGGTGATCTTTTCTGATTCTGCGGGAAGTATGAATGGTGGTCATTCTGATTTGTATTTTGATCCTGAGACGGAGTATTTGTGGGTGATAAATAGTTATTCGCAGAGTTGTGGTTTCCCGTGTACGAATCGTCGGCAGAATCTTGATGTGTATGATTTAACTGATAAGTTTGCATTTGCACATATATATTCTGAGCAACAGTCGTGTTCATCGAATGGTCCTAGTTGTTGGGATAGGTTTGGTAAGATTATGCCTGTTGATGATTATATGATGTGGGGTCGTCGAGCGTTTGATAGGGATAATCCTGCGCTTGGTTCTATTGCTTCACTTCCTTCTGATAGGTACGGGAGTTATGGACAGCACACTGAGATTGCGTATGATGTGAATGATGATAGAATGTATGTTGAGCCTGCTGGTGGTGGGATTGGTATTTTTGAAGGTTTTGCAGCAGAGCTTGATGGTGGAGCTAATGCAACTGAGATAGCGTTGGATAGGGATCAGATTGTGTTTAATTTTGATTCTGGTGATCCAAGGTTTATTACAAGGGTTACGAGTGGTGCGAAGATGGTTCGTCAGACGAGTCCTGGTTCTGGGACGTGGGTGACGACGACGACAGGATGTGGATTTGATTTTAATGCTTTGTACTATAAGTCTGATAATTATATTGTTGGGATAGTGTATGATCCGTATGCGTCAGGTGGTATTAATGTAGAGAGTTATATGGCTGTGTGTGACTTTTCAGATCAGGGTAATCCGACGGTGACAAGATTTGATCTTGCTATGGATGATGGTAGTTCTGGTTATGGTCGTTATTATACGGTGTATGATGATAAGGATGGTAATGGTGCTGGGTTTGTTGCGTTTATGTTCCCTGGTTATACTGCTGGTGTTCCTGATGGTGAGTACTTGACGTTGTTTAGTTATGATGATGGTCATGCTGCAAGTGTTCCTGCGAGTTTGTATGGGAAGGCTGTGTGTATTGATCCTCGGAATGGTGTTGTTGGTCGAAGTACTGGTATTCCTGCTGGTGCTATTTGCGGTCCGATTACTAGGGCGTATGTGAATGATGATGCGTATCATGATTTGGTTGGTATTGGTGGTATTGCGTCTCCTGCGACGTATGAGTGGTTGACGACGTTTAATCCTTCTCATGCGTATGAGCCGATGTCATGGGCTATGGCTATGGATCTTGATGGTAATCTTGTGACTGATATGTTGCAGATGAGAACACCACAGTCAACGTTGAAGGCGATGATTTCTAATGTTGCGTTGGAGTCTGTTGCTATTGGTGATCCATCTCTTGATTCGTTGAATTGTATTCAGCGGGATGAGTCGAATGTTGTTGTGGTGCAGGTTGTTGGGAAGATGCCGAATCCTGAGTTGACGGTTATTGTGTTGAATTATCCTGAGTGTGGTTCTGGTTCGTGTACGAGTGGTGTTGATCATGAATATCCTCGTGCTGATGGTCCAACGTTTGATATTCCGTTTGAGGTTCCTGGGACGCATACAATTACTGGGTATTTCAGGCAGAAGTATCCTGAAGTGTTGACGTCGAATAAGGAGAGTTGTACGGTGGAGATTACACAGACTGCAACTGGTTTGCAGGTGTGTTCGTTGGGTAATGATGGTGAGTTCAATTATGATTCGACGCTTGCGGATCATAGTTGGTATGGAACTGGAAGTTCTGCACAACCAACTGAGGGGTATGTTGAGTTAGCTGCTGGTCGTGAAGTGACGTATGATGTACCGGGTTGTATTTCATCGTTTACAACTATTGAGCAGCGAGTGAATCTGAATCACGGTACGCGGTTTGAAGTGTTGGATGGACAAGGAAGGACGCTTATTGGGTATTTCAGTAATGATGGTCAGTTGTTGTCAGTGACTGGGGAGAATCTTGCTGAGCATGATCCGAACAGTTGGTATATCATGTCTATTGAGATTGATCCGTCAACGTCGTTGATGACGATTAAGATGAATGGTGATGCAATTTATTCAGTTGATGGCAGTGCGATTGTTGGTTCTGTGAAGATGATTCATACTGGTAAAGTTGATTACGTGAGAGTATCGGGTCAAGGATTGCCAGATGGTGAAGGTGGTATTGTCGGTGATGCTGATGGTGATGGCATTGTTGATCCTGGTGAAGGGGAGGTAACTGCTGAGGGTGATTGGTTGATTCTTGAGCAGTGTAATGCGTCAATTCGTGATGATCCTGATATTGGTGTGCGTAATTCGTATGTGACGCTTGCTGAATATTGTTTGACGGTGAAGGGTGGTTCGTGTGATTATTCTGATTTGCAGAAGGTTATTCAGGTGAATGGTGATTGCACGAAGGAAGCGATGAATTATTGTGTGAAGGTAACGCATCCGTTGAAGTTGAAGGGTGTTGGTTCTGATTCAGCAATAATTGAGGGTGGTACGGTGTGTGCTGCTAATTTGGGTGTGAGTGCGTTGTTTACGAAGATTGGAACCCCTATTGGAGGTATTGTGTGGACGGTGTTCACTTCGAATTGGCAGACTATATTGTTGATAGCGTTGGTTGCTGTGTTGATTGCGCTAGCCACCAAGAAGAGGAAGTGATAAGTAATGGTTAGTTGGCTCGGTGGTGCAATATTAGGTCTCGCAGGTTTTATTGGTATAGCTGTGCTTGCGAAGTACACTGGGTTGTTTGATCTGTTTGGTATGTTGTGGAGTTTTGTTCGTGTTCTGATTGATTTCTTTGTGCATAACATTCCGAAACCGATTAAGATTATCTTGTTTTTGTTAGTGTTTGTGTTGATGGGTAGTTTCATTTATTCATGGTCTTTTGGGTTGCAGTATGTGTGTGACACGAATGATAATGTGTTCAAAGGAGAGACTATTTTTGATGGTGCGAAAGTAAAGTTGTTTGAGATGTTCGCTACTGAGTCTGTGAGTGAGGGTGGGACGAATTATAGTTTTAAGGTTGTAATGGAAACTGATGATGGTCATCCTGCGTATCTGAATGCGCATGAAGTGAGTGAGGAAGGTAAGATTTTGACTGTGCTTGTTGATAAGGATGATGGTGGGGATATTGATAGTAATAGAATTCTTGAGAAGAATGTGAAGTTGTATTTTTGTCGTAATGAGGAGAATGATGGTTGTGAGTTGCGGGTGAAGGATGGTTCTCGGTGTGAGGATGGCGAGGATGTTGTTGGGAATATTGAGTATAAGTATGAGGAACCTAATATTCCGAGTGAGAAGGGAACGTTTACTTTGACGTTGAATGATCATTGGCGTATTTTTACTGGTCCTGAGTTGGAGACGTGTCAGCCTTCTGAGGAGCATGAGGAGGTGTATGGGTCGCCGTATGATTTGAATGTTGAGTATTATGGTTGGAAGGCGAATGCGTTTACTACTGCTGGTGAGTATAATCGTAATGAGACGTCGAAGTATGTGGTGAAGGTGTATAATTCTGTTTTTAAGCAGTTTTTGAATTATGAGGAGGGTGGTGAGAATCTTCCTGCTGATTCGTATCTTGCGCAGCAGAATGTGAAGGTGCAGCAGTTTTCAAAGGTTGAGCGTACTGGTGATGAGTTGATGTGGAATGAGTGTAAGAATGGTGATTTGCATTTGATTGTTGCTGGTATCGATATGTTTGATAAAAACATGGTTTTTATGATGTTTCTCGTCGGTATCTTGTTGATGGTTTACTTTAAAGTGAAGCATTAAGGTACCGATACCTTTATATATGATTTGGGTATATATATTACTATGTTGAAGCATCTGGTGGTGTTTGGGTTGTTATTGGTAGCACTTTCTAGTATGGTCTTGGCAGCAGATCCTCCACCAGGTGTCGTAGCACCAGATGCGGTGCAGAGTGCTTCTTCTACAGCGGAAGTGAATAGGTATTTATCAGCAGAAGCTGTGCGGCATATGGATGCGAAATCTGATGAGATGTTAGCGGTTATGCAAGCGTATCAGGATGAGAATTTTCAAGCATGGGATGCGCGTATGTATGGTTTGATGGATGATATTAAGATGAAGTTTGTGGTTGGTGGGCTTGGTGCGATGATGCTTGCTATGGGTCTTGTAGCGTATATTATGATGAATCATTTTAAGCGATATTCGTATGAGACGTATCAACAAGGAATCATTGATCGGCAGAATCAGGAGTTGCAGATGCAACAGCAACAGCAAGGATATCAACCTATTCCTGAGCAGATGCAGCAGGATTCATGGTATCCGCAGGAGACACAACCGACGATTAGTTCTGAGATGGGTCAGGATTGGGCTTCTGAGCAGACGCAGATGAATCAATGGCAGGCACAACCAGTATATGATGGTGCGTGGAAAGCACCTATTGAGACACAATCAGAGTATAAAGAGGAATGGTTGAGAGGAAACTATCCTGATCAGTATCCTAAGAAACCAGAGCAACCGAAGCAACCACTAGAAGATCCGTATGGTTCACCTGAGTGGGGAGGACAATAAAATGACGAATGGACAACAACCGTGGATGCAACAGCCACAGAGGAGACAACAGCCTCAGCAGCAGCAACAGCGGCCACCGCAACGGCCAGTGCCGCAGCAACAGCAGCAATGGAGAGGTCCGCCTCAGCAAAGACCTCCGAATATGCAGCAAGGGCCGCCTCCTGCAAGAAGTGATATGATGCCTCCACAGGGACCTCCTGGGATGCAGCCTCCTGGTGGGCCTCCTCCGAGACCAGGGATTGATGGGAAGAAGTTACCTTCGGCGAAGAAAAAGAAGATGTTGCGTGTTCTTCTTGCATTACTAGGGTTATCAGGGATTGCTCTTTTGATTAGTATTGTATTCTTTTTCATGAATTACGTGTAGAGTGAACGATGGCAGAAGGACAACCCGAGACGAGGAAGGATAAGACTAACATCATTATTATTGGTGTTATCGTTATAATTGCTATTCTCATGGTGTTGACGTTTATTTCGTCTGGCCAGGAGGGTGTGACGAATCTGGTGAATAAGTTCATCAAGTACGCGATTGCTGCGGTTGTTATTGGGTTGATTGCTTGGGTTGTTTTGAAGATTGTGCGTAAGCCAAAGATTGATTTGGTTGAGAATGATCGTCGGGATATTATTGATGCGGGGATGCAGTCGAAGCCACCGATGGTGCGAGACTTGTATTTTACTGGGGATAAGGAGCATGGTGAGTTCCGTGTGGGAACGATCATCGGTTATTGTCAGTTGATGTCGTATAAGGATATTGATTTGCTTGCTGGGTTGACGAAGGGGCAGATTAAGGAGATGGCTGATAATAATCAGATTCCTTCTCAGTATGTGATTCGTGAGGATTGTTTCATTTACAAGAGGTTTGGTTTTCCGTTTTCATTGTTTGAGCAGCCGAAGGTTATCAGGACGTTGGAGGATGAGCATAGTCAGCTTGTTGGTGATGTGAAGGTGTATGGTGTGAGCATGATTAAGAAGTATGGTTATTATTGGCCGAACCGTGCGCACTTAGACATTAGTCGAATTGATATTGGTGTTATTCGTGAAGCGTGGCGTGGACAGATTCATCAGTTCCTTAAGGATATGGTGGCGATTAATCAGCGTGCTGTTGGTTTGGATTCAGAGTTCAAGAAGGACTTGGATCACAGGAAGTTGTTGAAGATTCCATCTCCACTTGGTGAGGAGGCGAGTCGTCGTGGAGAACAACAATAATGAGCCGTTTACGAAACGAGATTATATCATTATGGGTGTTATAATTGCTGCGTGTGCAATTGTGTTGTTGTGTATTGGGTTAGTATTTGGGTGGAGTTAAGATGGCTGAACAGTTTGATGTGAAGAAGTATGGTTGTTCGGTGCATGGTGGAGATGGTGATGCGAATTGTTCGGAGTGTTGGGCAAGACTTGGTGATTTGTTTGGTGCAATTGATGAGGAGTTGCAGAGTGAAGGGAAAGGTGGATTGAACGTTGTTGGTGATGATGAGACGTTGGAGAAGTTGAGACAATGAGGGAAGGCGGTATGCGTGAAGGTGGTATGATTATCATTACTGATAAGATGGTTCGTGATCCGAGGACTGAGCGGCGGATTATTGAGTATAATCGTGAGATGTTAATTTATGGGATTATACTTGCTGGTGCGGTGTTGACGATAATTGCGTTGGTGATATGATGGAAAAATTGAATTTAGATGGAATTACAAATATGTTTGTAGCTTCAGTGAAATCATCTCCACGAACAACTGTGTATCATATTCGAACAACGGAAGAAATGGGTGATATGAATGGTTGAGAAATTGAAGTTGTGGGAAGTGCGTGGTGCACCTGGAAGATTTCAGTCGATGAATTGTAGGGTTGTTCGAGGAAAGAATGTCTTGGAAGCGTTACAACGGGCGAGAGATGGAAAAGGTGAGTTTCGGTTGCAGTTTATTGAGTATGTGAAGTTGCTTGCTGAAGAGGATTGAGAATGGTTGATAAGGAACCGTTTAAGTCGTTTAATAAGCAGAAGCAGGAGTTGCGGCAGACGTATAAGCGGTACAAGGCTGGGTTGATTAAGGAGGAGCAGTTGGATGATGAGACGAAGCGGTTGCTTAGGAAGTATTACGGTTTGTGATTATGGAGTTTGAAGATCGAGTGGGGATGGATAGTCGTTGTAATGTGAAGGGTTGTGAGGAACAATCAACACTACTGATGCCGAGTGTGAGTTTACCGAGGCAGTTGTGTTCGAAGCATTCAGAAGGGTATATGAAGAAGGAGTATCCTGAAGAATATAAGAAAGTGAAGAGGATGTTGCTTGGTGATCAGTAATGGGTTTGCAGAGATACAGTTACGAAGAGATGATTCTTCTTCGTTTACTTGAATTAAATTCTTTGCTTCCTCATTATTGGAGTGAATTGATGTTGCTTGCTGAACAATTGTTGTCGTCTGATGAGCGTGCGGAGTTGCATGAGAAGTTGTTTGATGTTGAGAAGATGGTGTTGGAGACGGAGATTGTACCGAAGGAGCAGCCTGATGGGTCTGTGTTGTGGGTTGAGCGGATTAAGGGAAGTTTATCGTTGTATGATATTGAGATGGCTATTGAGTCGAATGCGGATTATTATTGTTACTTTGAGCGTCCTGATGGTTCGAAGGTGACGAAGTTTGATGTTGAGCGTGAGTTGGATCGTATTAAGAAGTGGTTGTATGAGAAGGTTCGTGATCGTTCACAAGGTAGAAGATTTATGAGGTATAGATAATGAATACTGTTGTTGCGAAGGATGAGAAGTTGTTGCAGTCAAAGCGGTTCACTGGGTATTTGGTGTTGGATTACCGGAATGGTAATATGCGTGTGCGGAAGACGAAGCCGAATGAGGTGAAGAGTAGTTTGACGAATCGGCAGTTGACACCGTTTGAGATTCCGATTATGATTGATATTAAGGTGAATGTACCGAAGGGTCCGGAGATTACTGCGAAGGGTGAGGTTGACATTCCTGCGACGAAGGTTCGGGAGATGTTTTTGGAGACTTTGTAGAATGATTGTTATTGATGGTGAAGAAGGGGAGGGAATGTCTGTTTTAGCTGTGAAGATGAGTAAATTATTAGGTGGTGAAGATGACTGAATATTTTTGTGCTCGGTGTAAGAAGATTACTCGTCATAATTATCAGAAGACAACAAAGCGTATTGTGCGTTTTGTGTGTGGTTGTTCATTGACTCGTGCTATGGCGAAGAAAGTTGAGTTGAAGAGGGTTGTTCATTTTGAGTTACCTGATGGTCGTCGGGTTGTGAAGAAGAGGATTGCTGTTGAATATGTGGTGGTGGAATAATGGTGAATAAGGAGAAGAAGAGTTTGTGGTATTCAGCAATAGGAACATTAGCTGTAATAACGATGATTGTTGTGATTTTATCAAGTTCGTATATGGCTTGGAATGCGTCAACAATGGAGCTTGCTGCACAGGTTGAATGTAAAGTGACTGAGATGGAGTATGTGAATTTGACTGGTGATGGGAAGTGTTTGATTTTGATGGCGTCAAGTAAGAGTGAGAATGAGAGTATTTGTGGTTTGCCGAAAGACTTTCATTGTAAGGGTTTGATGCAGGATTTCCCGATTGCGAAATTGGTTGTTGGAGCGATAACAGAGTGACGAAAGTAAATTCAGGAATTAAATTTGAATATGTGATACGAGATTATTTTAAAGCTATTGATTATGAAGTGATGCGTGCTGCTGGGAGCAAAGGTGCTATTGATTTGTTGGTATGGTGTAATAATCGAGTGATTGCAATTCAGTGTAAGAAGGAAACTAGGAAGAAGAGTTATAAGGTTGATTGGGATCGGTTGTTGGGTGTTGAGATGCCTGATGGTTGGGTTCGTCAGTTGTGGGTGAAGAGGGGTAAGGATGTGTTTGTGAAGGTTGATGATGGTGAGGATGTAGAGTTAACAATAACAGATATTAATCGTGTGATACGAGCGTTTAAAAAATGAGTATGATTGATTTGGAGCGGTTGCCGAAGGAGAAGCGTGATTTCATTGAGTTGAAGGAAGCGACTGATCAGACGTTTTCTCGTTTTGTTGATGAGGATTATACTGATATCTTGTGGAATTTGCTTGCTGATCGTGCGAATCCTAATGTTGAGCATTCGTTTATTGCGTCTATTTATGGTCAGCAGGGTAGTGGGAAGAGTATGGCTGGTATTGCTATGTGTTGTTTTCTTGATCCACAGTTTAGTGCTGATCAGATTTATTTTGATTATAATGATTTGGTGTATAATCGTCATTTGTTGCGTCCGAATAGTGCGGTGTTGATTGATGAGCAATCACAGAGTTATGGTTTGGATAGTCATCGGGTAATGATTATTTTAGCGAGTTTGAAGGAGCAGTTGCGTAAGAAGAGTATTCATTTTATTTTCTGTTCGCCGACGTTGTATGAGGAGTCGAAGAGTAGTATGTATTTGTTTGAGACGGTGTATATTGATTTTGAGACACAGGAGTGTTTTGCGGCGATGAAGACACGTGAGGGTTTGACGATGGGTCATGTGCGTGTGCCGTATCCGTTGAAGGAGCTTGAGGATAATACGTCGTTAGCGAGTAAGGAGTTGATTGAGGCGTATCAGGAGAAGAAGGATGCGCATCTTGAGAAAGTGTTGGGAAAGCAGGATGTTGATATTTTTGAGGAGCGTGCTCGTCGAGTGATGGAGCATAAGTTGTTCAAGAAGGTTGAGAAGATTTACAAGAGTCGTATGGGGTACATTCCGAATAACACATTGATTCAGGTTATCAATAAGATTTTTCCGGAGTTTAATGCTGGTGTTGTTCCTGGTGAGATTGCTGGTCGTATTAAGTTAGATAAGGAGATTTCTGGTAATTGGGAGGTTTCTGGTCGTGGTGTGAGTAGGTTGGATAAGCGTCCAGTTAAGCGAAAGAGGCGGAAAAAGTGAATGAGAAGATGATTGTGCAACGTGTGAACAATTTTGTGAAGCGAAAGCAGCATGAGCAGGGTCTTGATGGTGATGAGAAGCCGTATGTTGATTTTAGTCGTAATACGAGTTGGGCTGGTGAATCGTGTAGGTTTTGTGGTAGTTCGACGAGTATTCATGAGGTTGGTGGGCGGTATATTGCGTGTGATTGGGATGAGGATATGGAGGTTGTTCCTGGTTCGCAATGGTTTTTTTGTGGTAATTGTCTTGAGCGTTTGGAGAAGCAATGTGAGATGGTGATGGAATAATGGTAAAACGTGGTAAGCTCCCTGAGCATTTGATTGATCATAGGACTGAGTTGAAGAAGGTTATTGATAAGCAGTCGGTGGCGTGGAATGCTGCTCGGGTTGCAGAGCGTGGTGATAAGGCGAGGAGTTTGTATGCTTCTGATTATGGTCAGTGTATGCGTAAGATTTGGTATCAGTTTTTCCCTGAGGATTATCTGACTGGTGAGTTTGATCCTCGGACGTTGAGGATTTTTCATAATGGTGAGGATGTGCATGAGCGTTTATCGAGTTATTTGCGTAATGAGATTGGTCTTGATTTTTCAGATGAGATTGATATTCCTCGTGACAATTTAAATGTGCATGGAAGGTGTGATGGTATTTGTACTATTGATGAGCGTGCGGTTGTTGTGGAGTTCAAGAGTATTAATCGGAAGACGGTGTATGAGTGTAAGGATGAGCACGCTGGTCAGTTGACGTGGTATATGGCTATGTGGAGGAAGTTGCGTGATGATTTGCGGTTGGAGTTCGGTTTTGATCCTGATGCGTTGATTGTTGAGGCGCAAGTGAATGGGAAGGTATCGTCGGTTGGGCGGAAGATTGAGGATTTGTCGAAGGAGGAGAAGTGGATTTTGTTTACACAGGGTGAGATTCAGGGTGAGGTTATTTATGAATCGAAGCAGACGCAGGAGACGTTTCATTTCTCGTTTGAGTATGATGCTGATCATGTGGAGAAGGTTCGTTTGTGGTTTCAGCAGGTTGATTGGCATGTGGCGAAGAAGCAGTTGCCTTCGGTGCGTCATGATAAGGGGAAGTTTCCGTGTAGTTGGGGGAAAGGAAATGCCGCAGGAAAATGTGGGTATTATGAGCAGTGTTGGGGGAAGGACGATGAGTGATGGGAAAGTGAAGTTGAAGCTTGAGTGGAGTTGGGAGTTGCTTGTGTTTGCATTAATGTGGTTGTTTCTCGGGTTTATGCTTGGTGCGACAGTGTATGGAGGTTGGTGGGCGTGAGTAAGAAACCGAAGGGTGCGATTGTTGTTTCATTTAATCAGTTGCTTGTTGGTGGTCTTAGCTGGTTGATTGTTTGTATGGCTCTTGGTGCTGTTATCTATGCGAACTCTGGTCAGTGTGTGAGTTGTGTTGGTATTGGTGCGTTTGCAAATGCGGAGATTAATTGGGCTGATCAGACGTATAAGGTGATGGATGAGAATTGTCGTGGTGATGATGGTGAGTTGAGTCCGTTGTATTATAACGATTATGGGCAGTTGTATTGTATTATTTCTCTGAGGGAGCATGGGAGAACGATTCCTACGTATACGACGTATATTGTTCCTGTGACGAATATTGGAGGGGATGAATGATGAAAGCGAAACGACATGGTGCGATGTATTTGAGGGTGTTGGCTGAGTGTACGTGTGGTCATCATGATTGTGATCATGGAAGGCCTGAGCAGTGGTGGGTGACGGTGAATCAGAAGGAGCATGATTTGTGGGCGTGTAATAAGTGTGATTGCGAGAATTTTGAGAAGAAGCTTGATAAGCGGTTGAAGCCATATAAGGGGAAGAAATAAGGGTAACTACAATGAGTATTATTGAATGGTTGTTTTTTATCGAAAACGGGTTTCTTCTTCTTGTACTCATAGCAGTATCATGGGTTATCATCAACCCAAAGAAAAGGAAGGAATAATGGTAAGATATACGAAGAAGTGTAAGTGTGTATTTTGTGGTCAGTTAGCATATTATAAGTCGACAAGAGAGTTTCAGTCGTGTGATGGATGTTGGAGAGTGTATGATAAAATAAAGAAAGTGATATATAACAAAGGGTATAATGCTGGGAAGGTAAGTAAGAAGTTGGTGGTGTGAATATGGTTTTGACGATTGCGGTGATTGGGAGTAGGAATTTCGAGCCTTTGTCGACTGTGAAGACGTATTTAGATAAGTTGAAGGTTTTGGTTCCGGAGTTCTGGATCATTTCTGGTGGTGCCCAAGGTGTTGATGCTGCGGCAGTGTTGTGGGGTGATGCGAATGACATGAAATACCGGGTTATTCGACCGAGAAACCCTAATCGAAGTGCGGAGTATTTATATAGGAATGTGGAAATGATTGCGATGGCTGATGTGGTGGTTGCGTTTTGGGATGGAAAAAGTACTGGGACTGCGTTTGGGATACAGTATGCGAAGGATAGGAACAAGCCGTTGGTGGTGATACAGTGACTGAGAAAGATGGATATATGGTGGTGATTCCGGAGAGGATTAAGAAGCAGATTGAGGATGCTCCTGAGGAGGTGCGGGAGGATATTGAGAAGTTGGTGAAGGGTTTTGTTGATGGAACGATTAATCCTCATGAGGTTGGTGAGCCTGTTTCTGATGAGGAGTTTGAGGAGTTGGATTTGTAAGTGCAGATTCAGTTTATTTATTTGTAAGTTTGGGTAAGTTTGGAGAAGGGTATTTGTAAGTGCAGAGTGCTTTCTAATATAACCATACTTATTATTCTGTTATGCATGTAATACATGTAAGATGCACTTTCATTATGATCATAACTGACTATGCAATTTATTTATAAACTATATAAAGGGATTTATATAAGGTGGCAAGTGGAGTTACGTATATCATGGTGTAGATAACGTAGGTGTAACGGGTGTATTCGGAAGATTTATATAAATAAAGGATGTTCTTCAGGAGGAAGATGAGTGATCGATGGAATGTGCGACATTCTCCTGGAGGAATAGGGTATGCGTTTCCATTATGGCACCCTGAATATGAGCAGATTGTTGTTGAAGGAGTGCATGGGACGTTCTATTATCATACTGCGGATATGAAGCGGCATGGGAAGCCGGATTTCGCCCTGATGATTGCTTCTGAGAAGCTAGGGAACCATTTCGGGAAGCCGGTGAACCCGCGTTCTGGAAGAGTGCAGGTACTGGCGTTGCAGTTGGTTTCTGGGACGTTCAGAGGGTCTGATTATGTTGAAATGGTTGGGAAGATAGAGTCTCGGGCGTGGATTGGGTCAAATAGGACTGATTCACTGATATTGCGAGGAATTGATGAGTTGATGCACGTGGAGAGCATCGATCGGAGTACAGGATTAGCGACGTTGGTTGAGTGTGAACGATCGTTGTAATAGTAAAATATATATATGACTTCTTTGTTTAGAGGGTTAGGAATGTTACCTAGAGAGAGCGAAAGTCGCAATGAGGATACGAAGGCAGTGGGTCCGGATATGAATTGTTGCGTTAGTAGTCGTGTCGTTTCGGAGGAGTGCGAAGCGTTGAGGGACGGAAGCTCCCGATGTTGGTCAGTATTGATGGCTCTACGGGGCCTACCACTTACTAATCATGGATTTTATGGAAGTAATACAATAACGAGGACCCCTCATAGCTTAATGGAGTAGAGAGCAACTGGAATGCCAGTCTGGATTGCATGGTAAAGCCAAACGCGGGTGGTTCAGATTGATAAGGCGAGTTGCCATTGTAGATTCGTTGAAGATTCGTTGAAACGGTCTAACACTGGGAGATGTCGGTTCAAATCCGACTGAGGGGTTCGTGATTATCGTAATACGTTACGGTAGTCTTTTTAAACGGTTCCGTAGTAGAGTGCGATAGTGTTTTCTGAGAAGTACTCATGTTGGTAGTTTCTGTGCGTTTCCTTTAAATACTAAAGGTCGTCAAGAAGCAGTGGGAATAGGCAATGGGAAGATACTTCTCTAGGTACAAGCCAGTAGGATGGCGCGGCGACAGTCACAGGCATTACTTGGCTGCAAAAGGGATCAAGACGAGATATTTTGCGGTACAGGATTTCTTGAAGGGTAATCGACCTGAATCACCGACGGGATCGTCGAGTTTATTGCACGCATTTTACCAAGAAGGTTATTCTGATAATGATATTCTCGCACGCAGGAATGAGCCCGCATTCGCTGAAGCTGCAAAGGACGTTGAGAGGAAGCGAGCGTCTAAGTCTCCTGGTAAGAAGTTTGATGTTCCTGAATCTGAAGGTGTTTCACAATTTCCTGTTTCTTCTGTTTCTCAAGTAAGTGAGCCGTTGCCGATGCCACCTATTCCCGAGGATACATCGGTAGCACCATCACCTATGGTTGAGGATGAGGAAGAACCGATAGGAAGTAGTGTGGGTATGGGTAATCCTGTGGTGACACCAGGTGTACCTCCTGCACCGATTGAAGGAGCGAGATTGTTAGAATGAGTATGAGTCGGTATAAGAAGCGTGGATGGTTTGGTGAGTCGCATCGACACTATCTTGCTTCTAAAGGAATATCGACGAAGCCGAAGCGGTTTTTTGCTGAGACAGCTTTTGGTCGTGGTATTGAGAGTTTTGGAAGAGAACTTGATGTGCGTCGGAAGCGTTTGGCAGGAGGTGCTGACGTGTTTGTGCAGAGGAGATTGGCACAGGCTCGTGCAGAAGCAAAAGCACCGTCATTACGTGGGTTGACACAACAGCAGCGACGAGAAGCAATGGTTTCTGGGTTAACTCCTGATGAGGCTGCGTTGAAGAAGAGTGTTCTGGTGAGTGCAGGTATTGGTGCGACGCAGATTCAGAGGGCTGTTGCACGAGCGCATGAGTTTGATGAGGTTGTTGCTGATAATATTATTAGTAGGTTGGATGGGCGTAAGGAGAGGGTGGAGAATAGAATAAATGAGTTGACTGCTGAGTCAAGAGCGAAGGCTGTTGCACCTGAATTATCACCTGAGCAGCAGCAGAGTGTGAAGAAGGAGTATGATTTGAGAATTGAAGATGAAATGAAGAATTTAGATGTTGTGAAGAAAGATATTCAGTTGTATGAGCGTTTGCGAAGAGTATGGGAAGAGGAAGGGGTTGAGAAGGTGCTTTCGAATCCGAAGGATCGGTTTGCTGCTGGTCGTGCAGTGATGGAATGGGATAAGTTGAAAGCGCGTGAAGGGCGTGGGTTTGTGGTATCTCGGATGCCTCAGATTCCTGAGGATGAACTATAATGGTGCGTGCTGGTTGGTATAAGGAGTCATTTCGACATTCACTTGCTGCTCGCGGTATTTCGACGAGGAAGTATATGGCTCCGAAGTTTTTATCAGGACTCAAGAGTAAGTTAACAGGATTAGTGAGAAAGGATGTATTGCGTCAGGAGCTTGGCGAGCCTATTCCTAGGGATGCTGAGCGACAAAAAGAACGTATAGAAGAAGGTATTGTTGTTGCTGGTGGTCCTCGGACAACAACAGGGCAGGCTGCGAGGAAGAGGATTGAGGCTGGTATAGCTGTTGAGGAGGCTGCGAAGAAGGTTGTTGTTGGTGCACGGGATATTGAGGTTGCATTGGATAATCTTGATAAGAATCGTCCAGCAATGGCGTTATCTATGATTGCTGAGGCAAGGCAGCGTGGGTTGAGTTCTGAGAATGTATCGCAGTTGAAGACGGCATTAGGTGCGTATTCAATTAAGTTGGCGCAGTCTGGTTTGCCTGTGCCGAAAGATATTAAGGGAATGCTTGATCGTAATTTTAAGACGAGACTTTCGGCTGTGGAAACTGAGTTTGAGCGTGAGGGTGAAAGTGCGTTGCGGACGAAGTTACGACAGGCTGGGAGAGCTGCAACTGTTGCGACAGTAGAGGCGTTGCCTGCTGCGTTGAAGGGTGGTGGTTTAAGTACTATTTCTGCTCAGGATCAGGAGTTTACTGGGGTGGCTGCGAATATTGATAAGTTGGAAAAGACACCTATGTTTGATCCGGTGAATCCTCATGCTGAAGGCGGGCGAAGTGGTGCAAATGCTTTTGTTGATGATAAGGGTAAGTTTGGTGATTTTGAGGTTCCAAAGACAAGTGATTCGTTTAATTTTGCTCCATTAAGAGGGGATGGAAATACAAATGTTGCATTGAATAATGATGCTGGTAATCTTGCAGGTAACATAACAAATGTTGCCCTTGGTGAGAGTTTTGGTGGTGAGAGTCGACAAGAGGTGAAGACGCCTGCTGAGAATGTTTCTGAGCAGGTTGAGTCATTGCATAAGGAACGTGCGAAGTTGGCAGCTGTTGATTTATCTGCGTTTGATGAAGGTGATAAGGCATTTAAGTCTGGTGATCGTGAAGGGTTGATTAGTGCTATTACTGAATTGCAGTCGCAAGAAGGGAAGTTGAAGGATAGATGGGATTTGGTTGGGCAAACACATGCTCAGTTGAAGGATGCGACGAATCATGCTTCTGCATTTGAGAAGAAGAAGAGTGGTGGATTTTTGGGTGGTGTATTAGCTGGTGGTCGTGGTGCTGATCGGTTTGTTGAGCAGACTGAGAAGTTATCTAATGTTCGTGGTGACATTATGGATGCGAGTAATAGGGCGTTTGGTCGTCGGAAGATGTTGGAGTTTAGGTTGCAGCGTCTTGATTCGCAGGTTCCTCCTGAAACATGGGTTCCTAGGAAGATTACTCGGTTTAGTGATGATGCTGGTAATAGTTTAAATGGTATGTTTGATAAAGCTGCTGGATGGTGATTGAAATGGCAAAGAATAGAATGAAGAAAGGTGGAAAAGTCGTGACTGGTTTGTTTAATGCGCCGATGGCGTTGATTTACAAGACTGGTTCTGGTTTCACTAAGACAACGAGAACATTATTGAAGAAGTGAAATGAATGTTTGATAAACTAGGCACTGAGAGGAAGTTGGTACTTGCATCGTTCGTATTCTTGTTTTTTACGTTCTTGGTGACTGGTGCATTCATGGAGCAGACAGTATTGACAACGCAGTTTGATGGTGAGCGGGCGTTTAGTGGTGCTTCACCTGTAGAGGTGGTGCAGGTTGGTGAGGCAGCGTCGAATCCGCAGAAGTTGAAGGCGATGATCAAGGGTTCTATTTATGAGACTGGCAGTAATATGACGGTGTTTGGTGCGTGTTTTGATGGTGATTCGTATCTCTTGCCTGAGGCGACGTCGACGTTCACAGCTTGGTATCCGAATGGAACGTTGCATACAGGACCGAATGCATCGATGGATTTGATTTATGATGATTTTGATGGGTATCATGCGAATGGTACTGGTCGATACAAGGTTCATGTGACGATGGGAAGTACGATTGGGACGTATTTGACAGAGATTCGTTGTGAGCTTGATGGTGAGTGGGCTGTGGCGTTTGGTGAATGGCAGAATCCTGAGTGGGTTGAGCGGATTGCTGCAACGCAGAGTTTGTTGGTGAATGTGTCGAATGATTTGACGATTTTTAGGAATGATACGAATAATAATTTCACTGATGTTTTGGATGCGATTGATGCAATTAATGTGACTGGCGATGTGGATGTTGTTGTGAATGTGGTGAGTGAGCAGGTTCGTGAGCTTGGTGATATGATTCGTGCTATTGATGTGAACATTTGGAAGCTTGATAACAAGAATCCGTTTTTCGTACTAGGGAGTGGTATCCACAATTATGTGGCAGTTGATATGCTTGCGCCTCATGCCGTCGGTGCAGCGTCGTCGGATGGCTATTTGGCGTTCTGGGATGGGGAGACTTGGGGCGAAGCATATCAGTCTGGTGTTGAGTTTCGTGGTGTGTCTGTGCTTCCTGCGAATGTGATTTATCTATGGGGTGTGGGTACGCAAGGTGGGACGCCTGTGTATAGTGTGAATGGTGCGAATGTGTCAACGTTTAATCTTTCAGGTGGTGGTTCATCGACGGCGATGAATGATATCAAGATTTTCCAGGCTCCGAATGATCCTGATGCTCAGTTTTATGGGTATGTAGTTGGTGATGATGGAAGTGTGTATTATTCAGTTGATAGTGGTGTAACATGGTCGAAGATTGGTGATGTTGGTGCGGCGAGTAAGGGTCGTATTAGTCAGGTTGTGGAGAACTATGATGTGTATGCACAGTTGAATGGATATATGGTGTTGGTTGGTCAGGGCGATACGTTGTTGATGCATGATGGGAATACGACGAATACATATGTGTTGAATGGGACGATTAAGGATGTTGACTTGTTGTATTATGATCTTGGGTATGTTGTGACTGAGGATGGGAATGTGTCGCATATCTACAAGTTTGATGGTTCTTCGGTGAATGGAACAACAGTGCTTGAGTACACGATTGAAGATCCAGGTATTGAAGTGACTGGTGTGCAGGCGAACACGCAGAGTGATGTGTGGGTGTCGACGAGGGATCCTTCTACTTTTTATCACTATGACGGTCGACGTTGGGATTATTCAACAGTTGGCTACAGTAATTTCGTCTCTGTTATTATCACGTTTGGCAATGCTTCGAATACGAGTACTGTTGGTGTGAATGACATCTCTATGTATAATAGCAAGTGGGGTTATGCTGTTGGCGGTGATGGTTTGATTCTCATCTATAAGCAGCATTATGATGATCGGTTTGATGATTTGTTGTTGAATATGACTGCGCGATTTGATGATGTTGATGCTGCAATAGGTAATATCAGTGTGAATTTGACTCCCGTGTTGGATGCGCTTGATAACTTGACGGATATTACGTTGTCGATGAATCAGTCGTTGCATAGTGAGATTAATGATTTGGATCTCTTTTTGCAGTCGATGAATGCGACGATGGATTTGAAGCTTGATAATATTTTGAGTAATGTGACATATACGAATCTGTATTTGACGGCGACGATTTATCCGTTGCTTGATTTGACGTATCAGAATACTGTTGATATCTTGATTCAGCTTGGTTTTATGGAGGCGACGATCAATCAGACGTTGGAGATCACGAATACGACGTTAGGTATCGTGAATGAGACTGCTGGTGATGTTGATGAGTTGGTGAATAGGAGTAGAAGGATTAGGGCGTGGATTACTCAGTGATGATGCTAATATTAGTCCATAGGTTTATAAATGATGCAGGTGTGAGGGATAAAACATGGTAAAGAAACAACAGGGACAGGAAAAGAAGAAGATGCGGTTTCCAGTATTGACAGTGATTTTGAGTGCGGCAGTGTTGATGACGGTGTTTGCATCTGGAATGTTTGTGTACGCTACTGGTTTGAGTGTGGTTGACAGTACGTATATGAAGATGATTTCTCACACTGAGTATCGGTTTGGTGAGGAAGGGCAGATTGTGACGAGATTGGTTGATTATCAGGGTAATGCTGTTGTAGTGCAGAATTGTACGGCGTCTATTTTGTATCCGAATAAGACGTATTTCAAGCAGGATGAGTTGATGACTGCGACAGGAACTATTGATGGTGATCATTATTACAACTTTACGACACCTGATGGTCCAGAAGGTGTGTATGAGTATCAGGCGACGTGTAATTATTTGCAGGGTGCAAATCCAAGGAATAGTTCTGTGACGAACTCTTTCCACTTGAGTGGTGCGTTTAATGCGGTGTTGGGGAACTTGACGAATGTGCAGAATAACTTGACTGCATTGTCTAATGAGCTTGCTGCGGTGAATAGTTCACTCTCTGGTGATATTGCGGATTTGAGTACGCAGTTGAACGTGAATGTGACGCAGTTGCTGAATGGTCAGACAAGTATTAAGGATCAGTTGAATGCTAATATCACGACGGTGTTGTATGAGTTGAACAATGCGAATAGTTCGATTCATTTGCGGTTTGATGATTTAGAGGCTGGGTTGGATAACTTGACGGTGAATTTGACGCCTGTGCTTGAGGCTATTGATGCTTTGGAGACGAGTATGGCTGCGAATTTCACGGAGGTCTTTAATGAGTTCAGTGTGGTGAACACGAAGCTTGATCAGATTAACGTGACTGTTGGTGATACGAATACTCGGGTGCAGGGTGTGGAGTCGACGTTGGTGACGATGACGGCGACGCTTGATTACATTAATACAACGACAGTGAACACGTATCAGTATGTGACGGGAACGTTGACGGATAGTGTGAATCAGATCCTCAATGATATGGGTGTGATGAATGCTTCAATCAATAGGATTGAGACAGTGAGCAATCAGATTAATGGTACAGTGACTTCTATCTTGGAGAACCAGGAGAATGAAGTCGTAATGACTGTATTCAGTGGGTGATATGATGGCAAGACGAAGAATGAAAGGGAAGCCCATGAAGGGTAAGACGATGAATTTGGGCGCTCTTGGACGTGCGAATACTGGTATGTGTAATGTTGGTATGAATTCGTATGCTTGGTGCAAGAAGAGTGTTCTAACGAAAGATAAGGCTAAGTGGAAGCTATATTAGGAGGTTTGAAGATGGTTGGAAAGAACTACTTTCGGAGAGTAAAGCGTGCAAGTAGTCCGGTGACTCCTGCGCAGAGTAAGTTTGCGACTGGGTTGGTTGGAATGGTTGGTGGTTTCATTGACGTGAAAGGTCCGAAGCGAAAGACTCCATATTTGCGGACAAAGCGAAGTTTCGAACGGTAAGGTGAAGAGATGAAGTTTATGACGACGCAGAGGCTGTTTGTAATAGGGTTACTGATAGTGTTAGCTGTGTCAATGTCTTATGCTGCTCCGACGTGGCCTTCTTCGTGGAGTTCTGTTGGTTCTGCTGGTGGTGCGCGAATTGCTGTTGCGAATGCTTCGTTGATGTACTTTGCTGATGGATTTACTATCTATAAGAGTACTGATGGTGGTGTGACGAGATCTTCTTCTTTGCATAGTTCTTGTGGTGGTGGATCGCACATTACGACGTCTGAGGACGGGCAGTATGTGTATGAAGCGTGTCAGAGTGCTGGACAGTATTATAAATCGACAGATTACGGTGCTACGTGGTCTGCTAATATTCAAGGAAGTAATTATTTTATGCAAGTAGACTCTAGTGATACAGGACAATATGTTCTTGCTTCTCATTCCGAAGGTGCTATTCCAAAGTCGATACTTGGTCAGTATTCAACTGATTATGGTGTGTCGTGGACTAATGTAACGGATATATTTTCAAGTTCGGGTGGTGGTGCATGTATTGGTAGTGATGGTAGTGTTATGACGATTGTTTCAACATTGGGAACATATCAATCAACAAATTATGGTTCAACGTGGGGGAGTACTGGTGGATATCCAACATTGCCTGTAGGTGGAACTTCAATATGGGAAGTTGCGTGTAGTAATGATGGTACGAAGTTGTTTGTGATGGTGGGTGATCAAAGTTATGGACCTCCTGCTACGGTGAATGTGGCGTATTCTTTTGATAGTGGTGCAACGTGGAATAATTATAATACTGGATATAGTGTAGGATTTGGTATGGATGTTGCTGTGAATAGTGATGGGTCGTATGGTGCGTTTACTTTGACAGATAATTCCTTTGGTGATGGTGTTACACAGGTGTTCAATACGTCTGGTGGTACGTTTAATGTTCCTACTGGTGGGAAAATCACTGATGTTGGCGGGTCGAAGACATGGGGTGTTGATTTTGCTCCTGATGATAGTGTAGTGTTTGCTTCGACTGATGATGATGTGCAGGTTGCTGAGATGTTTGTTCCTGTTCCTCCTGTTCCTCCTGGTCCGACGAACATTACTGATTGTATGGTTATTGATACTCCTGGTGAGTATGTTGTTGTGAATAATTTGACTCAGGCTACGTCATTGGCGCAAGATGCGTGTTTGTATACTGATCAAGCTGATGTTGTGATTGATGGTCAGGGGTATACGATAACATTTCAAAATACGTCGGCCAACAATCAGATGATCTGGTTTGAGGCAGCGTCGCATTTAAGTAACATTACAGTGAAGAACTTGAATTTCGTTGTTGAGGATGCGAATGATTGGGTTGATGTGCTTTCTATCTACTGGTATAGTGATGTATTGATTCAGAATGTGACGTTTTCATATGCGACGCAGGAAGGGCATTACATTGGATTCTACCTTGATGGTAATGGTGTTGCAGATAATCTTGTTGTTGAGGATAGTACATTTGATGGTATTGAGTATTCATTGGTGAGTGGGTATTCGAACTTGACGATGCGAAATAATCAGTTCTTGGTTGATTCATCTGTTGCGGGTGATTATGGTTTGTTGCTTGATGGTGTTGATACAGCATTTATTTACGATAATTACTTCTATGATAATGATGGGAGTTCCTTCATAGCGTATGATACGACAACGAATGTGCAGTCGTACAATAATACGTTTAATGCGACGACGCTTGGATTTGACTTTTCAGGGTCGACAGGTGTGACGTTCAATGATAGTGTGATTGGTAATGCGTATGTGAATCCTGCTGGTACTGGGTTTTCGCAGACGTGTACAAATAATGGTTCCAGTATCTGTACGACGACGTATAATGTGAGTGGTGTGATTGATTATTTGCCGATTGCATTGTCTGCTGTATCTGTGAACTACAATATCACGGACTGTCGAGTTATCACTGAGTCTGGATATTATGTGTTGACTGGTGACTTGGTGCATAATACGACAACTCCCGCAACACCATCAGGATGGAATGCTGATCCAGGATGTATTATGGTGTGGAATGCAAGTGATGTGATGATTGATGGACAGGGATACGGTATCTATCTAAATGATCCTTCAGAGGCATACTTCCCAATCATATTTGATTCTCCAGGTGTAGAGGTGCAGAATAATTTCACAGTTAAGAATATCACGTTGTACGTGAATAACACGTATGATTGGCAAGACGGATTGGATATTGTTGATGTTGATGGTGTGTTGTTGCAGGATATTGATATTGTTCTGTCTCCCACATCATATCTTGACCAGTGGAATACTGGTTTGTATATGGCTCGGACAGATAATGTTGTTATTGAGCGTGTGACAAGTGATTTCGAGAATGCTTTATTGATGAGTGATGTTGAGAATGTGACCATAAGAGATTCACTCTTCTCTTCGAATGGTGTTGCTGGTTCAGATTACACTACGATGTATCTTGAAGGAACAAGTCCTGGTTGGCGAAACGTAGTGATGTATAATAACGTGTTCAAGGCGTTGAATGCTGATGTGTTGTTGTTCACTGGTAATCTGGCTATTGATGCAGGAGATCTTCTCATGTATAATAATACGTTTAACGTGACTATGTGGGGATCGATTGATGCTGATGTGCAGTGGAACAACAGCGTCATCGGAAATGTATGGGTGCATCCGAATGGAACAGGTTACTCGCAGATGTGTACGAATGATGGTGCAGGAATCTGTGATGCATCGTATGCAGTTCCAGCAGGAGGTACAGACTACTTGCCGATTGCATTGACTGCTGCACCAATTGATGGATTCAATATTACTGATTGTGGTGGCACGATCACGAGTCCTGGACAGTATCAGTTAGTGAATGATGTGACAGGTACTGGTGTGAGTTGTATCAACGTAACAGTTCCTGGTGTAAGTATTGATGGTCAAGGGTATACGTTGAATGGGACGACGGTTGGTGTCTATTATACTGGTGCGAATTCGATGGTGAATGCTGTCATTGAAAATATGGAGATGACGTTAGCTCCGACTGGTGTTGGTACGGCTATTGCTTGGGTGAATACTGCGGGGAATATGACGTTTAGGAATAATACTGTGTATGGTATGTTGGCGCATTATAGTTATGATGGTGTTATTAGTTCAGCTGGTTTACATGTGTATGATAATGTGTTTGATAGACAAGGGACGACTGTTTCGTTCTTTTTGGATTTGACGACGACGACGCAGTATGTTTATTTGTCGAATAATACTATCAGTAATTATCCTCAGGGTTTCAGGAAGGTTGGTTCTTCTGCGAATCCACAGAATGTGGTTGTTTCTGGGAATACGTTTGAGAATATTACGTCGTGGTTGGTGACTGATCATACTGGTGGTATGACGATGTACAATAATGATTTCTCTGGTGTTTCTGACTTGGCAGAGTCTGGTAGTGTGAATGTGTTTGTGTTGAATACGACAGCACATGCGGGAACGAATATCATTGGTGGTTCGCAGATCGGTGGTAATTATTGGCCTGCGAATGATCCGTGTGCTGGTACTGCTGGTGGATCGTTCTGTTCTGATGCGTATGAGCCTGAGACTGGTGTGTTTGATTACTTGCCGTTGGGCGTGTTTCCGTCTGCGGTGAATGTGTCTGCTTGTGGTGTAACTGCAAATATAGGTGGTGCGACATATAGTGTGACGCAGAATATTTCGTATACGACTGGTGTGTGTTTGCAGGTGACTGCTGATGATGTGGTAGTTGATGGTTTGGATTATGAGATTGAGTCGACTGCTGGTGGTCGTATGTTGAATATCTCTGGTGATCGGGTGACGGTGAAGAATTTGAAGATTTCTGCTGTGTCTGCGAATCCGAGTGCTTATTTGGCTAAGGTAATGGGGGAGAATGTTACGTTTGATGGTGTGAATGCGCAGTTACCATCGATTAGGTATGGTGCTGGTATTTATGTTGAGGGTGATGGATTCCACTTTGTTAATTCGATTGCGTCGCACTGTTATGAGTCGTATTATGGTCTTACGTTGGTGGATGTTGATGGTGCGTTGATTGAGCATAGTGTGTTCCCTAACTCTGATTTGTGTACTGGTGCAAATCATCGTTTTGCTGCATTGTCTGTTAATGGAGCGAGTAATGTTGTTGTGTATAATAATTCGTTTACAGGTGGTTCCGGTTCAGCTGCTAGTTATGAAACATTGGAAGTGAGAAATGGTGTATCTGGGTTGGAGGTTGTGAATAACTCGTTTGTCGTAAGTGATACACATGCGTTTCAGGTTACCACAGATTCTTTGACTGGGTTGGTGATGACAGGTAATACGTTTACGCGACCTGTTGATTTCGCTACGTCATCTGGTGATGTGTATGATAATGAGTTTTTGAGTACTGTTGCGAAGTCTGGTGGAACGATCAATTGGAATACAACAGAGACTGTTGGGACTAATATCATTGGTGGTAGTAGTATTGGTGGTAATTATTATAGTGCGAATGCGTGTGCCGGTACTGCTGGTGACACGTTTTGTGAGGATTCGTATGAGGTTGTGACTGGTGAGTATGATTACTTGCCGCTTGGTGTGTTCCCGTACAATGTGAATGTGACTGATTGTGCGGTGTTGAATATTAAGAATGCGACGTATCATATGGTTGGGAATTTGACTGATAAGACGTCTGGTTCATATGTTGGGTGTATGGATATTCAGAATGATGATGTCGTGTTTGATTGTCATGGATATACGCTTGATGGTACTGATGCGACTGATAGGTTTGCGGTGCGTGTTGAGGATTATTCTGTTGTGCAGAATTGTGTGTTCACTGAATGGGGTCAGCCAGGTTCGACGAATGGTGGTGCAGTTCTTGTGCGAGGAGTGTTTGCTCATAGTGCATATAATGCGACGATTGTGAATAATACATTTTCTGATTTGGCTATGGGGATATTTATTGACAAGTATAATAATAACGATGTTGGACATATCATAACGGGAAATTCATTCTTGTCAGGTGTTGCGTATGGGGTTGGTTTTGTTGATTTCGATGCAGGAGATATTGCATGGGTGTATAATAATTATTTCGATACGGATAATTTGAATGTGTATAGAGGTGGTGGTCAGGACATCACTGATGTTAGTTTCAATACGACGGCAACGACTGCGACGAATATTGTTGGTGGACCGACGATTGCTGGTAATTGGTGGAAAGGGACGAGTGAGGTTGGTAATTGTGTTGATGTAGATCGTGATGAGTTGTGTGATGATGCGTTGGTTGTGTATCAGTCGTATGATTACTTGCCACTTACTGGTTTGCGTGCGTTGTTCAGTGGTGCTGCGAATGTGACTGCTCCTGAGCAGGATGATGCGGTTCGTGGTGTGGAAGTGCAGCTTGATGTGACAAAGAGTGATGTTGATTATGAGTATATCACTATTGGTACTGGTGAAGTGACCGAAGACTATGTGTATGATGCGAGTGTAATTACGGCAAATAACGCTAATGCTCGTTGGGGACAATCATTTGTTGCGATTGGTGATCAGTTGACAAATGTGCAAAGATATTATTCAACATCGATGTTTGGTGATTTGAGTGCGTTTACAGTGTATGAGGGTGTGACGATTACGGGAACATCGTATGCTACACGGACATCATCTGCTGATTTGCGTGCGAATCCGATTGATCTTGTGGAAGGGCAGAATTATACGATATATTCGGATGGGACGTTATCATTCCAGTATTTCTCATATGGAACGCCGTATGCTGATGGGTGTTCATTTGCTGATGGTGGAAGTGCGACGTGTGATAGAACGGTTGCGTTTGAAATATCTGTCAAAGATCATAATATTGTTGTAGATGGAACTGCGTTGGAGAATGCTGTGCCTGATACTGAGTTGAGTTGTACAGCTGGTTCGCATTTCGGCAGTGGTGGTAGTGGTTGGACGATTTTTGTTCAGGCACAAGAGGATATGTATATTGATGCAATTAATTGGTATTCGTATACCGCAGTGTCTGGAACGCAGAGTGTGACGAAGTATGTTGATTGTACTGCTCCTGCGTCAGTGAATTGTACGACTGTTGTTGAATCTGAGGATGTTGATATTAGGTATAGGAGTTTTAGTGGAGCGGGTGTGCCGTTTGAGAAGTATGTTGATGCTGGTGAGTGGTTCGGTATTGCCGCAGGTGCGTTGGCTGGTTCTGGAAGTGGTGGAATGACGGGATGTACGGTGAATACGACGTTGACGTATCCAGGTTCAAATCATGTTGAAGTGTATGCGTCACGGCAGAAGGAGAATATGAGTTATCTTGTTTCTGTGACGACTGGTGATGAAGTGTTGAGTGTTGGGAGTTATGATGTGTCTGGTCAGGGTTCGATGAACTGGACGGAGATTGATTTGCGTGTGTCGAATCTTGGTGTGATTACTGGTCTTGTTGCTGATGAGAGTGTGTATTGGATTACGAATGAGGATCCGCAGGTGTCGTGGAGCTTGACAGGTGCTGATGGCTATGGTGCTGTGACGACTGATGTGTATTTGATGAATGGCGCAGCGGTTGTTGCGTCGATGCTTGATGTTGCTGGTGAGGTTGGGATGATTTTACCAACAGATGGTACTGGTGGAAATACTGTTTATGCGCGAAGTCAAGTGTTTACTGCTCAAGGAACAACAGTGACTCATGTTGATAATGTGCGTGGTGCAGGTGGGTGTGTGTTGTTTTATGAGTTTTATGAAGGGTCGAATCCGAATAGTCCTGGAGCATATGTGGGGACGGTGAATGCGTCAACCGCAGTTGGAGTGTGTGCCGTATCTGGAGGTGTGTTGGTTGATGTTGAAGATCTTAGTGGTTTTGTGACTGGTCAATCATATATTGCGTATGCGACGAAGGGTGATGGGAGTAAGATTAGTTTGACGCAGTTTTGGAATGGGGTTGTTGATTCAACTCCGTTAGCGACTGGGTACAGATGGAGAAATAGTGCTTGGGAAACTAATCTTGAGTTGCCTATGGATATGTACTTTGTTGACAATGAGAATTATAATGTGACGTTTGATGAGGTTGTGACGACGAGTTATGAGACTGCTCATTTCTTGGTTAATGTGACGGATACCTTGTTCAATGAGACGGATAACACAACGAATGTTGTTGTTGATGCGATAACTGTGCCGACGGTGATTGGTCCGAGTACGGAGCAGAATGGTGATTTCAATGTGACGTGGAGTGCTTCGACTGAGAATCTTGGTGTGGTGAATTATACGGTGCAGCAGTCACTTGATGGTGGTGCGTTCACGTTGGTGAATACGACGACGGATACGTATTATCAGATTACTGCTGATTTCGAGGGTGATGTGGTGTATCAGGTGCGTGCTGATGATGATTACATTGAAACGACGTATGATAATGGGACTGAGTTTGCGATTGTCTTGTCACCTGTGCTTGGGAGTCAGGTGTGTGCGTTGACGTATCCGAATGAGGATAACCTGCCGAGCATTGCGGAGTTACCTGTGAACTTCAGTGTGTTTGCACCGCTTGGGTTTACGAGTCCGAGTGTGGAGATCAAGTTGAAGTTGGGGGGTGACACGTATTCATCAACTGAGTGTTCCTATGTAGTGGTTGACAGTAAGAATAGAGACTACAGCTGTAATGTGAGTATGAATTACTGGTACGATGCGGGTGACTACGATCTCAACATAACATTCACTGATTTGCCGAAGGTGGTAACAGTGGAGTACTCTGGTGAGTGTGCGTATGGTCAGTTAGTGGCGAGTAGCTATGATATAAGTGCAGTTGCGTTCAGTGGTGCAGGGCCCGGTATCAATAATGTTGAGGCGAACCAGCCGATTACGGTGCGAAACACTGGTAATGTGGAGTTAGACTTGAAGATGACTGCATATGACTTGTCAGGGCGAACGAACCCGAGTATTAAGCTGCCTGCGACTGCGTTCAAGGCTGGTGCATCATTGGGAACGTCTGTGGTGATGGCTGATAGTGTGCAGAAGAACTTGAGTATGACGGTTGTGAATGAGGAAGATGCTGAAGATGATGTGCACTTGTGGTTGAGTATGCCTGTTGGCCAGTTGATCCAGGACTATTATTCAGAGAATGCATGGCAGGTGGTGGGGACAGGATGAGTGCATATGCAAATCCAGTAGAGGTATTGATTTTCATGAGCGTTGTCGCTGCGTCGTTGATAGCTGCGCCGATGGCGAAGCAATGGATTGCGAAGAAACGGAGGAAGGCATAATGGCATTGAAAAAGTGGACGAAGAAGAAGCCTGGGTATATGAAGAAGACTCCTGTGGTGACTAGTTGGTTGATTGATATTGCTTCTGGTCCTGCTAGGAAAGCGAAGAGATAAGACGATGGCTAAGTTGCGAAGTGCTGCATATGGGAAGGTGAAGTTCAAGGGTAAGTTAGCTGGCGGTTTCACTGAAGGTGTGACGAATGTTGGTGTGAAGCTTGTGCAGCTTGCGTATTTACGACCTCCGGTGTACGGGTATGACAAAGGTGTTGGACGTCGATAAAGGTATGATGATGATGTATATGGTAGAGCGATGTATGGGTGGCGACCCGATGACGTCAGCAATGTATGAAATGAGTGAGATGCTATGAATCGATACAAGAAGAGTGGGTGGTATGGCAATAGTCGAGGTCACGCTCTTGCTGCGAAGGGTGTGAAGCTGTATGCGTCGAAGCAGAAGCTTGTTGATCCATTATTTTATGCTCGTCAGCGTGAGGAGCAAGTGCCGTTTCAGCATATTAATAGTATGGTTCGTGAGGGGAAGACGTTTCAGGAGATGAAGCGTATGCATCCTGATGCTGATTCTGAGGATTTGCGATTGCGGGGTATCAAGGCGTTTTCTGATAGTACGTTGTCGATGTTGAATGAGCATGGTGTTGATTCTCTTGTGAAGTTGGCGAAGATGAATGTGCAGACGAAGAAGCGTATGTGTGTTGTTGTGCATGATCAGCAGAAGGTGAGTTTTATTCCTGAGATTAAGATTAAGTTGTTGAAGGAGAGGTTGCAAAAATGAAACGAATGTTAGTTGTTGTTGGATTGATGGCTATTATGTTGTATGCAACGATGGTGAATGCTGCTGTGACTGGGTGTATTAATCCGTATGTGTATAATGATACGGGGAATGCAACGAATGTGACTGCTGGAAATGTGTGTGTGAATGCAACTGATTATGATGTGAATCCTACTGCTGCGGTGAATTGTGGTACGTGGTCTGCGTGTGTGTTGGATGCGTGTACGGCTGCGGAGTACTATGTAGGATATACTGGTGATGGGACGGCAACGTGTGTTATGACTGATTGGGTTGCGACAGGAACGAATTATTGGCCTGCTGATGGTGAGATCATTGATGCGACTGAGAATGTTGATACGTGTTCTGTGGCGACAACTGGGAAGTCTCCATCATATGATGCGTGTTTGAATGATTATACACGGCAAGGTCCTGATGGGTATTGTGATGGTGCTGGTGCTTTAGATACGGATAGTGCGACAACATATGTAGTTGCAGGTAATGTGTGTTATGCAGGAACGGATACAAATCCTAATGCGACTGTGAATTGTGGTACGTGGTCTGATTGTGTTGCTGAGGCGACGTCTGCTGATGAATATTATGTTGGGTATGCTGCTGGTGGAACGGGTGTTTGTGTTGCAACTGGTTGGGTTGCTGCTGGGACGACGTTTAATACGAATCCTGGTCAGACTATTTGGTTTACTGAGCAGGTTGATTCGTGTGCTGTGAAGGGGTACGCGTATACGTATGATAAGGGTGATATGGCGCCGATCGTTGAGGATGGTCTTGGAACTGTTGGAGCGGTGACGGTTGAGTGGCTTGATTTGATTGTGCTGTTGATTGTGTTGGGATTCCTCATTGGTATTTTTATGAAGATGGGAGGATTGTTTAGGTGAGATCGTTCAGAAGTAAGCCTGTTGGTTGGAGAGGAGAGTCGCATCGGCATTATCTTGCTGCGAAGGGTATCAGGACGAAGCATAAGTATTATGCGTACACACCTGCGTATGTAGCTGGTGATTTGCCGTTGATTGCGACTGATGCTCTTGGGACTGCTGGTGCTGCTGTTGTGCCGTGGATTCCTGTTATTGTGCCGCTTGCATTACTCTATGGTGGTGCAAAGATTGTGAAGAAGCGCAAGGATAAGACTGGTTCGTATTTTGCTGATCAGGATACGATGTCGTTTTCTCCTGCTGATTTGCAGGCGTTTGATACGGAGATGGAAGCTGCGAAGGAACGTGGTGATGAACAGTTTATGTTCAAGGGTAAGCCTGTGTTGGTGAAGTATGGGAAGTTTGTGTCTGAGTATTTGCATGGGAAGTTTGATGAGCAGAAGCATTTTGCGACGAAGACTGATGAGTTTGAGGCTTTTGAGATGGCAAAGGGTGAGGATATAACGTTGGCTGATGCGTATGCGCTCTTTGCGAAGAAAGAACAGGATGTTGAACCTGAAGGTACTGATATGTCGTTGGATGTTGAACGGGAAGATGCTGAAAATCGTCATGGTAATTTGATGCAAGCGTCTGCGAAGATGGCGTTTGAAGGGATGGATCAGGAGAATCGTGGGAAAGTGATGCATTTTTTGAATGAACAGCATAAGAAAGGTGGGTTGGAGCTTGCGAATAGTGATGAGACTGCTGAAGCGATTGTTCGTTTTGATATGGAGTTACAGAATAAGAAGTTGTTGGAGAAGAAGAAATGAGTTCGTTTAGAGCAAAACCAATAGGTTGGCGTGGTGAGTCCTATCGGCATTATCTTGCAGCCAAGGGTTTTAAGACGAAAGCCTTTGGTCGTGAGTTTGAGTTTCAGAGGGATGTTGATCTTCCTGATAGGCAGATTGGTCCGACTGTACGGGTGCAGACAGGACGTCATGCTGGTGATGCATTGTTGAGAGTGCAGGTTGGTGAGCGTGTTGAACCTGTTATGAGACCGTCGGATGTGACGAGGTTTCAGTCAAGTTTAGATGATCCATTGAAGAAGCAGGAAGTGAAGAAAGCATTGGAGCAATTACCTGTGAGTGATCGTGGTCGTGTATTTGATAGGGGACGATTGCGTCGGTTGGTTGGGAAGGTGAAGGAGAAGGTGCGATTTGAGGATTTGCGTCCTGTTGATAAGGGAGAGATTGAGGATGAGTTTTTGCCGATTGAGCCATTTGAGGAGCGCGGTGTGTCTGCAAAGGCTATTGATATTTTGGAAGCGAAGGGTCAGTTGACGCGTGATAAGGAAGGGAAGTTGGATGAAGAGTCGTTACGTCGTGTTCGTGTATTGATGGCTGCTGATGATCCATTAGGTACTGAGGATGAGGAGGCTCGGAGGCAATTAGCGGTGGTGATGAGTAAGCTTGATGATCCTGAGCGTCCACAGATTGAGCGAAAACCATATGCTGAGGTATTGGGTGAGCTTGTTGAGCGTATTGAGACAGGTGCGGTGACGTCAAGAGGTCCAAGGGCGAAGGTGTTGTTGCAGCGAGTATTGCGTGCGAAGTTACAACCAGAGTTTACGACGCTTGTAGGAACTGAGAAACCTGCTGATGTGAGTGCGAAGGTGTGGAAGGAGATTGTGCAGAAGCAGAAGGACTTTTTTGATCGGCAGAAGGCGATTAAGGAGTTGGAAGCAGTATGATTCGGAAGCTGCCGAAGCAGCGGAAATGGAAGTTATATAGTAAGGCTGGGAAGAATTTAGGGACGTTCAAGACGAAAGCATTGGCGGAAGCACGGGAAAGACAAATTCAATTTTTCAAGGTGAGGCAAAAATGGCAAAAAAGAAGATGAGAATGAAGAAAGGAGTGTCATTGGTTGGTTTGCAGGCGACAGTGCTCGGTGGTGGGTACAAAGCTGTGCGATCGGTGAGTAAGGCGCTTCAAGGAAAGTGAGGGAGGTAAGGAAAATGGCGAAAAAGAATGTGAAGATGCCAATGAATCCGTTTTTGCAGGGTACGGTGAGGTACACGGGGAGAGCGGCTGTTGGTGCGACAGGTGGTTTGACGAAGTTCATGGGTTCGACGTTCAAGCATGGGTTGGATTGGAATAAGAAGAAAGTTCGGAGGTAAGTGAAAATGGCAATGAGAGCGAATGGGAAGAAGTATCCGACACTTGGAACTGCTGCTCGATCAATGGGTGATGTAGCTGTGGTTGTTGGCAGGAATTTGAAAGGATTGGGTTGGTTGAATAAGAAACGCTAAGATGGGTATTTGTGAGTGTGCTCATTTAAATACTCTTGAGTGTGTGAGGTACTAAGAATGGTCCATCGTGGTTGGTTTGGAGAGTCATTTAGGCATACGTTGTCAGCGTATGGTATTAAGACGTCGAAGCGAAAGCCTGTGAGAACTCGTCAATCTGCGAAAATGAAGGTTGATTGGAAGATGAAGAAGTATCTTGCTGAGAAGATTCAAGGTGGATTGGCGGAAGGGTTGCCGAATTACAAGTATGATCCAGATGCTCTTTATAAAGGGATGATGGTTGAGATGGAACATACAAATGATCCTGCTGTTGCCGAGGAGATTGCGAAAGATCACCTGACTGAAGACAGTGATTATTATGAGAAGCTTGAGACTATGGAGATGCCGTCGTTGAATGGCATGTTTGATAGTTTCTTTGCGAAGAAGGATGAGAGTTTCTTTGCTCCTGATCAAGAACAGTTTGGTACTGGTTCTGGTTCTGTATTTGAAGTTATTACTGGTTTGAAACCGCCAAGGGTTCCTGATATTCCTCATGAAGCTCGGTTGTTGAAGCCGGAGATGCGTCGGAGATTGGCACAGGAACAGGCTGAGGTTGCTGAGATGAGTGATGTAGCGTTTCATAAGTTAGAAGAGGATGATGATCGGAGTGCAGAGATGGCTATTTCCGATGTTGAGGCTGTGCATGAAGCGCAGGATTTGACGCGAAGAGGTCGTGAATTACGGTTCATTGGTGGGAGGCCATTGACGAAAGTGCAGATGGAAGAGGACGAATGAGATCATTCAGAGCAAAACCTATAGGTTGGCAGCATGAATCATATCGGCACTCGCTTGCTGCAAAAGGTGTGCGGACGCGGTATAATGCGTTTAAGGAAGGTAGAGGATTGCTTGATACGACTGAAGTGATCGATCTTGATAAGGAGATGCGAGAGCGGACTGTGCAGGAAGCGACAGTGATGGCTGAGAATCGTTTGAAGGAAGAGGAAGATGAGCATAAGATGCCGAGTGAGTGGACTGAGCGGTACATGCGTGATGAGTTCCCAGGGTTTGCGAGTCGGTACATGACTGATCAGCAGTATTCCAGAAGGCAGTTCCTTGATGAAGTGAAGAGCGATGTTGAGCGGTTTGCTGGTCGAAATAGTGGCGAGTTGAAAGTGTTTGATTGGGGTTAAAAAATGGTGAGAAAGTATGGTCATGGATGGTTTCGGGAACCAGTAAGGCATGGTCTTGCTGCGAGAGGTATCAAGACGAATAAGTATTTTGCTCGTTCACGGAAGCAGATTGTTCGTGAGTTGTTTCGTGAAGGTCGTGTAGCTGAAGCTGAGAGGTTGCAGAAAGAGATTGAGATGCGTCCTGGTGTTGCACAGTCATTACCTGATCCTGAGTCAAGTCGTTCTCAGTTTGTGAAGCGGGTATTGTCAAAGGAGGGTGTTGAGTCTGTTATGGAGGAGTTGCGACATTTGAACTTACCTGCTGAAGAGAAAGCGTTGTTGATGAAGAAAGCTGTGGAACTCAAGAAGATTCAGGATTTCTTAGAGAGTGATGAATTACGTGAGGAGCGTAAGCAGTTGAAGGATGCAATCAGGGATTTGAAAGAGGATATTCGTGATGAGCCTGATGAGGTTCGTGTTATTGAGTTGGAAGAGGAGTTGGATACGTTGGAGGATCGGTTGGAACCGATTGATACGAAGGGGTTGGCGAAGCGACGTGATGAACTATTGGATGAAGTGAATGAGCTTCGTGGTTTTGGTACGAGAAAGAGTATAGTTCCTGGTTTTTTTACTGAGGATCAGTTGAGAAGTAGGTTAGGGGTTGAGTTAGCAAAAGATTTACCTGATGTTGATGAGTTGCCAAAAGCTGCGTTAGTGAAGGCATTTCGGCAGACGTTTAAGCGTGAGTTCCCTGAAGCAGAGATTGTGGTTGATGGTGAACGAGTTGTTGTGAAGGCGTCTCGTCCTGAAGTTGTTGAGAAGTTGCCTGAAGGTATGAAATTAACAACTGATAAGGAATTATCTGAAGATGAGATGAAGGATTTTTTGCGTAGAGCAGTATTACGTCGTAAAGTGGCATCTGAAAAGCCATTTTTACGTTCTCCTCTTGCTGCTGTTGCAGGTAGTAAAGAAGAGCAGTTTAGGAAAGAGCCAATTGTTGTTGAGGGTCGTTCTGAGCCTGAGGGTTTGTTGTTTCAGTTGGGGAAGTTACAGGAGCGTGGTCAGAAGCTTGCTCCGCAGACAACTGAGATGGAAACTGCACCTGATCTTTCAAAGATTAGTGCTCGGAGATTGAGTAAGAAGCCTGTGAAGGTTTCGAAGGATGTTGTGTTACCACGACAGGATGTGAGTAGTATTTTGGAGAAGCGTGCGGAGAAGAGAGCTGAGGCTGCTGAGATGCGGGCGAAGGAAGTTGTTGTAGGTCCACGAGCACAGGCATCTGCTCCTGGTCGTGTACTGGTTGAAGAGGCGAAAGAGGCGAGGCGGGAAGCGAAGAAGAAGCGTAAGGATTGGAAGGATGTTGGTATTGATTTTGGTCCTGAGGAGTTTCAGTAAATGGCAAGATCATCATTTGTGTGGAAGAAGCCGACTATCAAGAGTAAAGGGCAGTATCGGAAGGGTGTGAAGACGTTGAAGGCTGGTGAGAAGTTCCTTGGTTATGGGATGATGAGTGTGATGCGGTCGATTGATCGGACTTCAGGGAAAGGAAGATGAAAGAATACAAGCCAAAGTTGTCGAAGAATCCAAGGCATGGTGTAGTTGCACGTCCTTTTATGTGGGGTCACAATACTGTTCAACGAGTAGCGAAGAGTAAGTGGGGAGAAAAAACAGCTGCAATTAGGAGGTTGTAAGATGGCGAGTAAGAAGCAAGGTTGGTTAATGTCACTTGATCCTGGTGCTGCTGGGATGCGGAAGGTTGGGAGGATCTGGTGGGGTAATACGCTTGATGAGAAAGTAGCAAATAGAAAGAGAAAGAAAAGGAGGTAAGACAATGGCAATGAAGAGGAAGAGATATAGGGTTGTTTCGAAGTCTGTTGTTGCACCTGCAAAGGCTGCAAGAATGGGAGTTGGTGGACCGTCAAAGATAATGGGTACTGTAAGTCGTTCAGTGACTCAGATAGGTAAGTGGATGAAGTAAGGTAGGTGATTTGATATGGCTATGAAGAAAGGTGGAGCATTAAAGAAGTGGACTCGAAAGACAGGTAGTGTAGGAAAGTGGGCAAAGAAACCAGCAGGTATTAAGCGAAAGACAAGTGCTGCGAACAAGAAGTTCAAGGCGAAGTCTCGTGCGACAAGTAAGAAGTTGCGAACACCTGGTGCGCTTTCGAAGTGGGCGAAGAAAAAGTAAACACATTTGGTGATGTAGTATGGCAATGAAGAAAACGTGGTCTAGGAAGTCTAGTGCTGCGTTGAAGCCTGGTGCGTTGTCTAAGATGGTGAAGAAGCCTGGGCCTATTGTTAAGTGGCCGAAGAAATAAATGATTTGGTGTTGTACTATGGTGGATTTCGTGACAAAGGCAATGAGTTTTAGTACAGTTCCGACGTCTCGGAAAGGTATGCCAAAGAAGAATGTTGTAACTCGTTCGCTTGGTGCGAACTGGGGTTTGTATAGCAAGTCTGCTGGTGCTGTGTTGCGTTTACCAAGGATGTTGAGGAAAAAGTGAATGAGATCGTTCAGGGCGAAACCAATAGGTTGGCGTGGTGAGTCTTATCGGCATTCTCTTGCAGCAAAAGGAATTTATACTGCGAGAAAGTATTTGGTTTCTGGGAGTGCGTTGGATGCTGAGTTCTTTGATCTTGTTGGTCGTGCTCGTGAGTTGAGGCGACAGAAGGATACTGCTGTAATATTAAGAAAGGCTGCTGTTGAGAAAGAGAGTGATGATTTTAGGGAGCAGGCGTTGGAAGTTGAGAAGGATTTTGATGAGAACTTTAAGAAGTTTCAGAAGGAATCTGAGCATTTACGTCATTGGCATCCTGGTTCGTATAAACGGTTACAGGATGAGCTTGGAGAGGAACGGTTGTTTGCGAGGAAGCAATCTACTGTTGGACAGTTGGATCGTGCTCGGGTCTTGTTGAAGAAGGAGTCTGAGTTGATGAAGAAGTGGCAGAGTGGTGTTGAAGGAAGTGGGTTGACTGAGGAAGAGATGTATGATTTGCAGAATGTGCAGTCTGAAGTGAATGGTATTTTATCAGGGTTGAATCAGGCGCAACGTGATATTTTGCGTGTGGAGACGAAGGATACGTTTGATGCGGCGAAGTCTGATTTTGTGCATCGTGATGGGAAGACGTTTTTTGTTGATGCTGAGAATAAGCAGTTGGTGAATATTAATGATCCTAAGGATGTGTTGTCGACTGATGAGGTGCAGCAGGAGGAGTTTCGTCAGGATATGGAGATGTTAGGTCATGCTGGAGTGATTCCTTGGGAGGCGCAGGGTGCAGTATTTGGTGCTGCGTCACAGCCGATGCCGATGTATGCACGAAAGAAGTCGAAGAAGATGTTGGTGCATGGTGTGCCGATTAAAGTTGTGAAAATGCAGGAAGGACGAGTGTTTCCGATTACACCTGAGAAGGTGAAGTCATTGTTGTCGAAGATGCCGAAGGAGCACGTAAAAGGTATGAAGGCTGTTGAGTTTGTTGATCCGAAGGGTGATCAGGAACATGCGTGGGCACAGTATGTTCGTGGGTCGAAGACGATGAAGGTGTTTAGTCAGCCGAGTGATGGTGTGATGATTGATGGTCAGTGTCCGTATAAGGTGCAGAAGCATATTGAGGAGTATGTGATTCCGCATGAGGTTGGTCATCATCGTGCATTGCGTGGTGGGAAGACTGATAAGAATTTAGTTGTTGCTGAGGCCCGTGCCGATGCGAATGTGGTCGGCATGGATCCGTTTGATCGGGATGTGAGGGCTTTGGTGCGATGAGATCGTTTCGTTCTAAGCCTATTGGTTGGAGAGGAGAGTCCTATCGTCATTATCTTGCGTCGAAGGGTATAAAAACTATTAAGTATATGAAGGCTCCAAAGGGTGCTAAGTATGATTTGTATGGTGTTGATAGTAAAGGTCGTAGAGTAAGATTATATGATAAACAGTACAAACAGGCTGCGGACAAGAAGAAATTCAATAGAATAGGTCGTTTAAGTAAGCGTATTGATGTTATTGAGGGTAAGGTGAAGAAGGATTTGGATTCAAATGATGAGGCTCGTGCAATGTATGTTATTTTGAAGACTGGGTTGCGACCTGGTTCAGATAAAGATACGAAGGGTGATGTGCAGGCTTATGGTGTAACTACATTAAAGGATTCTCATGTTAAGGTGAATGGGAATATTACTAGGTTTAAGTTTATTGGCAAGAAGGGTGTGAAGATAGATAAACGAGTAAAAGACCCTGTTGTTGCTAAGATAATTAAGCATCAAAAGGCATTACCTGGTGATGAGGTATTTCCTGATGCAACTGCTGGTTCGGTGAGAAGTTACGTTAAGAAATTTGGGAATTATAAGACTAAGGATTTGCGAACTGTGTATGCTAATCGTGTTGCTGAACGTTTAGTAAAAAAAGGTTTGAGTAAGAAGGAAGTTGTAAAAAAAGTGTCTGATGAATTGCAAAATACTCCTGCTGTTACTGAGGGTTCATATATTTCTCATGGGGTTTTTAAATGAGTTACTCTAGATCGTTTCGTTCTAAGCCTGTTGGTTGGAGAGGAGAATCGTATAGGCATTATCTTGCTGCTAAAGGTGTGAAGACGCATTTTGCATTTAAGGAGATGAAGGGTTTTAGGAGTGTTGAAGTTCCTATTGAAGAGGCTCGGGTGAAGAGGGGTGTGTATGGGTTATCGAATCGTTTGTTTGTGAGTCGTGATGATTTTCGTAAATTTGATATGAAAGATCCGTTTGCTGTTGAGAGTGAAGATTTTGAGCGGATGAGAAGTGAGTTGGATCTTGCGGAGTCTGCTGAGAGAAAGCGGTTAGAGGAGAAGTATGGTGATCGGTGGATTCATATGTGGATGAAGAAGAGACAGGCTTATGAGGTTGATGATGATGAGGATTGGTGGGTTCGTCGGAATGCGGAGTATGGAGTTAAGCCTCCGATGACTGAGGAGGAAGCGAAGAAGGTTGCGTGGACTGCATTGATTGAGCGTCGGAAGAAGGAATGGTTGAAGGATCGTGGATTGAGTGAGGATCTTGTGGTGTTTAAGCCTGTGAGGATTCCTGTTGATAGTAGTGGAGTAAGTGTGAGTGTTCGGTATAAGCCGAAGGCGTTTGCTGAGGCTATTGATATCGTGATGAAGCCGAGGCATGAGAGTGCTGCGTTGTTTAGTGCATCTGATGATCCTCGTAGAGTTGAGGAGTATGTTCGTAATCTTGAGGGTGCGTTATTATCTGAGGAGGAGCTTGTTCCTCCTCCTCCGATGAGTTTGAGAAAGGGAAAAGCGAGGATGGAGTTATTGGGTGAAGGAAGACATAGGATTGTTGCTGCTGAGAATATTGGGTTGAAGAAGATTCCGTTTCGGGTGGTTGATGAATGAGATCGTTTCGTTCTAAGCCTATTGGTTGGAGAGGAGAATCGTATAGGCATTATCTTGCAGCAAAGGGTGTATATGCTGCTCGGAAGCCGCGTTTGAAGTCATTTGAGCAGAGTCAATTGCGTCGTGTTCGTGGTGAGCGTCGTGCTGATGAGCTTGAAGAGTTGATGAAGACAAGTGTTGGTAAGGTTATTATGAGGAAGAAGACTGATATTCCTGAAGATGTGCAGATTATTTTATCGAAGACTGCTCGGGTGAAGAAAGTTGGTGTTATGAAAGGTGATCCTGAGTCAGTTGTTGAGGAGAAGAAGGCGTTTGATTTTGAGGAGTTTTTGAGTGGTTTGCCACAGCAGCAGTCTAAGTTTCCTACGAAGCATGAGCGGATTAGGGATGAGATGAAGATGCGAGTTGAGGAACAACAGAGGTTAAGGGATGAGCGGTTGAAGGTGCTTGAGCGGGTGCAGAAGGATCGTGTTCGTCGTGAGCAGGCTCGGCAGCAGTTGGAGGAATTTATGCGTCAGTTTGAGGAGAAGGATGACCTATAGATTCAACAACGAGTATATTTATAAATTACGTATGGTTCAATAGGTAATGAGGAGGAATGAGTGTATTTCCATGTGGTTTCACCCCACGAGGTTTTCCATCACTGTTCCTCCTCTTCATTATGAGGAAGGGTATGTCAAGGGCCATTGTTACCACCAAGTGCAATATGTTCTGGTGTGCTCTTCCTTATCATATTCACTTTGTCGGATGTCAGGGAGTCTCTACGTATTCTCTACGTAATTCCTCATGACACCTCTTCAACCCTGGCATTCGGCATTGTGTTAGTACGGGGGGGTAAACAGTTATGGTATCAAAGATTCAGGAGATTGCGAATACTGTCGGGTTCAGGGGCACACCGAATCATCGGATTGCTGAGCCTTCGACAGTGCATACACTACCTGTTGTTGATAATGCGTTGCCGACACAATCGAATGTGCGGACGAGTGTTGATTGTTATGTTTCTGGTCAGTATGTGCATCGTACTGGGAAGGTGATTGAGGTGACGCAGCGGTACACGATTTTCGTGTCGTATGCGAAGGGGACGCAGATGCAGACGATGAATCAGGTTCGTGATCGTATTTCTTCTGATTTTCAGGCGAAGTATGGGACGTCGTTTAATATTACGAATGCGTTTGTTCCTGGGTTGCCGGTTCCGAGATCGAAGGAGATTGAAGGTATTGGTCGGGGTGTTGCTGAGCCGTTGGAGATGTATCGTGGTTCTGAGATGTTTCGTGATATGACGCGTCATGAGCGTGCTCGGTATGAGATTGGGACGCAGAAGGAGATGGCGAGGACGAATATTGAGTCGATTAAGGATCGGTATGGATTGAAGAGGTGAATGGGAAGTGCAGAGTCAAGAATTAGTAATAAAGTTAAGAGTTCCAAAGTGCAGAGTGGTGAGGTGCCGGGACCCAAAGAAGTTGCAGAAAGAGGATATTGAGACACTTGTTGATGGTGTAGTGAGTCTTGGGGTGTTGTGGCTGGGATGGAAGTTGTGGGCGTATCGGTTGAAGCGGTAAGTGCAGAGTCGATTGGGCTCACTCCGTGGGTAGTAAGTTGAAGGTGCAGTAATAATGGTATCGCTGAAAGGTTTTAAGCAATGGCTTCTGATGTCGAAGCAGGAGATGGAGATTCGTAACCTAGCGATAGGGGTAAACAGCACAGTGGACCTCACAGCGGACCTTCATATTGTCATGTTGGACTATGATATTCATGATGTGGAGAAGGTGATAGAGTCTGTAGATGAGCTACAGGGCTTCTGGAAGCTCTCTGATGCATTTATCTATCGGACGAAGAATGGACATCATGTGTTCTTCTGGTACGATCACGTGCCATATGGTCGTTTGAAGCAGATTATCGAGTTTGCCAAGCATGTTGATCCGATGTTCAAGTATATTTCTCGTTTTTACGACCATAAGACGATTAGGGTGGCTGGGAAGTACAAGCACCGAGATATTCAGTTCGTGAAGAAAGTGTATGGGACGCGATCACCGACTGAATTAGAGCTAGATCGTGGGACGATGAAGCAGGAAGAGCATCGTTCGTTGCTCCAAGTGCATTAATATGAGCTGAGCTAAATGAAGATGCACTATGAGCACATGACCATCTTGTCAGGTAGTTTCAAATGCAGTTTGTGTGGCCATATTTCAATGAATTACGTGTCTGCAAGGGATCATAGGCAATTATGTAGTAGAAAACAACAAAATATATAAAGATCAGAGATTATATGAAGGTAGTTTGGTGGCCGTTAACACTTACAGAGGTACACCCTGCTTTCTTTGCCGACGGCGGGTGTCTTCTGTATTTATGATGTAACCGACAAAATGTAAAGGATGTATTAATGACGTAGAGCCGGAAAGGACGCTGGATGGCCATGACGCGTTTAAATGACGACTGTGCCCGGGACGCTGGAATTGAAGAAGGAGATGCTCAACGGGTAATCTCCTTCAGTGCTACAATTATAAAATGGCTTATTGCCTTGGATCGTTGTTTTTCTGACGATCCTTTAAAAACCTTACATATCATACACATAAACATAAACGTAAACGTAAAGAGGGGTACGGTACGTTCCTAGAGCCTTTTCCTATACGTTTATGTTAGCCTATTCCTATGAGATGTAGGGTGGCTAATATCAGTCCTCTGTAACTACTTTAAAGTGACAAAACAAACGAGATAATTAAGGGAATTGTCACCCAAAAGTGACAAAAAATAATCGGAAAAATAGTAATTTATTTAAACGGTTCTAGCTTCCTTTTGGTTGGCGGTGTAACCCACTAGCCGAGAACGGAGGGAAGCCACGCCCCGAGGGGGTGAGTGTTGCCCGCTTCTATGGTGTTTAATGTTTGCTCTTTCTAGGTGTGGTGAGTTTCCCTTATGGTTTGGTATTCAGCCGACAGAAAACCCTGCTAAACATTTTATTTTTTTCTGGTGGGGTTCGCCTCACCAGAGAATTTTATATCTACAAACAACAGGTGATATATATGGCTGAAAATGAAGTGCCTATGGCAAAAGTAATTATGCCCAACGGAAAGGAGTTCCAGCTTGAAGCATCAAAGCTGAAGCGACTTATTACCCAAGACCTCTTCGGGAAGAGTGCGAAGTCTCGAAAAGCAAAGGGTAAGAATCTCAACGGCGCAAAGATGGATTTGGAAGGCGTGACAGTTGAGAAAGTCGTCTCCGAGAAGCATGGCGAAGTAATTCGTATGTCCTGTGAAGGCTACGAAACGAGGGAGTTTCCCGTTGATTTCATTACCAACGGATGCGAACTTGTCGCTAAGGAACAGTGGGCTATCCGCAAGTCGGATGGAGAAATCAATCAACACGCAATAACCGGAACTCGCTTTGTGCTTGCCCGAGATGAGGCTAAGGACAGAGAGAAACCTTTCGGTGAGAACATCGCTAAACTCGTTACTGAAGCTAAAGTTCTTTAAATATTTTCTTGGCTGAATAGAGACAAGAAGATGGAAGGAGACTACTTAGCAGAGGACGAGCTTCAGCTCACTCAGGGTGTCGAGCAATTGTGTTATCCCACCTTCTGCAACTTAGTACACAGGCAGGAGTGAGGGTTCATGCGTGAGGAGACAATATTTGAGTGAGAGTAAGCTATCTGCTCTTGGTTTCAAGAAGCGGAAAAACTGGTTTGTTCTTGAGCGTGAGCATTGGAACAAGCTATCTCGTCGGCTTGAGTGTAATGAAGTCGGTAGAGTGATGCTTGATAGCAAAGGGTTTGTGGTAGACAGCAGAGGGTTCGAGAAGATGGACGGGAAGCTGGTCTTTGCGCAAACACCTGCATTTTGGTAGGTGATAGGATGCCACATTTTAAGGTAGAGGATATGTCCTTTCCTCAGGATGAGAACGGAGTACGGATACCTATATGTCCTACTTGTGTTCATCATAATTGGAGAGAGGATAGAGAACTGCATCTTGACTGTAAGAATACCTATACTGCGAAGAATGGGTATGATGGTCAGTGTTGCTGTTATAGCAAAGAGCATGGGTTGAGAGATTGAATACGGGAAACAGGTGGTGTAAGGCTATTGGGAACTACTATGGTGTCTCTACTTTACCCGACAGTGGTGGTTCGTCGTCACGTGATGATTCGTTCTGATGGTAGACAGGCGTTTTGTTTGTGGTCAACACGGTCTTATACCATCTGCCCGATATTATGAGGGGATTTCCTAGACTAAGGGATACGGCTAGACCGGAAGCTAGGTTAGAATCCTAGTTCCCCTCTTATGTTCAGAAAAATATTATGAAGGTGAATGCAATGACGAAAGTGTATTTTGTGACGCAAGAAGGAGATGTTCCTTTTGAAAGTGCAACGGATGAGCAGATGGAGTCTTGCGAGCGAGTTGTTTGCAACAAGAAGGGTGTCGTTATCAATCGGATTAATCCAAGAGATTTCAATAGGATTGAGCAGGAACTTGAGCAGCGAAGGCAAGAACTTGCGAAGGTTTTATGTTGTTGCTAGGTGATACAATGGGAATGTTGAATGAGGAGTATATAGAGTTTCTTGATAAACAGGCTGAGAAGAAAGGTGCATTTTACTCGTTTGAGGATTGGAAGATGCACTATAACAAAGTGTGATGATAAAAATGAGACAACATGGTTGTACTTGTAAGTGTCACGAGCATGGGTTTCGTTTCTGTGGAGGCTGTTCAGCTTCGTGTGTTCGATTCAACGAATCGGGTTGGACGCGTATGAGGAAGGCACAAATAATGAGAGAACAAGGAGTGGTAGCGTGACGTCGCATTCAAGTGTTGCAAGAGCGTTTGTGAAGAAGAAGGAGCGGTTGACTGGATATGCGATGTATCTTTCTAATTGGGTGGTGTATTCTCATGGTAGTCATTTTCCTCTTGCGTGTTGGGTGAGTGAGAAGATGATTTTCTTGAATGTTGATGCTTGGAGTAATTCTGTGAGTACGCAGAGGCATATGCAGATTCTTGAGAGGGAGTTGGAGAGTTTGTGTGGTGTGACTGTTGTTGAGGTTGATTGTGCTCAATTGAAGGATTATATGAGGGTTAGCAGTATTCGTGTTGTGAAGGAGCATACGCCGAAGAGTGTTGAACAGGCTGTTGTGGCGTTGAAGAAGCAGATGCGTGAGGGTGCAAGTCCGCATCGTGTTGGATGGTTTATCAAGAAGTTGCGTGAGGAGTTGAAGCATTTTATGTTCTTTGAGGAATTGTAATGAATGTAATGTATCGAGATGGGAAGGTGTTTTATCGAGATAGTTTGTCTGGTGTGTTGCAATTTGTTCGATATATGGATGAGGTTGATTTCAAGATTCAACGAGAGCCTTTTCAAAGGATTCAACGAAGGCGGTTATTGGATGAGTTGTAGTTTCCATCGGAAATGAAGGTACTATTCTTAATCACAATCATTTATTTAAACGGTTTTCATTTTCTACAACGGAGGTGTCGGAATGAGTGTATTTACACAAGCAGAACGACAGGAGATAGTGAGTCAGCGAGAGGAATACCCGAATCTTGCGGGATTGGTTGTAAGGCAGGAGGCGTGGCGACAATGATTGAGAGTAAGCGATTTAAGGATGTGCGAACTGGGGAGATTGTGACGCAGTTTGACATTCTTGATATCAAGTATATGGAAGAGGTGGTGTGATATGAGTGTTGATAAGCCAGCAGGAGAGGAAGAAGAGAAGCTTGGGAACAATGGTGAACCGCTTGTTGAGCAGAATGAGGATGCGCCTGATGAGGATGCGGATTATGACCGTTTTGTTGAGGAGTGTAGTGAGGATTTGGATAGGCGTCTTGATGAGGTGTTGGTGAAGTTGCGTTCTGAAAACCAGAGTAGCATTTTTTGTAACAAGCGAAGATTTTGGCGTGCAGTGATGTCTAAAGCGGAGTACAATTCTTCAATGATTAATTCAGATGAATTATATTCTAGTGCAAGTTCAAGTTCAAGTTCAAGTACGGATTATTGAGGTGTCGAAGATGGAGAAAGAAATTTTGGTTGAGCCGTTGCAGAAGCGGTTTAAGGTGTCTGTGAAGGATGCGAATAAGCAGTCTCGTAATCGAAGTTATTCGAATGCGAGTAATTGCTGTGGTTCGAAGTTGTCTCAGGAGAAGAAGTGTTCGGGCTGTGGTGAGAAGGTTGCGAGTGGGGAGTGTCAGCGTAAGATTGTGAAGATTGGGAAGGAGGAGCATCTGATTGAAGCATCTGCGTTGAAGCAATGTCAGGAGACGTTTGCTGAATCTGGGGAGATTGTTCTGAGTACGTTTATGGATAAGCGTCCTGAGGGTTCTGAGGATAGGTTCGGTTCGTTGGTGTATGCGTCACCTGCTGAGAAGCGTGATGCGGAGTATGACGAGTTGCGTAAGGTCTTGAAGAACAAGGTTGCTATCGGAAAGGGTGTGTTTCGGAGCAATGAATTTCAGGTCATTGTTGAGGTCGGGGCTGATAACCTTATTCGGATCAGGAAGCTTGTTGAGGAGTCTCAACGGTATGATGCTCCGGAGGTTCCTGCTGAGATGGAGTTGAACGGTGAGATTGTTGACCTTGAACGGGCGATTATCGAGAAGGCTGTTGTTGATGAGCATGATGTGACGGAGTTTCGTGATACTCGTTCTGCGATGGAGGAGAAGGTCATTGAGGAGTTTGTGTTGCATGGGAAGGTTCCAGAAATCAAGCAGGAAGTGAAGCAGGAGCAGGAGACGAATGAGCTTGAGCGTTTGAAAGCTTTGGTGCATTAAGATGGCGTATAGTTTTCAGATTGGAAAGACTGAGACTCCGTGTGAGTGCGGTGAGTCTGTGGTTGCCGTGAGGAAGGGTAAGACGAAGGATGCAGGAACGATAAATTGTATGTCATGTAAGAAAGAACGGTGATATGATGGGGAGAATTGAGGAACGTGCGAAGGAAGCTGTTGCTAAGTTGAAGAATGAGGGTATTGAGGAGTATAGTCGTTTCCTTGTTGCGACTGGTGATAAGTATCATTATTCATGGATGCATTCTTCATTTTGGGCTGCATTAAGTGAGGAGTTGAAGAGTGATGGTGAAATTCTATATTGAGACGGAGTTAGGGTGTGGGATTCGTGAGGCTGATTCCAAAGAGGAAGCATGGGCTGATTTGAAGAAGGAAGTTGGGGAGCTTGCGCAGTCTGTGTGTGAGGCTACGAAGGAGCAGGTTTCATGGGTTGAAGCTATGGGAGGTAGGACAGATGAGTGAATTGGAGAATGACCAGATTACTGCTTGGGAGAGTGTTCCGCATGAGTGTCCGTTCTGTCGTGCTATTGATGAGATATCTTGGAAGGAGTTCAAGGTGTATATTGCGTATCCGTTTTATTTTGATGCTCAGTTGAAGAAGGTTGTTGAGGCTGATGGTGGAGTGCCTGAGTATCGGGTGATGTGTACGCGATGTTCTGAGGATATTCGTCGTGAGGATTGTAAGAACGATGAGGTTTGAGAAGCTCAAGAAAGACGACAATCGGTCTAAATGTCCGTTTTGTAATGAGAAGGGTTTCAAGAGTGGTGAAGTTGTTGTGTTTATGATTTGGGATTCTTGGAATGATAATATGAAGATGCGTACTGTTCATTTTGATTGTTGGTATAATGAATATGGTTGTTATATGCCTTCAACGAAGAGGATTGGGGAAGCAAGGAGAAATAAGTTTATGTGTGAGGTGTAGATATGGCTGAGCAAGTAAGAGTGCAGAAGATTAACTCTGATGAGTTGAAGGAGTATTATGAGTTCGCTGCGTTGGAGCGTGAGTTGCAGGTTCGTTTGACTTCTATGTTGCGTTTGTCTGAGGAGAAGCTTGAGCAAATGAAGAAGGTTCTGATTGTGACGAGGAAGTTCAATCGTTTGAAGACTATTCACAAGTTTAAGTGTACTGAGGAGATGGTTGCTGAGCACGTGAAGAAGTTTGTTCGTAAGCAACGGATGGGATATGAGGGATATGCATGAGTTGTAAGTATGAGTGTGGTCATACGACGTCAGGAGTTATCATTTTGAATGGTCGTTCTGCGATGGCGATGTCAACATGGATTTCTTGGGCTTTGGAGGAGGGTAATCTCAAGTCGAAGAAGGAATGTTTTGATTGTTATTTAGGGCATTCTCGTAAGAAGCGTGATTCTGTTGAGGTGAAAGGATGAGTGAAACTGAGAATCCACATAATGTGAAGTGTGATAATTGTAGTTCGACAAGGTTGCTTGCTTTTTATTGTCAGGGTAGGGATTGTCATAATATTTCATATGATGGTCTTGAATATGAGGGGTATATGATTGAAGGTCTTGGGTTGTATGGGAATTATGGTGATGCTGTTGATTTTCAGTTGTGTATGCAGTGTGGGAAGATTCAAGGTAGTTTTCCAAAGGATGATGTTGATATTAAGAATGAGATGGTAGAGAGTGAGGTGTGAATAAATGGTGAAGTGTGAGTGTCGGTGTGGGAATGATGCAATGGTTGCGCATGTTGATTTGATTGGAACTGATGCGACTGTTGCACTGTGTAAGAATTGTGAAGTGGCGTTTGTGTCGTTGTCGTTGAGTAAGGCGCAGTTCTTTGGACTGTTGAGGAGTGGTCATACGACTGATGAGCATATGTTGCATAGTGATTTCTATGATGAGGAGAATGGTAAGGCGTTACAGCCACGGGGGTGAAGGGTATGGAAAAATGGGAATTAATCAAGATGGATGAGAAGCTGCTTGCACCGTTGGCGTATTGTGAGTGGGATGATGGTATGAAGTGTGACCATAGTAAACGGTATATGGTTGTGAATTCGACTGGTGAGGAATACGAAATCAATAGTTTTGATACACTTGCTGAGGCAAAGAAGGATATTGCTGAGACAATTGAAGATGATTCTGGTTGGTCATTGTATGGATTGTATGATTTGGTTGCTTGTGCTGAGGTGAAGGTGAGTACGAGTGTTCAAGTTGATGAGGTGTGAAGATGGATAAGGATGAATTCAATATTGTGATTACGGATGCAGCGAATGGTCGGGTGATTCTTGATAAGGTTTGTTGTGAGCGTAAGGATTTGGAAAGTGAGGTTGCTGCGCTTGCTGAGGCTCACGATATTGTTGGTTCTGCGTTTGAGTGGATGCAGTTTGTTGTTGTGGAGGACTGGCGATGAACATAGTATGGGGTGAACGATGATGGAAATAAGTGTTGAAGCAGCAAGGGATGCTGGAATATATGATGGTGAAGAAATGACTTGCTATGGTTGTGGTAAAGTTCTTCAAGCAGCTCCTGAAGGTTCAGAGAATCCTTGTCATCATTACGGAATATGTGATGAATGTGGTAAGAAGGTTAAGAAGGTTATGATTGATGAGTTTTCATATCAGATTGTTATGATTGATAGAGATAGTTTTGCAAGTATGCGGATTGTTTCTTTTCATACGCTTGAAGAAGCGATGGTTGATTTTGAGGATGCAAAGCTGACTGCTGAAGCTGAAGGATGGGCTGAATTGGTTTTGCAAAAGGTTGAAACGATTCATTGTTGGAAGGAAGAGTTGAGAGGAGGAGGAAAATGACTGAAGCGAAAGTAACGAAGACTATTGAGGAGCATCCAGAGTATGGACGTATTCTCAAGATTGAATATGAAGATGGTGTGAAGGTGTACTTGTCTAATAAGGGATTTCATATTGTTGTGCCGAATGAGCATGAGGCGATGCGGAAGGCTCCTGAGCGTGAGAGTGGCATGGAGATTGTGTTCGATGGTGATGATATGGATATTATGATGCAAGCTATTAAGTGGTATGAGAAGGGTGTAGATGAATATCTTTTTTCACATTCAACGGAGGATAAAAAATGAAAGAAGATTTGTATTTCAAGGATGGTTCTTCGGATAAGGAGTATCATGTTGAGATGCTTCCGAAAGGTGGCGGTTTCGTTGTGAATATTTCGTATGGTCGGGTTGGTTCAACGTTGCAGACGGGTACGAAGACGGTGTGTCCGTTGCCGAGAGCAGAGGCGCAGAAGATTTTTGATAAGACGGTGAATGCGAAGAATGCGAAGGGGTATGTTGCTAAGGGTACTGTTCCTACGTCGATTCCTCAGAAGCCAAAAGGTATTGCGCCGATGTTGTGTCAGAAAATGTTACCGACTGATGCTGCTCAGTTGTCGAGTGATTGGAAGCTTGAGAAGAAGTTTGATGGTGTGCGTGCTGTGATTAGGGCTGGTCGGTTGTGGTGTCGTCGTGGTAATGATATCACGAATCGGTTTCCTGAGTTTGTTGGTCTTGATAAGTTGAAGCAGTGTTATGATGGTGAGATTATTGCTCAGAGTGGGGAGTTTAATGATATTAGTGGTCGTATGCATTTGCGTGATAAGTTCTTGATGGGGTTGCGTTCTAAGAAGAGTCCTGCGATTTTCATGGCGTTTGATTTGCCTGATGCTCAGGGTGATAATGTTGCTCGTCGTCAGATGTTGGAGAAGACGAAGTGTGTTCCTTGGATGCAGATTGCTGAGCAGTTTCCGATTACTGAGTTTTATGATATGTGGCAGGAGGTTCTTGAGAATACTGATGAGGGTGTTGTTGTGAAGCGTAATGATACGCAGTATGTTCTTGGTAGTCGTGCTGATGGTTGGCGTAAGGTGAAGGCGTTTCTTGAGACGACTGCGGTCTTTGTTGAGTATGAGGTTCATCCGAAGGGTTTGACGATTAAGACTGCTGATGACCGTACTGTTGTGGTGAATGGTGCTCAGGCGAGTGGTGTGAAGGATGCTATTGATCGTGATGGGAAGGTGACTGTTGAGGTTCAGTATTTGCCTCAGAAGGATAGTGCTGCGTGGCGTTTCCCGTCGTTCCGAGGTATTGTATGAATTATAGGACAATATTTCAGCTTGAAAGGTTCGATGCTGAGATTATAGGTATTGTTAGGAAGGGAATGCACCCTTCTCGTTTTGGATGGACTACTTGTGAGATACTTTTTGTAAGAGGTAAGAGATTTGAACAAGAAGTGTTTGTTCTCAAGCAGTTTAAGAGAAAGAGGTCTGAGAGAGAATTGATAACGAGACATTTCAAAGATAAAGATACTAGTCTAAGATTAACACCGTATATTGAGATAGAGTGGGAGCATTTGCGTGTTTTGAAGAAAGATGAATTAAATAAGTGGCGTTTGATGGAGGAACTTTAATGGAAGGTGTAGTTGAGTATGCGAGGCGAGATATGCGTTCTGATTCTGGAATATTGCGTTCTTTTTCTTGTGGTCGAATGATGCCGTCGTGTGTGATTTCTGAGAAGAGCTATAAGCGGTTGTCGAAGAAGGAGCAGAAGAAGTGGGTGGTATTACGTCCTGAAATTGCAAGGGGGTATAGATGATGGTGACGTTTGCATATTTGGAGAAGTTTGCAAAGTATTGTGTTGAGGAGAAGAAGTTGAAGGAGAAAGCATTGAGAGAGTTGGTGTATGGTATGGGTATCACTGAGGGTTCTTTGTTTGTGTGTATTCTTGAGCAGAATCATGGTGTGAGGGTTGCGATATGAGAGATTTGATTTTGTCGAAGATTCGTGATGATATTATTGAGTTGTGTGAGGATAATGATGCGATGAAGGAGGCTGTGCATCGGTATTTTGAGGAGTTGGGTGACGAGGAGTGATGGTTAAGAAGATGACTGTTGAACAGAAGAAGAAGTGGATTGCTGATGTTAAATCATTTGATGATAAGATTAATTCATTAATTGCAGGTGATACAATGAATAGATACATTGTTATTTCGTTAAGTACGCATTTTCCAGAGTGGAAGATTCTGAATAGTCTCAAAGAGGCTATGAAGTTGTATAGTGAGTTGCAGAATCGTGATGGTGATGATTTTCCTGTTGTTCTTGCAACGGTGAACAGTTTGAGTGAGGTTGCAGAGTGAAGTTTAAGACGAGGAAGTTTGAGGAGTTGTTTGTGTGGACGGTGTTGACGTGTGTGCGAAGGATTCATAATACAGGTGATTGATATGGGTTTGAATGGGAATGATTTGAAGATGATTGATGGTGTTCTTGGGTTTGTTGAGAGTTTGAATACGAATGTTGTTCGTCTTGATAAGGCTGCTATTGGTGAGGTTCGTCAGAAGATTGCTGAGGAGTTGGGTAGTATCGAGTTTGTGGTGACGAAGAAATGAAGCCGAAGAAAAAAGTATTTGTGCATAAGATTTGTCGGAAGTCTGATGGTTTGTTCAGTTGTGGTGGTCATTATCCGCATTTTAGTAAGAAGGGTAAAGTGTGGTCGCATGTGAAGATTCATTTGTCACAGGTAGAGGATACGCGTGCGTATCATGAGTGTGAGTTGGTGAAGTTTGAGTATCGTGAAGTGAGTCGGGAGCGTATGGAGAAGTACATTTTATTGAAAGAATTGTAGGTGGAAGTGTGACGAAGAAGACGTTTGTGAAGCGAGCGAAGTATGTGAGGGTTATGAAGTGTCCTGATTGTTATCATTCTGTTGAGGAAGATAGTGAAGATGATGGTATTTTTACGTGTGAGTGTGGGTGTCGTTTTATTCCGTAGGTGATATGTATGGGTTGGACAACTGATAAGAAAGGACATTTGTGTAAGGAGGTTGACATCAAGGCGAAGCGAGGTACTCCTGAGTTTAGTGAGGAGATTTTTGATGAGATGCATCAGATGTTTGCTGAGATGGAGGCTGTTGGTTTGGAGAAGTTCACAGATGGTGAGGAGATTGACCTTGAAGAAGATGAAGACGTTGATTAAGGACTGGAAACAATATGATATTGATGAGATGGGTACAACGTGTGGGTTTGAATTGAAGATTCAGAAATTTGTTGAGGTTGTTTTAGATTGGGATTATTATGATTCTCCTGTGTGTGATTGGGTTAGCAAGATAAAGGGGAGAATATGAGGTGGAAGAATGGCAAAAATTAATATTATAGTAACATGGATTGTATGGCTTATCGTTGCCATAGTCAACAGTTTTAATTTTGATGTTCGCAGTATTATCATCTGGATAGCGACTATGACCATTATATATTTCTCGTTAGCACTGTACGGAAAAGAAAAGTGATACAGGGATATATATGAAGTGTAGTCAATGTGGTGATGAGTTGATGGTGTTCGGACACATTTTCGTGAAGAAAGGTGGTGTTGTGGTGAAGAAGGTGTTCGGGTGTTGTCAGAGGCATATTCCGTATGAGACTGTGCAGTTAGTGAGTGAGGAGGTTGTATAATGAAGTTCAACTATGAAGAAGTATGCAAGGTTGGAACTGTTATTAAGATGTGGCATGAGGAAGGTCATATTGACGATGTGCAATATGATGCGATGGCTGAGGTATTTACATCAATATATAGTCAGTTTAAGTAAGGTGATACGATGGAAGTTGAGATTGATATGGAAGCGTTCAAGTCACTTGAGAAGAAGCAGTTGTTGGTTCTTGATGCGGTGAAGCAAGTGAACGATGTGCATTTGAATCTTCGGAAGCTTGGACGTATAACTGGTTTGCCGCATAGTTCTATGTGGGATGTGTGGAAGAAGATGAAGGGCAAGTGTAAGTTGACGTTGAAGATTGAGGCGTTATCTGCTGAGGAACGGTTGAAGGAGTTGAAGAAATGATTATTCGTCGTGAGGAAGAGGTTATTACGTATGAGTTCACGAAGGAGAGTGAAGAGGAGTTCAGGGATTACTTGTCGCAGTTGGTTGGTCAACTGGTGTTGTTCAAGTTGTGTTATATCTACTCGTTGGAGTGGGATGAGGCGTTGAGTATGCATGAGAGTAATGAGAGTGATGCGGTGTTGCGTGTTGCTGGGTTGGCTCGTGAGAGGAATGTTGAGATGAAATTTAAATGGCAGTGATTCAGAGAGTGAGTAGTAGGAAGCATAAAGAACTTGGGAAGAAGTTGAATACTGAGTTGTTCGTTGGTCATTTGAGTATCAAGATGTATGAGAAGGGTATTGAGTTGAAGCCGTATTCGCAGGAGCGTATTGCGTTGACTCTTCAGGAGGAGGAGATGTTGTTTAATGTGTTGCGTCGGCGGAAGGAGAAGCGAGAGTTCATGGAGGAACTATGAATTGTGTGTGTAGGAAGAAGCGGCGGCATCAGCATCGGTTGGTTGTGAGTCGTAATGAGTTTCCTGTTGTGGTGTATTGGGTGAATCCTTTTGCTGATGAGTTGAGTGAGTACATTAAGTTTTCTCATTATGAGACTGTGTATCCGAAGTTGTTTAGTAGTAGTGGTATTATTCATAAGTCTGAGAGGGTTGATAAGATTGTTCAGTTGAGTATGGGTGTTCGGTATAGTCGGACGACGAGAAAGAAGTCGTTGGAGATGTGGTTTCCGAAGTTTTCGAAGAAGGAGATGACTCGGTTGAAGGAGTTGAAGTTTATGGAGGCGTTGTGATGGTGTTGAGTAAGAGTGAGAATATTGAGGTAACAATTCATTTAAGGAGGGTGTGTGCAATTATTTTTGGTGGAGCAATGTTCTGGGTATTTGCTCATGTGATGGGGTTTATTTCTATTGTTCCTATATTTGCACTAGCGTATCTGATTTTCGAATTTGAATATAATGGGTGACTATTGTGATGGTGAAGCATAAGGTATGGTGGGTATTGTTTGATGATTGTAATCAGGGGATGCCGACAGTGAGGTTGTTTGCGAAAGAAGAGGATGCGAGGAAGCTTGCTGAGGAAGTGACGTCTGATTTTGGTGGTCTTGATGAGTGTCCTGAGGCGTTAGGGTGTGAGGAGGTTGAACTAGATGAATAAGTATGCATTGAGTGTGTATCAGGCGTCGAAGCATGGGCGGCTTGAGTATCGTCGTGATTGGACGTTTACGATTGTTCCGCTTAGTGTGGTGAAGATTGAGGTGTTTGATGCTGAGGGTGCGTTGATAACGAAGAAGCAGAAGAAGTTGACGAGGGAAGAAAAGGATATATTTTTAAACAACTTGAAGGAGTACCTGTTTAGGAAAGACGTAACGCCTGTTCAGCAACAGTCTGAGATGTCGTCAGTATGGCATATTCATCCAGAGTTTGATGAGGAGACGAAGAAAGAGATTAAAAGGTTGTATTTGTTTGAGGAATTGTAGGAGGGATATGATATGAGTGAAAAGAAAGTTGATACATTGCTGCGGTATAGTCCGTTGGATATTCCGAAGATTGTGAAGGCGCATTTTAATGCGAATCCGAAAGAGCCTGTTCACTTTATTGGTGAGCCGAGTACGGTGAAGTCTGCGAGTGTGTTTCAGGAAGCGAAGCGTCTTGCTGAAGGGAAGGGCAAGGAGTTCTTTGAATGGAACAGAGCGACGCTTGTGGAGAAGAAACGTATTATGGATGATCCATCGAAGCATTTCATCTTTGCTGATTTGCGTGCTTCGGAAACGGATATTGGTGAACTGCGGTTGCAGGATTTGAAGGCTGATGAGAGTTTCATCACGTTCAAGTACAACATCTTGTTCGAAGCAATGTCAAAGCCGAGTGCAGAGGGGATTCTGTTCTTTGATGAGATGAATCTTGCTCCGAACATGATTAAGGCGCAGTTCTATAAGATTATCAATGACCGTGCAGTTGGTGACATTCCGATTGCTGATGGTATCTTGTGTATCTCAGCAGGGAATGAGTCTGAACATGCTCGTGGTGTTACGGAGGATCCGGTTCCGCTTGTCTTGAGACGAGGGAATTATTTTATTCGTCCGTTGACTCCTGAGGAGTACACTGATTATGCAGTGGCGAATTCTCATCATGAGTGGGTGATTGGGTATCTTGGTTTCCAACCTGGTGATGTGCATAAGGTTGAGTATGAACTGCCTGATAGTGTTGGTCAGCCGTGTGCAAGAACGTGGTCGAAGATGAGTAATATCTTGAAGAACAATGCGTCTATGGATGTGAAGGATGTTGAGATGATTGCGACTGGTTTGATTGGTCAGGGTATTGCTCGGAAGTTTGGGGCGTATGTGCGGTCTGCGAAGAGCATTAACTTGTCGGAGATTATCAACAAGCCTGAACTGATTAAGAACTATGAGAAGGACGATGAGTTGTCGTTGCTCTATGCGATTATCAGTGGTGTCGTTGAGAAGTTCCGTGATAACAAGTCGGTGATTATTCCAGCGTTCAAGATGTCGTTGCACTTGAAGAAGGTTGAGTTCGGTGCGTACTTGCTTCGAAGCTTGAAGAATGTTGACAAGAAGAAGTTTATGAAAGCTGGTGGTGCTGAGCTTGACAAGGAGAAGGAGCTTGTTGATAACGTCATTGACCGTTATGCGAAGTTCATTTTCAAAGATGCTGATGTTGAGGCGTGAGTATGAACTTGAATGTGAATCTGAGCAGAGACGAGAAGATGTTTCTTGTTGATACGCTGACTGCTTTACGTGATAGTAAAGCGCGTATTGGCAAGAAACATTATCGAACGACAATATCCCGGAGTCAGATGAGTAAGATGATTCGGGAGTTTGAGTGAGGTGTTATGATGGATTTAAAGTTGAGTGCAGAGGATAAGTTGCGGAGAGGTATTGTACGGTTGCAGAAGCCGCAGCCGTTCTTTGCGTATCTGTTGATGAATCTTCGTCCGAAACAGTTTCCTGAGGAGATGAAAAAGCATAGGATGGGTATTAATGCGATGGGTGAGTTGTTTTACACACCTGAGTTTGTTGAGAGTATGTCTATGCCTGAAGTGTTTGGTTGTTTGTGTCATGAGGTTTTGCATGTTGCGTTGCTTCATGCGATGAGGACAGGTACTCGTATTCAGCCGATTGCGAATATTGCACAGGATGTTATTGTCAATATGATTGTGAAGAAGACTGCTGAGGGTATGGATAACAACAGTGGTGGTTATGGTCGGAAGCGTGATGAGTGGGCGTCTGAGAATTATGTTGAGATGAAGTTACCTGCTGATACGATTCAGGTTGATATCCATAATGATTCGTCTAATCTGAATCTTCCTGGTGGCGGTCAGATGACTATTGAGAATGTGTCTGATAAGGCGTATGAGGAAATCTATGCGGAGATTATTGATAAGTTGCGGAGGCAAGGGAAGGATCCGAATCAAGTGACTCGTCCTCAGAGTATCGGTTTTGATTATCACATGGGTGGTAAGAGTGCTGGTAAGGATAAGAATGGTAAGGAGAAGGGTTCTATGTCGCAGGCTGAGATGGAGGCTGCTGCGAAGAAGTGGCAGGGTAATATTGCTGAGGCTGCGCAGTATGCGAAGGCTCAGGGTAAGTTGCCTGGTGGTATGAATCGTATCGTTAATGACATTTTGAAGCCGCAGGTTGTGTGGAAGCAGTTGTTGATGAAGTTTCTGCGTCCTCATATTCAGCCGGTTGATTGGACGTATCAAAGACCGAGTAAGAAGAGTCAAGTGTTGGGCGTGTTTCTGCCGAATGTTATTCGGGAGCACTGTGAAGTTGAAGTGATTGTTGACACGAGTGGAAGTGTGAGTGCTAAGGAGTTGAAGGAGTTTGTCTCTGAGATTGTTGGTATTGCGAAGAGTATGCAGCATATTAAGATGGGTGTGACATTTGTTGATTCGAAGATTCATACTCGGTATGAGCTTGATAATGGTGACATCCCGAAGATTCTGAATATGGAACCGCAAGGTGGTGGCGGTACTGACATGGAGGAAGGTCTTGATTATGTCAAGAAGAAGAATCGTGAAGTGCCTGTTGTTATTGTCTTGACTGATGGGTGGACGAGTTTCAATAGACGAGCGAGTGATTATCCGTTTGAGGTTATCTGGGTGATTACTGAGAATGGTATTTCGAAGGAGGCTATGCGTCAGCAGATTCCGTATGGTCAGCGTGTGAAGATGATGGGGTGATAGATGAAATGGCAAAGAGTACAAAGAATACTAAGAATATATATGTGACTCGTTCATATATGGCTAATGGTGATACAAGAAAGTATCGTTGGTTTGATACGAGGTTTTTTGTGAGTGAGAAGAAGGCGAAGGTGTTTCAGAAAGAAGGAACTGGATATAGGGGTTCTTCTCGACCACGATTTAATCATGCGACTGTTGATATAGAAGTGTATGAGTTGAAGAAAGTGGTACTTGGAAAAAGAGTGAAGCGATTCAGCAGGAGACAAAATTGGTATATGGAACCTGATGGAAAGGGGAAGGTGGATATAGTGATAACAGAGCAAGGGAGGAAGCAAGGTCTACGAGGTTGAGATAATGACTGAAGAAAATATTAGTGTGTTGAAAAGTCAACTAGATGAAATAGAGAATCCAGAAGAACTGGAAGTTATCATTAGTTATTGTCATGAGTTAATTAATAACTGGGATGAGGGAGATAATGTTTAATGAGAGTCTTGGTGAAGCGATTGGGAGAACAGAGTATTTGCAGGATTTTGGGCTTGAGCATTTGAAACAGCAGAGTAAGCTTGATTTCATTAACGAGTGCGATCCGCATGATGTTGCAGTGTGGGTGATGTATTGTCATCTTGAGATGTTTTGTCGTGAACATGGTTATGCTTATTGGAAGCGTCAGAAAAATAAGGTGTTGCGTAAGCGTTTGATGGAGGAATTATGACTGCTGAAACAATTGCTGAATATTGGCGTAATGAGGAAGGAACTGTGGTAAAGCGAAGGTTTCCGAAGAGTCACAGGATTCATTTGAGGGTTGGTGAGATGTGTACGATTGAAGGTCGTGGGTTGAAGCACGCTGGAATGGTTGTTAGTGTGCATCCATCGAATCCTGAGCATTGGTTTAATTTTGCAATCTTGTATTCAGGACATACTGGTCAGGCTTTTAAAGAATTAACTCTTCGTCGTGAGAAGCTTGTAGTGATTCAGATTAATGTGTGGTCATGGATTATTAAGGAGATTGTTGAGCGTGATGAGAGGGAATGTATAGAGTCTGGGTACAAGAGATTGAAGTTGTTGGAGGCTATCTGATGGAGAGTGAAAGTGAGTTATGGGATGAGCTTTCTGTTGCGTGTGCTGAGATACGTGAGGCTATTGATAATAGGTATAGTGAGGGTGCTGTTGCGGTGTTGAAGGCAAGAGTGTTCAGGATGGTAAGAAAGATGTTGAAGGTGATATGAAGATGGATTTTACTGTGAAGGAGGATTGGCGTGAGAAGTTGCGGAAGAGATTTGCGAAGCAGGATGAGTCTGATGGGATAACTCCTGAGCCTGTGAAGCCTATTGAAGAGCCGAAGCCAAAGCCGTTCAAGTTGAGTAATCCACTCGGGTTTATTTCTTCGTTGAGTAAAGCTGCGAAGGAGATGGAGATGGAACGGGAACTTGAGTTGGATACGTTGCTTGCTTCTGGTTGGGATTGTATTCATTCGAATGATGTCTTGAAGCAGAAGATTAAGAAGTCGTATGATATGAAGGATTCTTGTCAGGTTTCGGTTATGAGGAAGGCGAAGAAGGCGATGAAGGCTGATGAGAAGTTGGTTGATGAGGCACGAGGTATTATTCAGAAGCTTGAGGCGTTAACGGGTTCGTCTTTTCGGGGTAAGATTAAGGACATGTTTAAGATTGGTTTCAAAGGTGCTGGTTCGAGGAATATTTTGCTCGTGACACCTGATAATCATTCGTATTCTAAGCCGAAGATTGTGATTGGACCTGAGGGTTTTATGATGCGTCCGCATATTCAGGCGCAACCGATTTATGACTTTGCGAACATTCAGCATATTGTGAATCACAAGGATGAGATTATTACGGTGATGAAGAGTAAGCGTAATTTGAAGCCGATGGTGAAGAAGTTTGAGAAGTTTTGTCTGTTGATGCCGGAGATGATTGAAGGTGGTCAGAAGGCAATTCCTATTGAGGATGTTCTGATGCCTACGAGTAATGATCGTTCGTCGAGTTTGCCGTTTCGTGTGGTTGATAGGATGGGTTTTTCAAAGGATAAGAAGTTGTATGTTGTGCGGAAGGGTAATGAGGATGATACGTTGAATACGTATTCTCGGACGAGTATTAATTGTGATGAGAAGCGTTTTAGTTGGATTGATGCGGTGGCGTATTTGCAGTTGCGGAGTGAGTTGCCGATGGCTGTTGAGAAGTTGAAGGAGGCGGCGATGCCTTCGATTAATGCTGCTGAGGATGCGATTGAGAATATTCAGGATTTGTTTGGTCGTGAGATATTGTTTGATGGAATATAGGTGATGTGAAATGTGGTTTACACTTGATGGTGGACGGAGAATACAGGTGAAGAAAGAGGATGTTGAACTGTTGTTGTGTGCTGATGCGCAGGGTTCAGTTGAGGGTAGAGTCTATGCCGTCATAAGGATTATGATGAACAGCAAAACGATGATGGACGACTTGTCATATCATACGATTGTGTTGCCGAGATTGATTGGTTATGACCAGTGTATTGCTGATCAGAAAGGTATTGGTATGAATAGTTGGGTATTTGAGAGGTTGAAACCATGACTGAAGAGATAGTGAAGGTTGGAATTATAGAAGGTGTTGAAGGTTTGTGTGTTGCAATTAATGATGTGAGGGTTGCAGGGCGGAAGCCTTGGGGTGGTGGAAAGGTTATCAAAGAGTGGCAGATTCCGAAGAAAGATATTGAGGTTGCATTTGAGAGGTTGAAACCATGAAAACATACAAAATATACACATTGATAAGCGCACAGACGAAAGAAAACGCTCTTGATGATTTTCTCTGTATGTTAGAAGATGGAAATACGTTAGAACCGCACAATTTTAACGTTGAGGAGGTTGAAGAATGATTGATGTGAAAGAGTTGAAGCATGAGTTGGAGACGCAGGATAATCGTGCAACAAGAGATCCGTTTTTCATTGTGTATGATTGGGAGAGAGTTACTTCTACTCAAGGGTATACTGATACATACTGTTGGGTAATTGATGGTGATAACTATACTGATGATGAACTGAAAGAATATCTCAAAGAAAATGATGTGGAAGTTCCTGATGGTATAAGTGGTTATGAATTTGAAGAACTTGCTGAGAAGCATGAGGTCACGAAGTGGTACTATGTTGAGAGGAGAAAGTTTGTCAATGCTTTTCTGACGGAGAAGGCTGCACAGTCATTCATAAAGGCGAATCATTATCATTGGCGAAAACCTCATGTGTATGTTGATTGTCTTTGGAGAAACGAAGAACTCAAAGGTATTCGTGAGTACTTTTTGAAAGGTGAAGTGAATGACTGAAGAGGACAATCGGTATTATGAGGTTTGGTTGAATGACCGGACGGTTGTGAAGGTGAGGGATTTAACTGATGCATCGTTGCAGAAAGTACTTGATGCTACTCCTGTTAAGTTGGTGAAGGATAAGACGAAGGTTGCGATTATGGCGTTGTTCAGGCGAGCGATTCGTATTGGTCGTTTTGAGTTGAAGGATGGAGGGATGTGAATGGAGAATGAGGAGTGGGATGAGCGTTGTCCTGAGTGTGGTTCGGAGTGCGAGTGGGTTACTGAGCGTTCGTGTGAGCAGGAGACATGGATGTGTAGGGATACGCAGTGTGGTGCGTCGATTGATGTTCCTATTCGCATTGTCAGATTCGCAGGCGTGACGGTGATAAAAAGTGGTTAAGTTATGGGTTAAGCTACGAAGAAAGTGGTGGAAAATTCAAGATTCCTTGAAGTATTCTTTACGAGAAGTACAGTGGAAGTTTGAAGACTTTGGAGAACTCATTTGGAAAATATCTATTGGTTGGGTTTGTGTTTTCTTTGCAGTGCTGATTATTTTCATGTTCGGTGGTGTAGTATATTCGTTGCATAGATTGTTTCCTTGGTGGGGAGAAGTCTTAGCGTTTGTAACATTTAGTGCAATTGTGATAGCTATACTTGGTGTGAAGAGGTTTGGAAATGGTTGATGAAGTGTATATTGATAAGGTTATTGAGCAGGCGAAGAAGAATATCTTGCGAGAGGGTGATATTGATCCGATGTTCTTGGTGATGGATAGTCATGAGAATATGGTTGCATATGAGGCTGGCTGGGATGATGATGTAGGGAAGCAGGAAGTGCATAAGTGGTTGGATCGGACGGTGAATGAGCTTGGTTCGAAGCGTTATTTCTATGTGTCTACTGGTTGGGTTGTTATGGATTCTGATATGTTGGTTGCGTTTCATGACAAAAGGAAGGTCCTTTTGGAGAACATAAATGCAGAAACGGTGAAGGCATTCTTTAAGGACATGTTCGAGCTTGTGACATTTCCACCCGCGTTGAGTCCCGCAAAGAAGGAAGTTATCATCGTCTCTGAATTCGAGAAGGGTGTCGGGACGAAAACTGTCAATTTGGCGATCACCAGAAACGAAACTGCAATTTCGTTTGGGGCGCCTGTTGTGATGACTGATGTTCCGAAGTCGTATAATTGGTGGAATGTATGGTCGCCGTTGCAGATTACTGTTGGCGGCGAGGAAGAAGCACAAGGGGTAGAGGTACATAATAAAAGAGAGTAGAAGTTATAATATTTAATATATAATAATATAATATATAATGTGGTGTGAACGAATGAAGATTGGTATTACGAGGACGAAGAATCCTAGAAAGAATGATGAAGGTAAGCCCTTTGAGTATACTGTTTGGTTTAGGACGTCTGATGGTACGCTTCAGTCAGTTGCGGTGACGAAGGATATTAGTTTGTATGGTATTGTTGACCATGTTGGTGAGGAGGAAGGGAAGGTGCAGTTATCTGAGACGAGTAAGGAGACGAGAAGGGAGACGTTTTTACAGCAGATATAGGTGTTATGATGTTGCGATGCGAAGAGGAGAATGCTCATGTCTTGAGTTTTTGTGGTAGTGTTGAGCTTGAGTTTGTCGGGCCGTTTCTTATGATTGTGTATCCGGATGAGGATGTATTTGTGTTTATGTATTGGAATTTTGCGGAGAGTAAAAGTTTACATTATTTGAAGGATGCGAAGGATATGAAGATTAAAGTGTTCGAATCAAAGGATGACGCTGTAGCTGCGTTTAATAAGATGAGGTTGTTGTTACAACTATAAGAGGTATGTGAAATGGGAACGTATGATGGAAGTAAGGATGTGGTATTACATAGTTATGAGGAGAAGACAGAGAAAGGTAAGTTGATGGTGACAGTGAACCAGTACAATGGTGGTGTTCCGAAAGTGCAGATTACTCGCGTGCTGATCTCCGAAGCGGGAGTTGAGTCGTATGTGAAGCTTGGTCGGTTGACGGGTGATGAGTTGACTTCTTTGGTAACGTTGCTGCGTACGGCACAACATGCACTTTGTATTGATGGTGAGCCTGTGAAGATTCCGGCGAGTTCGTTGAGTGCGGAGTTACAGGAGTCAAAGAATCCACGTGTTGTTGATGCGGAGATTGCGAATTTTGATGAAGGAAAAGGTGCAGTGAAGTTAAGGTAAATGTTTATAGGAGGGATAATATGGCAAAAAGGAAAAGGAAGAGTGAAACTGTTAAAGCTCTCTTGATGATGGCAGAAGCGGTGAACGCTGCTACTGATGCACAACTGTTGGCTTTTCAGGAGACTATAATTGCTGAGATGGATGATAGAAAACTCATTGTAACGAGTCAACGGAAAAGACCGAGTTGGATGGCTCGTTTGTTTCGAGATATGATGCACAAGACATGGTAATGGTAAGTGCAGAGTCAATGTTACAGAAGCTGGAGGTGCTTGAAAGTGTCAGGAATGAGTAAGGAGATGCAGGACAAAATCTATGACGAGATTGTCGCTGAATGGACTGAGAAGTATGGTGTTGAGAATCTTGACAAAGTGAAGTTGGATACTGTGAGAAAGGCTCTTGCATATATTCCTGATGCTGATGGGTTGAAGTGTGTGTCGTCAGTTGAGACAGGAAAGACACATCTTGTTCCGGTTAAAGATATAATTATGAAAGGTTTGAAAGGGGATGAATTAGAGACATACCCTGTGGAGGATTGAAGATGAGTTTACATAAAGCATTAGTAAGTTTCTTGGATGAACCAAAACACCTTAAAGAAGCTTACGGAGAATTTCCTGACTACCCAGAGCATAGTATACGAGCACGACTCTCTGAAGGAGTAGGTTCTTGCTTTAAGAAAATAAAGAAGGGAGTGTATTTAGCAACGAGTGGAGAAACTCAAGCACTCATTATTGAAGGAGATGCGTGGAAAGAAATAAAATGTATCGGTACCGATACAATAGATTTTATTATTACTGATAGCCCGTACACCACAGTTAACAAGTGGGCAAAAATGGGCACGACAAGGAAGAAGAAAGGTACGATGGAGTTTGCAACGAAAGATATGAATGAAGAACTCTACACGGAACTACACCGTGTCCTCAAGAAAGGAGGGCATTGTTTTCTTTTCTTTAGTGCAGATAGCGAACACACAATTGATTATAACAATAACCAATTGGTGCTAGCAAAGAAAACAGGTTTCACATTCAACAAGCGATTTATTTGGGATAAGCTTCGGATAGGGATGGGATATAATGGTCGTTGTCGATACGAACAAATATTCTTCTTGAGCAAAGGGAAACGTCACAAGCCTTATGATTTGAGTATTCCTGATGTGTTAGCGCACAAAGCAGCCCATCATACGAAACGGATTCATGAGACTGAAAAGCCAGTAGAGCTTATTAAGGATTTGTTGAAGTTCTGCGCTAAGAAAAATGATGTTGGTCTTGACTTGTTTGCAGGGAGTTATAATTTTGTTCAGGCTTGTCAAGAACATCAGTGTCATAGTATTAGCATAGATATTGATAAAAAGTACACGTTGGCTGCTGTTAATAGGTTTAATGCTAAAGAGGTAAAGTGCAGAGTCGTTTAGGACCGCAGTGCGAGCTGTGACGAAAGTGGGGGTTGAATGAAATGATAAAAGAGACAATAAAATCATTACAATATTCTATAGGTATTCTGGAAAGTCAGATACTGAAACTTGCAGGTTGGAATCCAGGAGGACAACGATGGTCTGTTGTTGGAACGTGGGATTGTCCAAAATCTTTGTGTGGTCTTTGTTGTTATGACCATTACAAGGATTCGTTGCATGACCAGTGTGTATTTTGTGGAGAACCTAGTGAACGAAAATGACTGAAGGTGAAGTGTCAGTAGATTGGAGTGGAGTTGCGATGTGGGGTGCAGTTGCGGTTATTGCTGTGTGTATAACGTATTGTGCTGTTGAGGTTGATGATAGTGATGAGATGTCTGATTATCAGAAGTGTCTTTCTAAGTGTCCTTCTGATATGGCTGGTGAGTTTGATGATATGAAGTGTCCGATGATATGTGCAGAGTCAGTAGGAGATGTGTCTACACCGTTGTCTATTGAGGAAGCGAGGTCGTGGACTGGTACGATGAATGCGAATAAAGAGTGTAATTCGACGATGCGAGAGTTCTTGGATATTCGTAAGGTGTGTAAGTTGCCGAAGTTTTCCGGTGCGGAGTTTGATGAACAGGCTTGTGTGTGGCGGTGTGTTTATGCGTGATGATGATTTGTGTGTGAATTGTCGACATGTTCGGAGTGCACACAAAAAGAAGATGCATGGTTCAAATTGGTATGGTTGCAATGCGAATTGTGGATTGTGTAATTGTAAGAGGTTTCGTAATGCTTGATACAATACAGTATAAAGGTTTGGTAAATAGGGGTTGGATATATGTTGTTGTCGGATGGGCGTTGCTGTTCATATTGATTGGAACGTCGTATAGGTTGGTGTGTTTCATTCCTGTTATAGTGTGGTTGTGTGACATAGGTATGACGTTGTTCAAGTATAGGAAGCAGAAGATAAAATCATATTATTAGGTGGAACTATGAAATCAGGTAAGTATAAGTTGACGTTGTATAAGTTTGAGGAAGAGGGTGGTCGGTTGATTTCTACGCAAAGTATTGATTTCTCTATTCGTCCGTTGAAGGTCTTGCGATTTTATGCTCCGAAGGTGAGTGGTGTGAAAGGCTTTACGAAGATTGAGTTTGATGAGAAGGATTTGTTTAAGTTGTTGGTGTCGATATTTGAGCCGTATTTCGTGAATCTTTCTGGGTTTGCGAGTGATGATGCTGATAGGTCGCAGTTGCAGCGTATTCAGAAGAGGATGATTGAGTTGGGTATGAATAAGGCTACGAAGTCGTGGATCAAGCAGGAATTGAAAGTGCCGAAGCAGTTGTGGTGTATGGAGCCTGAGTTATTGAGTGGTAAGGATATGTTGGAGTTGGCGAGGCGAACATTCTTTGCTTCGTTGTAAAGTGCAGAGTCGTTTAGGATCCTAAAAATTAACGGTGTTGAAAGTGCACGAAGGAGGTAATGAAGATGGAAATGCAAGAGAAAAATATGATTGGGTTGATGATACTGAGTATTCTTGGTATCATTATTAGTGGTTGGGCTGCATTTCAAGTTGACGGCGCAGTCAAGTCTGCGTTATTGGTTGTTCCAATGGTTGTGTGTGCAGTCGTAACGTACGCGGTATCTAATGCGCTTGGTGTGTGGAAGACATGAGTGTTCCTGATGAGTATAAGGCGCAAGGTGGTGAAACTATTTTTCCTACTGTTATCATTGTGTTGTTTGCAATGGTGGTGATAGTGATGTTGTATGTGCTATGTGGTGGGTGACCTAAGTGCAGAGTCAACGATGTTAATCAAATGTTAACCATATGTTAAGCATATGTTAACCTAATGTTGAGGTTTGAGAATGGGAACATACACATATATTGTGAGTGACGATGTTAAAGTGACTGATATGAAGGGGTTCATGAGGTACTTAGATGAGTTTAAGCAGCAAGTTGGTTATGTCGCAACGTTGCCAGTTACTGATGCTGGTGCGTATGCCAGAGCTATTAGTCTTGATGGAGAGAGAGTGAGTTTTCAAGGGATGGATGGGTGGAAGATTATTACATATTGGTATCGTGATTTGCTTCAGTTTTTAAGTGGTCTTGCGGTGTTTGTTGAAGGGAATGTGTTCTTGAAGCATGAGGATGGGTATGATGAACGGGCTATCATACGGTTTCGGGATGCAGAATTGATCATTGAGATTGCGAAGTTGAAGTATAAGGAAATTTCGGTGAATGATTTGTTAATAAAGGATAGGTCAGTTGTGTTAATAAAGGATAAGTCACCGATTGAATTGCCACAGTGGGTGAAGAGAAAGAAATTACTGAGGAAATTATAAGTTTACTTTAAATAGATGTTTAATGGAAAACTTTTTAAAGAAGGAGAATTACCTTAAACGGTATGGGGTGAAACGATGGAAGGGGATGTTGATGTCCTAAGAGATGATGATGCAGAGAGGTTGAGTCGGAGAGAGGTCAAGAAGGTTCTGAGAAAAGATATTGCTGTTCGTCGGGAAACGTTTGGTGGAACGATGTACAATAAGAAGTTGTTACGGTATTCGTATGTTGGTCATACTATGACTGAGGTATTGGAACGTGATGATGCGGTTGAAGTATGGAAGAATGATGTTTCTGATGTGCCTGAGGGTATTCTTGCTGCACCGACAAGGGTGTATTATGAGTTGACGAGGGATTGTAATCTTCGTTGTCGGCATTGTTTCAATAGCTCAGGGAAGGTAGAAGACGATCAGCAATCGACAGGGGAGGTTCTGTTGACGCTTGATGGGTTGAGAAATGATGCGGTGTTTGATGTTCGGTTTACTGGTGGTGAATTGACACGTCGTCCTGATTGGTTTGAGATTTTAGCCTATGCTGTTGAGCAAGGATTCGCTGTTTCGTGCAATACGAATTGTGTGTACGATGATGATTCGATTGTAAATGCGTTTTCAGATCTGGCAGGCGCTGGGATGTCGCAAATAACGACAAGTATTGATGGGAATCGTGAAGTGCATGATTGGTTGCGTGGACGTGGTTCATATGACCGTTCTGTTGCTTCGTTACGAGCGATGAAAGGGCTTGGTGTTCCGTTACGAATTAACACCTTATTGTTCAAGGACACGATTCCTCATATTGAATCCGTGCTTGATTTGGCTGCGGAGACGTGTGAGGAAGTGAATTTCTTTTATGCACGTCCGTTTGGCAGAGCTGCGTCGCTTGATGCACATATGGTTGAGAGTGGTGAGTTGTGGACTGCTTCGAAGAAGATTGAGGAGTTGCGAGATAACTATAATGGTTTGAGTGTGTTGCATGGTGTGCAAGTGATTCAGGATAATTCTGTGCAGGGAGACTTTGGTTTGCGTGTTGGAGGTCCCGATGGATTCACTCGGTTCAATGTGAATAGTGATGGAAGTATCTGGGCAGGAGGGTATTCTGAGCATATTAGTGGGATGTTGTGTCTTGGTTCTATGGATTCTGAGAACTATTCTGTTACTGATATTTGGCGTCATTCTCCAAAGCTTGAGTTGTTGCGGACGATGAGTGAGCGTCAACAGGTGAAGTGTAATGATTGTTCAGACCGTTACAAGTCGTGTGGTGGTTTTGATTTGGAGATGGTGCTTGCGAATGATATGCGGTATTGCCCTACATTACAATAGGTGGAAACTATGAAGAAGGTATTGTCAAGGAATGAGAATTTCGGTAAGACGAGATACGATAATGAGGACTTCACTCCGAAGTTCATATTGCAGAATGAGGAGGTGAATGTACCGGAAGATGCAGAACATTTTCATCGTGAGAACGAAGTGCATCCGAGGACTGATATCTTGGTTGCTCCTGTTCGTGTGTATGTTGATGTGACGAAGGGTTGTACGTTGAGTTGTACGTCGTGTCTTAATGCTTCTGGGCTTGTTGGTCTTGATGAGTTGTCGTCTGATCAGTTTGTGCGTGTTGTTGAGGGTTTAGCAAATGATGCTGTTCTTGATGTGCGGTTGACAGGTGGAGAGCCGACTATGAAGGATGGTTGGACTGACATCGTTCGTGCAGGTCATGAAGCAGGATTGATTGTATCGATGAATACAAATGGCATTTTCAGTGAGCGAACGTTGGAGAATGTGATTGATGTTGCGCCTGATGAAGTGAGTGTGAGTGTTGATGGGTTTGGTGCATCGAACGATCGTGTTCGTGGTAATGGGACATTTGACAAGGCTGCGTACACTGTTCGTGCATTAGATGAAGCTGGTTTGCGCGTGACGATGAACACTCTTGTTTCTCGTCGTATGACTGTTGATGATGCGGTGAAGCTTGTTGGTTTAGCTGATGAGTATTGTGCAGATGTTGATTTCTTTCCGTTACGTCCTTTTGGCAGAGCACAGGCAAGTGGGTATGAGTTGATGATGAGTTTCACTGAGCTTGATAAGTTCATGCGTAATATTGAGACTGTGAAGAGTAAGAGGACGAATGTTCGTACTCGTAGTGAGAGTTTGCAGAGAAATGCAATTTCGGATGCAGCTCGCACTGGCTTGTCAGAAGGTGGGAGTGATTTGACTAGGTTTAATGTCATGTCGAATGGTGATTTGTATGCGAATGGGTGCGCTTTGTACATACCAGGTATGAAAGATGCACTAACGCTTGGGAATATTGTTCGTGAGGGTTATTCTATTGCACGAGTGTGGCAGAGTAATTCTGAGTTGAATAAGTGGCGTGAGTGGAGTGGTCAGTTGCAGAAGCGTTGTGGTGAGTGTGATGAGTTTAAGTCTCGTTGCGGTGGCTTCTTGATTGATATGGAAGTGTATGCGTCGACTGGGAAGCGTAATAAGTATTGCACGGTGAAGCGAGTATGAGAGAAGTGATAGTAGTTTGGGAGTTGCCTATGGGTTTGCTGATGGTAATTCTTGGTGTAATCGTTGCACATGTGGCTGTGGTGTTGCTTGATGTTGCGTGGTTAGGTCTTCCTCCGTTAGCTCCTACTCTGATTGCTTTGGTTAATGTTGCGTTTGGTGGGTACCTTATTGGACAAGGGTGCAGAAAGAATAAGCTTGGTTGGGGTGTGAAGAGTGGGTGAAAAAATGAAGTTAGTGTTGCTTGTGTGTTTGTGTTTGCTTGTGGTTGCGTGTGAGGAGTATCCGACGCCAGAGACGATTGGATCTAATGAGTATTCAAGAGGTTCTGTTGCGACAGCGTGTAAGACGATTTGTGATTCGCATGGGTATGAGAATTCTGAGTCTCGGGATGGTCATTATCAGAATCCCGTATGTTATTGTTCAGATAATGAGTCGAGGATTTGGACGTTTGTGATGTGAGAAAAAATGATTAAGACTATTAAACAAATATTGAAAGAAGGGGTTGATTTCCCTGCGAAATTTCCTAAAGAATATTTCAGTCAAAAGATGTATAGTGAAGGTGAGTTGATAAAAGAAAGAATAAAAGGACGTCAGGAAGTAGTAGATAATTCAGGAAGATTTGGATTGGTGAAAATGACTGAGATGGTGCAGTGTTGGGTGTGGACAAGGACTGATGATGGTGTGAAGGTGTTAGTTTTGCATCGTCATAAGAACAAGGGTGCTTTTTGGCAGCCTGTGTGCGGTCGTGTTGAGGATGAGGAGACATTGTTGCAAGCTGTTGAACGTGAGATTGAAGAAGAGACGTCGTTGAGTGAGTTTGAGGTTGGTGATGAGTTTTTCAAGTTCACATTCGATAGGGATTATTTGACGAATGAACTGATTGATCCTGTGACTGAGCATGTGTTTAGTGCTGAAGTGCAGAGTCAAGATGGAAGGGCCCCTGAAGTTGACATCTTGAATAATTTCAGTGATGAGCATGATATGTGGCGTTGGGTGTCTGTGAAGGATGCGTTGAAGATGTTGAAGTGGAATGATAATAAGTTGGCGTTAGGTAAGTTTATGGAGAGGGAGAAACTATGAAGGAAGAATCTGTTGATATAAAGAAGTATGACGAGGAACATAAGATAGAGGTTATTCTTCCGAAAGTTTCCTTTGGTCTTATCTGGAACTTATTCAAAGCGTGGATGGGAAGAACGAAATTCACATTGATATTAACTGATCCTACTATTAAAGGTGAGTTGAAGTGAAGTTGTTCTTGTCTACTGAGGAAATGTTTGAGGCGTTAGCGTTGATGAGGACGTGGTTTAAGCGAGAGGTTAATTATGATTCAAAGTTTAGTCAGTTCGGTCAACAACGTGGTGGGAAGTCTGCTGCTTCGTTATCGATGTCTGAGTTCATGAAGGATATGTTGAAGCAAAAATCGTGGTCGAATAAGAATAGGACTGATGGAAAGTTTAGGACGATAACATCTGGTAGTACGAAGGCTATAACTTCGGAAGAGCATAGGAAAATGATGAAAAGGTATAGAACGAGGATGCGGAAATGATTGTGATTGATGAAGCTGGTACTGCGAATGTTGCTGATGTTCCTATTATGGATGTTTCGGATATGCTTATTGAAAATGACGATTGTTGTTATTCGAATTGGAATGTATCGTATGATGATATGACGAAAGGTAAGTGGGTATTGTTTGGAATGATCCGGTTGTGCTTTTTGGTATCTGGTTTGAATTTGAAGATACATGAGGATGATCCGTTGAAGATTTCAGTTATCAAATGGCATCCGTTTGCGTATAGAGGTCGTCAGTTCATGAAGAAGGTGCAGAAGTTGAAGTTTATGGAGGATGTGTAGATGAAACTTGATGAAGTGCATAGTCACATAATGGGGTCAGCAAAGGTGAATGAATCACAGTTGTATGATGTTGTTCGTTTGATAAGGAAGATGGGTATTGAAGTGAAGGAACGTGGGGAGTTTGAGAACTTGTGTGAGGAGAAATGGAGAGGGACGTTGTAAAATGGGATTAGGTATTCCGTTGTGGATTTTGATTCCGCTTGCGATAGGATTGGGTGTTGTTTATTTCAAGTTGGATAAGTTGGTGAAGCAGAAGCGTGAACGTGAAGCGGAGGAAGCTGAAGATGAAAAGACATGAACGACCGAAGAATCTAGTTGAGTGGCATAGGCTTGCGAAGAATTCGTTGCATGTTGCGACGGTTTCAATTGCTGAGTTCAAGAAGAAGCATGGGATTAGTAAGCGGTGTGGTGAAGAGACGTTGCTGGTTGAAGCGATGAAGATTTCTCAGACTGCTGCGAAGCGAGTGCATAAATGGTCTTTATCGAGAGCGTATTGGAGTGGAGTGATGGAATTGTTACATGGAGGTAATGCAAAATGGCAAAAATAGAGAAGGTAATTGATAGCGAGATTGTTGATAAGGTTATCGACAAGGCAACTGGGTTGATTGATAAGATGGTTGATAAGGTGATTGGAAATGAAGCTAGCTGATTTGCGAAAGGATGAGACGAAAGATATGGTTGATGTGACGGCAAGTGTTGATGCTCAGCATTTTGGTGTGATCCAGAAAGCAGGTATCAATAGTGAGCGTGTTATTCGTGCTGCGTTTGAGGAAGTACATGCGAAGCTGTTGAAGGAAAAGCAACCTGTTGAGATGGCAGTGCAGGATGAAGTTGACGGTGTTGCTGATCTGAAGGAGTCGGTTGCGAAGAAGGAAGCTATTCTTGCTGCGTTAGAGAAGCCGTTGGCGGAGAAAGGTCCGCTTGGACGTCCGACTGCGACGTTTGATGTTGATCTTGCGAAGAAGCTTCGTGCACAGGGTTTGTCTCTTGCGAAGGTTGCGAAGAGGGTTGGCGTGAGTTATAGTACGTTGCGTCGTTCGTTTGCTGGCACACGGTTTAATCAGCGAAAGCGTAAGTCTCGTGCTGTAAAACCTAAGACGAAGTATGCGAAGAGTCAAGTTGTGCAGAGTCAGGTTCCTAAGAAGTTGCGGAATCAGGCGAAGCGGTGGACTGCTGAGTTGTTGTCTGAGCTTGCTGAGTTTTATCATGAGCCGTCGAATCATTATAAGAGTGGTATGGTTCGTGGTGATAAGCTTGGTCAGTTTGCTCGGTCTATTGGTAAGACGCCTCAAGCAGTGGGTGTGAAGATGAGCGAGATTGGTTTGTCTAAGACGAAGGTTGTTGGTAGTCGGAGGAAGTGGTCGACTGATACGGTGAAACCATCGAAGCAAGTATTTACTCGTAATCGTTTTCCTCAGTTACCTATTGCTGTTGATGTTGATGTGGTGAAGAAGACTGTTAAGGATATGATTAATGGTCGTGAGTTGCGTCAGATTGATATGATGGTTGTGGGTATCGACAGTGATGATGCATGGGTTCATTTCGTGCAGGAGTTTGCTTTGAAGGCTGCAAAGATTGCTGAGTATTTCCATGTTCCTGAGCGGTTTTATATCTCTCGGTCGAATAAAGGTGGTATTGAGTATGCGAATATTTGTTATCGTCAGGGTAAGTTTGGAGTGAAGAGCTAGGATGGCGTTAAGTGAAGGTTCGCAGCATATTTATCGGTGGGAAGATCCGGTTGTTGTGACGAAGTTTGGTAAACGGTGTATGACTGAGGTTGGGAATATTAAGGAATTAGAAGAGGATAAGACGGAAAACTATTTTTTGTCACCTTCAGTTAATAGTAAGGGGAAGTCGACGTCGTGGTTTATTCGGGAGTTGACGGATGAGTTGATTAAGGATATGTTGGAGCGGTTATCCGATAGGGTGATTGTTGAGGAGTTGAAGAGGCGTATTGAGGAGGTTAGAAAATGCCAACAAAAAAGAAAAAGCAAAACAAGAAAAACAAGAAAGAAGGCAAGCAAGAAGAAGTGAAGAAGGAGCAGACTGGTTTGGAGAAGCTTGGTGATGTGGAAAACTTGAAGACTGGTACTGTTAACTTGGTTGATGGTATGATCTTGTTGTTCACTGGGTTTTTCCGATTGCTTGGGTTTTCTTTGTCGGTACTTGTTGATGGTATCAAGTGGATTTTTGATAAGACGAGTGAGCCGAAGAAGGTAACGAAGAAGGTGAAGAGATGAAACTTTGTGAGATCATAGGGATGAAAGTTGTGTGTCCTCATTGTGGTCATAAAGATGGAAGTAATCACAAATTAAATAGGGAGAAAAACTTGAGTATTTCATGTACAAAGTGTGGAGTGCAGTATCTTGTTTACGAAAGAGTTGTGAATGATTGGTGTGTTTACAGGAATGTGTATGTGTGTGGTTTTTCATTTGCGGTTGGCACGATTATCGGTGCGTTGATTTTAGGGACGAAGACCTCGATGAGTTTTTCATATGGAGCGATGAGTGCAGTGGTGCTGATGGGTGCTGCAATGGCGTACTTCAGGAATCAAGAGAAGAAATGATGGATGGACACATGAGAATTTATTGGTCAGTGTATTGGGTGATGATAGTTGTATTCCTGTTTTCATGGTGGACTCTTGTTCAAACGATGTGATTGAAATGGATGAGCAAACGAAGTTTCAAAAAGTGATGGCGACGATAGGGAGTATTTTGTCGTGGGTGTTCACTTTTATTTTCATTGGTATTATGATGTATGGGTTGATTATAATGGATGATGGTGGTGGGATTGTTATTCTTGGTGGTGCAGTTATGTTGTTGGTACATTCTGGTTTGGTGTATGGTGATGGTGATAAGAGTCCTTGGGAACGATGGAGTGATGATTGATGGATTTTAGAAAGATTGGAGCGTATGGTGTGATCGTTGTGGTGTGTATGTTTGCTGTCTTTGCTTTGTTGAGTATCACTGTTGATTTGAAGTATGCGTATGATTTATCACTAGTTGAGAATGTGTGTGAGTCACAGACTGGTTTGATTGGTTGTATCATTTTTGGGTATCCTCAAGGGTGTACGTATGCGTCACATCAAGGAAGTGATAAGTATAATTGTTGTTATGATATGGTTGTTGAGCGTAATGGTCGATGGGAGAAAGTGAGTGAGTGTCAGAAGGTGGTACCATGAAACAACAGAAAGTGTGTGAGTATTTGTCAAAAGGTGGTACAATGAAACGACAGAAGGTATGTTTTTGTATTGGCCCTGAGAATTGTAGTGATTCTGAGTGTGAGCTTGTGAAGGAGTATCGGCGTCGGAAGAAGAAGATAGGGTTTGTACAATGAGTGTGAGTTTTTGTTCAGGATGCGGATTAGATTTTGACAAACCAGAAAGAATATGTAGAGGTTGTTGTTCTAAGGTAGATGGGCCAAGATGCAAAGCTTGTAGAAGAGTTGATGCTCATAAAGCTGAGACAAAGAGGATTATTGAGAACTTAGTGACGTTTACTGAGAGACAGAAGAATATGTTGCTAACAGAATTAGATTTGGTGGTACAATGAAGGATATCAAGAAGTATTTTAAGACACGGATTGAGAAGGGTTGGAATGTGAGTTCAGTGGTTTTTGCAGTGTTCGCTGCTGTTTCGATTCTAGGATTGGTTGTTTTTGGTGAGGAGGTTTCGATCGTTGTCAGTAATTATGAATCTGTTCTGGTGAATAACATGTTTTTTATAGCGTGGTTTGGGTATCTTGCGTTGTTGGTGTATTCGTTCTTGACGATCCGTTATAGGAATCAGGTTGCTGGTATTGTGAGTGATGAGCGGATTCATTCGTTGAAGTCGAAGGAACGTCAGGAGGGTTCTCTTGGTGGTGTGTTTTTCTTAGGTTTCGGTGGTGTGTCTGGTAGGACAGGTGTTGAAGATTATCTTGTGTTCTATAAGGAGGGTGAGTTTGGTTTGGTGAAGGAGAAGCTTCTTGCTTCTGAGGTTGAAGTGATTATGCGTGATGATGTTGAGCCGAGTCTCAAGTGGATTTGTGTTGAAGGTAAGGAGCGTCAGTTCTTGTTTGTTCCGAAGAATACTGTGAAGAAGGAGATCGTGATTGAAACGTAAGTGGTGACATTATGGTGAATAGAAAGTTGAACAGGCCAGCGTACAAAGTGAGGAACATTCCTATTTTTTGGTTGCATGAAGTGATGACGAGTAAGTGGCGTTGTCGCAGTTGTTTTGAGGAGCAGCCTCCTTCTATTTGTTTCGAGGTTATGTATCGTGATGCTCGGAAGGGTGAGAAGGGTAAGTCGAGTGATGCGAGGAAGTTGTTCTTGTGTATGTCGTGTGCAGAGGATATGTTGCAGACAACCTTGAATAAGGTGAGTATTGTGAAGAAGCATGGGAAGGAAGGGTTGAATTTGTTTGAGGATATATGATGAAGGTTGAACAGCTTGTTAATAAGCATTACCTCAAGTTTCGTACTGGTACGGATCAGCGTATCATTGAAGTGAATAAGCAGCAAGAGGTTGTTGGATGGTTTGTTCTTCGAACGATTCCTCAGTCTGCTTCTCCATTTGGTGAGATGAAGAAGTTTGTTGCTTTTGTGTTTTTTGATGTTGATGGTCATCCTCGTGGGTATGTTGATGGCTGGCAGGATACGCAGAATGCGCTTAAGATTATTGAGTTTGCATATGTGGATAAGGGTAAGGCGAAGGATTTTTTGAAAATGAGGTTGTTGTTTGATTTATAAACGTTAAGAGGAATATTTATATATAATGTAGATTATGTGATTGGTGATATTGATGAAACATCCGATAAAAGAAACGACGAAGATTGTAGTGTGGTTAATTGCGTTGGTGGCTGCTGGTTTGTATGCCGTGACGAATGTATTGAAGGTGACGCCACCTTCTGAATTTATAAATCCTGTTCTTTATATAGTGGTGCTTGTGCTGGCGATTGGTGCGGGTGCAGCATTCTGGATCTTCATGATGAAGAAGTTGAAGCCGAAGCATGTTGATGTAGTGTTTTCGGTTGCTATTGGTGCGATTACTGGGCGAGCCTTGTTCATTTTCTTTCCGTTCTTGAATAACATTGGTGCATGGCCGTCGTTCATTGCGAAGATGGTGATTTGGTACATTGCGTACAAGTTGTTCCTGAGGCTTGTGAGGACGATGCAGCAGTCATGGGATGATGCGAAGCGACTTGCATGGGTATCGAATGCGTGGGTGAACGTGTCGATTGCGACTGCTGCTGCGATGATTGCTGTTGATATTGCTCCGTGGATGGCTATTGTTGTTCTGTTTGTGGTTGCGTGTTATGATGCGTGGGCTGTGTGGAAGAGCAAGACGATGATTAAGATGGCGCAGTATTTCTTGAAGCGTCGTATCTTTCCTGGTATTGCTGTTCCGTACAGGAATGAGAAGAAGTTTGCGTTGCTTGGTGGTGGAGATGTGTTCTTCATTGTCTTGGTCGCTGCGTCGTTCTATCGTAACGATCCGTTGACGATGTATCTGACTGCTGCTTCAATGGTTGGTGCGACGAGTTTGCTCTTTTTCATGTCGACGAAGAACAAGTTTTATCCTGCGTTGCCGTTTATCTTTGCTGGTTTACTGGTTGGTATTGGTATTCGGTTCTTGGTTTGGACGGTGATGCTTGTATGAGTAAATGGAGTAAAGGAGATACGCATGTGGTTGTTGTTGGTGTGCCTGTTGCAGTGATTGTATTTATCTTTGCGTATCTTGCGAAGGTGCCGACATTTTTAGCAGGTGCGATAGCTTGTCTGTTTGCTATCTTGTTTGCGTTCATTACGTGGAAGAAGGAGTGTTTCGTGGAGGAGAAGAAACAATGAAACGAGAGACTGAGTTTAAGATAATTATGGTGACTATGTTAGGGGGGCTTATCCTCATGTATAGTTTCATGTTGTTTGCTGTGTTGTCTTCGGAGAAGAATACTGAGGAGATTATGTGGGAAGCTGTTGAAGTGAAGATGAAGGTTGAGCAGTTGATATCTGAGGTTGAGTGTTCGTGTGTTGAGGATACTGAGAGGATTGTTGAGCTTGAGGAGCTTGCAGATACTGAGTGTTTGCGTGGTTGTTACTTGTCGCACCAGTATATTGATGAGATGGTTGGGACTGAAGCGTCGAAGTATTTTCGTGGGAAATGTTATGATAGATGTAAGGAAGGCGTGTTCAAAGGCGAGAGTTGGTGGATATGGAGATGAGATACGGAGCAAGTGATGAGGAGATTGTTGCGTGGCAGAAGATATTGTTGCCGCTTGAGGGTGCTGATTTATCATTGGCGTATTTGCATGGTCGTCATCCGTATTGTAAGAAGCATGGTGCGATGTTGACAGTGAATGGTCAGGTGTATCGGTGTATGGGTGTGATGGGTAAGCCTGTTGGGAAGGGTGCGAAGTGTCCTGGTCAGAAGACGAAGCCTGATTTTAATGCGTGTAGAGCGGGATGTGTTATAGAATGAAGAGGTTTGGTGCGAGTGATGAAGAAATGGTTTCATTCAATGCGAAGTCGTTAGTGGATAAAACTTCGTATGATGCAGCAGTAGAGATATATGCGAATGTTCCGAAGACGATGGAGATTATATTTGGTGTATGTGCGTTTGTATCTATATTCGGTTCAGCGATTTTTGCAGCGTATGGTTTGATAAGTCCAAGTAATATGGTTGTAGGTGTGGTTGTTGCATTTGTATTTGCATTAACTGCTGCGGGTATTGCATCATTTAGGAAGTTGAGTATTTCTGATAAGTTGAAGGCGGGATGATGATTAAAGATGATAAAGAAGATAATGTTCGGGATGTTCATATTGGGTGTGCTGATTTGGGTGTGGCCGAATCTCGTGCACGAGCCAGCGCACCTTGCTGCGTTGAAGATGCAGGGTTCGGAAGGTATGATCAATTTCGATTGGCGGTTCCCGTCTGCTCCCTCCACGACTCGCACGATGCCTGTCTCTGGGATAGTCGGCGGTCTGTTGTTCGTGTTGCTTCCTTCGATTGTGAGCCTGGTCATCCTGACTATGCTTTTCCTGACGCGGAAGGAAGCGATGTATTTGACGCACGTAATTGTTCCTGCGTATCTCGGGTTCGATTTGATAATCAATATGACGAGGTTCGAGCACATGACGAGTGACTTTCATTTTTTCACGGTGTTGCCGTCGTTCATTCCAGTATTGTTAGCTGGAATTGTAGGTGTATTTGCATTGTGGACGATCGCCCACGGTGTGGCAACGTTAGATGATGCAGAAACAGAGACGAAGGTGGTACGATGAGTAGTAGTATGATTGTAGTGAATGAGAGTGATTGTTGGGTGTGTGGTCAGAATGGTGGTTTAAGTGGTGTGACGATGACGAAGCATCATATGTTGCCGAAGCATTTGAGTCCTGTGAAGAACATTCTTGTTCCTGTGTGTGTTGCGTGTCATGAGAAGATTAATGAGGTTGACTTTAAGGGTATTCGTGATTTTGCGTATAAGATTATGAAGACGGCTGAGGAGCAAGTTGCTATCACAAAACGTTTAACAGAGATTATGGAGAATATAGAAAAATGAATATGAGTGGCCATAGTTGGAAGGGAGATGAAATACTGGTCGACACACCGTGGCGTAACTGCTTCATTAAGTGTTGCCGTGCTTGTTTTGATTGTAGGTTGGGCGTGTTCCTCGGAGATGCAGCGCGTACTGTAGTGAGGAGTTATCGTCTGACACTAAAGATGCCATTGACGATCTTGGAAGGTGCGATTCCTTCCCCACTCGTTAGGAGGGTTGAAAAATGATTACTCGTGGATACTTAGCACCAGATATCATATTGCGTTTGCTGGTGAATAGGGATGGTCGTAATGATTCGGTTATCATGCTTGAACGTGCTGAGAAGAAGGAGGTTGAGTTATTGACGTCTGTGTTTTCTTTGTTCGAGGCTGTTGGTTCGATTGAGGAATCTGATGATCTTGACTTGAGTATGTTGAAGCGTATCTTGAAGACTGTGCATATCTCGTCTGAGATGGAGGAGGATGTTGAAGCGGTTGGTCGTGGGTATGATTCGTTTGGTGAGAAGCGTAAGGCGAAGTTGAGAAAGGTTGCGTTTACAAGTGAGGCAGAACGGTGAAAACGATGAAAAAAAATGATGTTGTAGAGATTGCGTTGATGATTGTTGTGTCTTTTTCTGTGCTGTTTTTTGATAACAGTTCGATTAATTTATTGATTCGACTGCCAGTTTTTTTGATTCTTTGGACGTTTGCATGGTTAAGTTACAAGAAGATTGTGCAGAATGAAATCAGAGACACAATGATATTGTGTGAGGAATGTAAGAAGCTGAACAAGATTAGTGCTGAGGTTGAGGAGAAGGTTGATGGGTTCCTCAAGGAGAAGAAAAAATGATTAAGTTGTCTATTGATGAGTTGAGGAAGTTGAGTATTCCTGAGTTGGAGGATCTTTCAGTTGAGGTTTGGGATTATAGTAAACATATTGATGCAATATTGAAGTACAAGAAATTAGTGAAGTGAGATGAAAGACGACGACGAGAATGATATGGGGATTGATGTGTGGGATGAAGGAGATGGTATCTCACTGGAAGTTCCTGTGTTTGGTGGAGTGACATTGAAAGTATATATGGATGATGCGATGGCGCAGGAAGTGATTGACATCATTCAAAATAAGTTGGAAGGACATTGGTACAAGAAACAAGGTGAAAAGAATGGTAAAAAACAATAGTGAAGATTTGGTGCAGAAGGCGTTGAAGAAGGTGTTAGGTTATGTTATCTTCTTCATCGTGGTTTTGGTCGTGCTGTTTGGCTCGATGTACACTGTGAAGAGTGGTCAGGAAGGTGTCTTGCTGACGTTTGGCAAGGCAGATATGAATGCGAGAGATCCAGGTCTGCATTTCAAGGTGCCGATCGTGCAGAAGATCGTGAAGTTTGATGTGAAGACTGCGAAGTATGAAGCTGGTTCAACGGCTGCTTCAAAGGACTTGCAAGATGTGTCAACGACTGTTGCCTTGAACTATCACTTGCTGATTGGTGATACGCCGAGAGTGTTTGCAGAGATGGGCCCGTATTATGAGGAGCGTGTGATTCAACCTGCGGTGCAGGAAGTTGTGAAGGCGATTACTGCAACCTATACCGCTGAAGAGTTGATTACGAAGCGCCCTGATGTAAAGCGTGACATTGAAAATGCTCTTGCGTTGCGTATTGATCCGCGTGGTATCAAGATGGAGATGTTGGCGATCACTGACTTTACGTTCAGTGAGAGCTTCACTCATGCGATTGAGCAGAAAGTGACTGCGGAGCAAGAGAAGCTTAAGGCTGATCGTGATTTGCTCAGGATTGAAGTTGAAGCTGCGCAGATTGCAGCTACAGCGAAAGGTCAGCGTGATGCAACAATTGCCCGTGCTGAAGGTGATGCACAGAAAATTAAGTTGCTTGGTGATGCTGAAGCGCAGCGTATCAATCAGGTGCAGAGTGCGCTTGATAAGAGCCCTCAGTACATTGATTGGGTGAAGGCTGACAAGTGGAATGGTGTATTGCCGAAGGTGATGATGGATGGTGGCACTGCTGCTCCGTTCATTGATGTCACTGCGATGACTAACTGAGCCGATGGCTGAGTTATCTCCTCGTGAGGTTAAACGTTTTAAATTATTACTTGCGGTAGCTGGTGTTGTCGTTGTGGGTATCGTCCTCGTGGTGGCGGTGCTCCTTGGTAACATCAGTAGCGACGAGTATGATAGTGAGACGATTCAGGATGAAGTGAGGAAGGAGTCGGTGAAAGCATTGGATGCTGAGAAGAAGCACGAAGAGAGGGATACTATTAAAATTGGTATTGGTGGTTTCATTACGAGAAATTTGGATGTGATTGTGACGGTTACGGTGTTGTCAGTGATTGCTAATATTTTCGTGAAGTTTTCGAACTTGTTTGGTGGAGGTAAGCGACGTGGGCGTTTTTAAGTTGACGGATGCTGATGAGAAGAAGCGTTTGAAGTTAGGTATTGCGCTTGTGTGTGTGATTGTGTTTGGTGTATTGTTATTGATCGCTACTATCATTGGGAATGCGAGTAGCAAGGAATATGATGGAGAGACGATTCAGAGTGAGGCTCGTTTGGAAGCTGAACGTGCTGTGAAGAATGTTGAAGAATCAGTATCAACGGAAGGTAATCTAACATATGATGTAGAGAGTGTGACAAGTATTGTGCTTGATATGTTTAATGAGACTTCGAAAACGTTTATTCCTGTTGCAATAATGATTGCTGTTATATTTATTATTGGCGCGTTGATTAATGCGTTGTTTAGGGTTGGAAAGTATAGGTGATATGTATGGCTGATGAAGAAGTGAAGGGTAGAGGACGACCGGAAGGTGTGTGGCAGAGGGATCCTGAGGAGTATAAGACTCGGTTCCATAAGTTTTATTATAAGAATCGTGGTGCATTGTTGAGCGCTCAGCGGGACAAGTATGCAGTTAGGAAGGCGAAGAAGCAGTGCGTTGTGTGTGGTGCTGACACGCTTGATTTCAAGAGCAAGAGTAAGTTGTTTTGCAGGAAGCATGTTCGTCCTGGAAAGAAGGGTTAGACGATGAGGAATAAGCGATTCAAGTTGGAGTCTCCTATTATTAAGCGTAGTTTTAATGATGCTGAGATTGGGGAGATTAAGCATGATGCTGGGTTGAATGAGACGCGTGTGTACATTAAGGAGCGTTGTGGTTTGACGTATGATGATTTGAAGTATTTGGCAAAGCTTGTGAGGAAGTGGAAACATGACAATTAAGATTCAGGCGTATCAGAAGTATGGGAAGCCTTGTAAGGAAGCTCAGGAGTTTGAGTTTTGTTGTTGGGAAGGAAGCAGTGCAATCATGGTTGAAAGGTTTTGTGAAATTGCATAAGTGTGAAGCGTGTAAGAGTGTTTGAGGAGGTTGAACAAATGTCTGTAAATAAGGAGGAGTGGAAAGAGATTGTCGAGAATGAGTTTTCTCGGAAGAAAGTGTTGACGCATTGTAGCTTTGTTGCAATAATGTCAATGGTTGGATACTCTGCATTGTCATGGTTGCTTGGGGATTTTGATTGGAGATTTTTGTTGATTGCTGCGTTGGCAGGATCGATAATCCGTTTGGTGATGTTTAATATGGATATGAAGAAGAGGAAAGATGCATTAGGTATTGAAAGTATTGAGTGATGAATATGGTTGATTCAGGAGTTATTGTGTGGAAGTGTGACGTGTGTAATGCCGCGTATGGGTGGAAGTCTGAGGCTATAGATTTCGGTTGTACTCATCCATTGCGGAAGCAACGTCAGTTCGAGACACATAATAGGATTTGGTTTGAGGATATTGGCAAGATGCACAAGTCACAGTTTAAGGAGTTTGCTGATCCGAATACTCACAAGAAGTTTCGTATGGAGTATGGTGCGATGTGTGGTCGAAGGACGTATGTGCATCATCGTGCTCGTCAGTGGAAGGATGTGACGTGTAAGGATTGTTTGAAGCGGAGGACGAAGTAAGTGCTGAAAGCGTTGTTTGCGTGTCGTCGGTGTGACATTGAGGGTATCGTGTGGAGGCAGAATGATTGTTGTCTCATTGTGTGTCCAAGGTGCAATCAGCGTTGCCGTGAAGTGAAGAAGTTGAAGAAGTGGTATTCATGAAAATTGTAAAGGATTGGATTAGAACGTTGTTTGATAAGACATTATCAATTGATTACCGTGAAGGTTGGGTTGATGGTTTTAAGTGTGGTATGCATGAGTCGACGAAGACGTTGGTTTCGTTGGAGAAGATTGCTGGTGAGACGTTGAAAGAGACGTTGAAAGAGCAGCGTAAGGAGTTGTTGAAGAAATGAAAGCGATTGTGTTGTCAAGGATTAAGGATGTGGGTGGGCGTCCACAGTTTACGAGTCGGAAGGTTCAGGAGATCCCTGTTGGGATGTATGATATCATGTGGTTTGATATTGGCAAGAAGCGTATCGGTTTTGAGTTCAAAGGGTTGCAGAAGATATATGATGATTCAATTGCTTCATTAGACTTGGAAGAGTGTGAGTTTTGTGAGAAGTCGTTTAAGAATGGTCGGATGCGTGCTTATCACAAAGTGAAACTTCATCAGAAGTATTGTAAGAAGAGGTTGAAGAAATGAATGAAGAAATGGATGAAGAAGACTCCGAAGGAAAGGGGTTACTTCTTGTTGTGAATGAAGAAGGAGAATTGGATGTTTACAATCCTGATGATTTTGTTAATGTCAAGAAATCAGACATGGAGATAATTAAAGGTTTCATTAAAGAAAATCAAGAGGTATTCAATAAATACATTAGGAAGGTGAAGAAAAAATGAAGATTACGTATGCAGTTCCGGAAGAGAAGTCTGTGCAGGTTGCTGCTGCGTTCTTGAAGAAGGAGTTGGCGCAAGCTCGGAACATCAAGGATAAGAAGACTCGGCAGTCGGTGATCGATGGGTTGAATTATATTGTGAGTAATATAGTTCCTGGTTGTATATATCATACTGATGGTGTTGCGTGTGAGTTTCGTCGCTTGCCGTATAAGGGTGTTGACACAATCTATCATTGTGGTAAGGAGTTTAAGTTTCCTGAGGAGCAGAGGAAGGCTCGTTATTTGTTGGTTGCGTTTGATGCGCAGGAGGCGACGATTGGTTTGCTTGATGGAAAGCGTATTACGACGATGTGGACGGAGACGAGTGATGTTCCTCGGAAGCATAATAAGGGTGGTCAGTCGAAGGTTCGGTTTCAGCGTAATCGTGAGGAGTCGTTGAAGCAGTGGTACAAGACGATTGCTGGTAAGATTCAGACTATTTTTGAGCAGGAGGGTGGAAAATGACGAATCAATTAGTGTTGATGGCTGCGATGGGTTTCGCTGCGATTTTGGGTGCTGGTGGTCAGATTTTTTTGAAGAAGGCGACAGATATTCTCAAGTTGAATCCTGTTGCGTTGGTGACGAATTGGTATTTGTGGGGCTTTGCTCTCCTGTATGGTCTTGGTGTTATTATCAACATCGGTGCGTATAAGCTTGGTGGGAAAGTGCAGTTGCTCTATCCGATGATCAGCTTGAGTTATATTGTTGCTGCGTTCTTTGCGTGGAAGTTCCTGGGCGAGACGATTAGTGGTTGGACGTGGGCTGGTTCGGTGATTATTATTTTAGGTGTGTCAGTGATTGGATATGGTGCAACAATATGAGTTGCAACAATATGAGTCGATGTAGAGCGTGTAGGAAACGAGGGCCTTTTGCTGCTGGGCAGGCGTTTACTCCATATGTGTGTCCTCATTGTTTGAAGGCGGTGATGCATCATACGACTGCGATTCCGAGGATTTGTTGTGAGTGTGCTGAAAAGGTGCAGTGTTGTGATTTGTGTTGTCAGCCGTTGCATCCGAAGAAGGTTTGTGAGCAATGCAATAATAGTTTGTTGTGTCGTTGTGTTAATCCTCAATGGAGGGAGAAAGATGAAAGTTAAATTATCTGATTTTGGTAAGGATGAACGGTCACTTCTTCTTTTCTTTGAGACGTGTGCTGTTGATTATGGTGGTCGTGTTGATCGTCGGCGTATGAATGATATTGATGCTGCTATTGCTCGACGTTGGCATGAGGAGAAGTTCATTAAGTTTGGTCGTATAGTTGCACGTCATGTTAATTCACAAGGTTCAAGTTGGTGTCAGTTATCGGATACTGCTTGGAGTTTGGCTCATCAAGAGCGTAAGAATCGTGCTGAACGTATGTGGTTGAAGAGAAAGTGGTTGTCAACTGAAGAGAATACTAATGAGCATGGTATTGCTGCTGTACGTTTAGGTGCTGTTGATGGTCAGGAGCTTCCTTTTGAAGGTGAAGTTAAAGTGAAAGATAAGGCCACGCGTGGGTGAAATGGTGTCAACATATGAAGTATGAGAATCCTATGATTCGGATGCGACGACGACAGAAGAATGTCAATAAGTGGTTGATTGAAAAACATTGGAGTAGGTTATCGTTTGGAATGATTGCATTGATTTGTTTTATACTTGGATATTTATTTCATAGTTTGGTGGTGTACTGTGCCTAGGTCGTTTAGGAATCGATTGGATAGTCTTGTGAGGAAGAAGTTCGGTAGCCTTGATGATCGTGACCGTGAGATTATGGAGTTGTGTTTCAGTTTTGGTTGTATGGCTGGGAAGCGTTCGGTGTTGAAGTGGTTGGGTTTGCCAGCGAATAAAGTGTATTATGCGTGGGTGCATGAGCAGAAAGCGAAGTTGAAAGAAGAAGTAACGTAAGGTGAAAGTATGGCGATGCGTAAGGTGGCTGATTTGAAAACGTTTAAGATAGATGAGTTGAAGAGGGAGTTGTCGTCGGCGAAGGCGAGTTGTGAGATGGCGAGGACGAATGCTGATAGGCATCGTGATGAGTGTCAGGCTGTTCGTCGGAAGTTGAATGATTTGTTGAAGGAGCATAAGAAGTTGCTTGATGCTTTTTATCATGATTGGTAATAGGTGATACGTATGTATGTGAAGATGAATACGAAGGAACTTGCTGAGTTCAAGAAAGAGGTAGTGTCTGATGCGTTGAAGCAGCAGATTCGTCAGTGTATTGATGAGGCGTTCACTGATGAAGTGAAGTCAACATTGCAATCGAAGATCGATAGTAGGATGCGTGGTTGGAGTGGTGAGGAGCTTGTTGATAAGGCTCTTCAGAAAGTTATTATTAGGAAGTTTCCGAATGTGAATGCTGAGATGCGAGACATTAGAGATACTGTACGTGCGAGGGTTGATAAGGAAGTCAATGCGAAAGTGAAGACGATGGTGAAGACGATTACTGAGTCAACTGAACGTAGGTTGTTGAAGGATATTAAGAATCAGTTAGAGGGTGTGAGAAAGCAATTACAATGAGGTTGATTGATATGTTTCAGGTGACAGCGACGGGAAAGAATTTGAATTATGGTGTAAAGGGTGAGGTTCGATACATCGGAGATAATCATGCGAAGGTTGGTGTTGATAATAGGTGGTTGGAACCTGACATGAAGTATCTTGGTAAGGGTGTACAGAATCCAACGTTGTTAGCTGAGTCTATTGAGAAGGCTGAGGTTCGCATTCGTATGGAGAAGATGAAGATCACTGAGTGGAAGAAGGTGTTGAAGCGGAGTGTTGCTATTCATGATGGTGGTGTGAAGAAAGATGGCTAAGGAAGTGAACATTCAAATTAGTAAGAGTGCGTTGGATGAGCTTGAGCGGTTGAAGAAGAAGATTGGGTATTATGATGAGAAGATCGGTCCTATCATTAGTTTTACTCCTCAGTGTGAAGTGTGTGAGCATCATGGTTGTTTCCATGAGGATGTTCAGGCGTGGGTGTGTTGCGATCAGGGTAAGAATAGTGGTTGTGGTCGGATTATTTTGACGATGAAGGAGTATCAGAAGAGGGGAGATGATCGGAAGAAGCGTAATCAGAAACCTATTGTGTTGAAGGATAAGGATGGGAAGACGTTTGGGATGATGTTGCCATGAGTTTTATGAGTAAGTATACAACGTGTACTGAGCGTGATGCTCAGTATAAGTTGGCGAATATTCGTTGTGCGATGAGGCGTTGTGATAGGAACAGGACTGATTGGAAGAAGCGGCAGGAGTTGCAGCGTCGTGCTATGTTTATCATGTCGCAGTTTCCAAAATATGAGCCGATGGTGAAATGGTGGTTATGAAGGTAAAGTTTTATATACCTGTTGAGCCTAGTAAGATTGAGAGGTCGAGAAGTGGGGTTATCATGATTAATAAGTTGATTCGGAGTTTGATAAGATGAAAATGAGAAATGATATTATTGTCATAAGTTGTTTGTGCATGGCTTTTGTGTTAGTGATATTGCAAGGTGCTGATGCTGATGAGATTCCTATTATTGTTCATGTAATTCTGATTGTGTTGACAGGGTTGATTACTGGTTTTATTACCTGGGCTGTTCGTCTTCCTACAGATAAAGGAGAGCATGGTGCTGAGTGGGCACAAGTGCTTGTTCACAAGACTGGTTCGTGTAGGAAAGTTTTTATTCCAAGTGATATATGTACTGTGTATGTACAGAATGCAAAGGAAGAGGATATTGAGATCAGTCAGGTTGGTGATGATGTGTGTGTTGAAGTGTTGGATACGAAGCGTATGAAGTGTATGCGTTGTGGTGTTCGTTTGAGTGATGGTAAGAAGGTGGTGAAAAAATGATTAAGTTGGATGATGAAGTGATGCGAGAGCAAGGGGAGAATGCACTACGAATAATGAATGATGCTGTTGAGCAGCGTGATTGTTATGTGAGAGCATTGGTTCGTTCACATCCTGATGTTGATCCTGCACGTATTAAGTCGTTGTTTGTTGGGAAGATTGTACGTGCTAATGAGTGGTTTGGAAGTAGTGTTGATTATGCTGAACAGGCGTATGCTCAAGGAGAGGTGTTTGGTGCTGAAGGTTTTGCTAAGATGTATCGTGATAAGACAGAGTATGCGTATGAAAGTGTGGGGAAGATGTTATAATGATACCTGAGGCTGATATGAAAGTACTTCGAAGGTCTGAGTACAATTTAAGAGTGTGGAGGGAAGAACATGTGGATGCAATTAAATATACCAAGTCCAGTTGATAAACGCATCAAGGCGTTGGCTGAGCATATGAAGATGGATGAGCATGAGGTTGTTGTTGATCTGCTTATCAAATCAACTGATAAGATTTGGTTGAACAAGACGTGGTAATATGGGTTTCAAAAAAAAGGAATTGATTCATCTTGGTATAGCGTTTGTTTTGTATATTGCGATTGTGATTTCATTGTATGTTGAAGTTCATGAGCTTCGTACAATAACGTTGGTACTTGGAACTATAGGTATGTGTTTGTCAGTGGTTGTGATTTTGGTTCGGGTGGAGTTTGATCGTCGACAAGAACTGAAGAGAAGAACTGAAGAGTGGTAACTGATGGGTTGCTACGATAGTTTTTATGGGATGGTTGAGTGTCCGCATTGTGGTGCAGTGAATGAGATTGAGTTTCAGACGAAAGAGCTTGGTCAGTCGATGATGAGTTGGAGTGAGGGTGATCCATTCGTAACAAGTAAGTTAGCAATGAAATTTGGAACTGTCAGTGTGTATGGTGGATGTAATGGTGAGCAGTGTAATGAGTGGCAGATAAAGCGTGATGGGTATGTGTCTGGTTTTGGTCGAAAGATTTTTGCTGATGCAGTGATTGAGAAGGGCGTGTTTGTTGGTATGACAAATGTGAGGAAGGAAGAATGAGTGCGAAGATTCCGTATGCTGTGAAGATCACAAATACTGATTTGCGAACGTTCATTAGTAAGAAGCATGTGTGTCGGTGTGGTGATATAACATATAATGAGAGCGGCATGTGTGAGACGTGTAAGATTGAAGCGAAGTTGATCGAGGATTCGGAGGTTAGTGAGAATGGGAGTAGGTGATGCGTTTGGCGGTATTAGGGATGATTTTATGCAGATGTTGGCTGCTCTTGGTATCTTATTTGCGTTTGTGTTTCTGTTTTGGATCTGGGGTATTGGCGGTACGTGGGTGATCGTTATATTATTGGCATTGGTTGCAGCAGGGTATCTTGTTTATAAAGCTTGGAACGCTGGATATATAAACCTTTGACTTCTACAGTCGCACTACATTTATAAAGTTCAGCACCTACTGTGTGTTATATAGAAACACTGATAGGTGATGCTGATGAGAGATACGGAGTCTACGCAGTTGAATATAGGGGTGAAGACGAAGAATAGTCTAGACCTTTATAAAGCGCAGAATAAAGAGATAATCATACGACATTTCAAGAAGAAGCGTCGGATGGTGACGAACAACGATGTAATCAGCTTTTTACTATATAAAGCTGGGGTGAAAAAATGATGATCTTCCCATTGTCTTGGCCTGCAAAAATAGTCTTGATGTTGATTGCTGTCATGATAGGTTTGATCTGGTCGATGATGCAGTATCCTGAATGGTGGAAGCGTAGGATTCGACGAGGTAGTCAGAGCAAGTTGTTGAAAGCTCTTGATTCATTTCAGGATGCGAAGGAACGGAAGAAGCAGCGTAAGGCAGGTCGATGAGTAAGAAGAATAAGAAAGAGAGTGTGAATTCTCTTTCTGTTATATTAGTATTAGCCATGCTTGTCATTGCATTTTTTATCGGGACGCTTGTTGGGTTTCGCCAAGGTGTGCAGGCTGGTGTTGAAGTTATATCCACGTGCGTTTTGATTGATTGCGAGACGATAGGGGTTGAAGCTAAATCGTGCGAGGTGTGTGTGGATCGTACTGATGAGCAAATGAGAAAGTTGGCTGGGTGATGGCGACGGCATGGATCTTTTGGATTGGAGCACTGGTTATCATCAGTGTGATATTCTGGAAGTTATGGAAGTATGCGACGAAGATTGAAACCCTTGAAGCTGAGGAGCAACAATGGATAGAGTATCTCGATCAGATGTGGCTGACGGATCCGTACAATGCTCCGCATTATCAGGAGATGTTCGAACAGAAGTTTTATCGGTGAGAGCAATGGCACTGACGCACAATATTTCAGATACCATTAGTATTAAGCTTGATAAGGATAAGCGTGGGTTCCCTGTTATTGAGATGGAGTTCAAGTTTGTTCGGTATCGTCTTGTCGTTGATGATCAGGCGAAGGGTGAGACGATAAAGAAGTTATTAGAGGAAGTATTGAATCCTGCGTCGAGAAGCAAGAGTGAGAAGGTTCCGTTACCGAAATTTTATAAGAGGGATCGAGAATGAAACAGAATATCAAGCATGAGTCATTTGCTACTGCTGATGAGTTGGAAGAGTTCGTCTCGAAGAATATTGTTCGGTCACAAGTGCAGGATATTGAATTTGCTGGAGGGAAATGGTTTGTCTGGTTCTGGAAGGTGTGATGCGATAACGAAGGAGGGTTATCGTTGCACACAGAAGTCTACATTAGAAGGGAAGTGTACGAGTCATTGGTCGTTGACAAAGGAGTGGAAACAAGATGAAAGAGAAAGACAAATTATCTATTGAGGAGCAGAATAAGAGATTGAAGATTGCTGGGCGTATTCTATTAGTATTGGTGCTCGTTCTTACCGTGTTGCTTGCGTATAATATGGTGACGTTGCATGGGTTGAATGAGATCGAAGCTGGTGATTATATTACTGTTGAAGATTGTGATAGGAAGTATAGTTTGGAGAACATGTTTGATTTGGGATTGGAAGTGACTGAGGATTCTTCGAATGGTTCTGGGATTGAGTAGTGGAGGAGGGTTCGGTTCTGTTAAGATCATTCTTGCGATTGCATTAGTTCTCTACATATATTTGTGGTTGCATGATAAGGAGAAAGCGATGGTTGTGACACGAGGTATTGGTGTTGCTGTTACAGGAATCTTTAAGTTGATCTTCAGATTTTTTGAAGGAGTTTTTCGTTTGATATTTAGGTGACCTGACCACAACATTTATAAATGTCATTCCATTCTTTCCTCATAACGACCGACCGACTGCTTCGGCAAGTCAAGGTCTACGGAGTAAGTTAGCTCAAAGCGACACGCTCCGGAGGAATCGACAATGGTTTTACGACCAAGTTATAGGATAGAGAAACGAATTCTTGATGCAAAGAGTATTGCAGCGATAGCGATGCCTGCGAATCAACGCAAGGTACGATCAGGTCATGTGAAGAGTTTGTATGATCAACTCTGTGATGGGAAGCATTTTGAGACGCCGTTGTGTATCAATGATAGGAAGTCAAAGGGTGAGCAACCGTTTGATGGGTGGCATCGTATTCTTGCGATGCAGCGTTTTCTTGCTGATAATCCTGCTGAGAAGATTGAGGTCACATTGCATATCTATGATGATCTTGATGAGTCGCAAGAGCGTGATGAGTACACAACTGTCAACAAAGGGATTAAGCAGACGACGAATGATGTTGTTCGTCAGTATGAGGATGACATTCCTATCTTCAGTAAGATGAAGAATGGTTGGCGTAATGGTACGAAGCATACGCAGATGGCTTGTAAGGTGACGTCGTATCCAAGTCCATCATCTATAAGTTTCTATCGTTTGGTGTCTGCGTATAAAGCGTGTACGAATCAAACATGGTCTGGTGGTTATTTCGGTGATCCTTTCCAGTTCATTGCTGATACGAAGTCGTTGAAGATAAATGATGTCAAGACGATGAATGCGTTCTTGCTTGATTTCTTTGGTGCGTTCGGTCCGGTGAAGAATAATCCGTTTCTTCGGTCGACTCCATTTCAGGCTGTGATGAAGATTTGGATGCAGAACAAGGAGAAGATTCCATTGAATACAATGGTCAGTCTTTTCAAGAAGCGTTTGAAGGATGATGCACAGGTTGACATCTTATCAAAGTCTGGTGGTTGTGGTGCGACGCTTGTTGCGCATCAGATGTTTATCACCTTGTTGAATGCTGGTCGGAAGCGGTATCTGTTCGACTAAACCCTTTATAAACCTTTTAAGTAGTGTGAAATAGAAAAGTATTTATATGAGTCTTCACCTACGAGAGGTCAGAGCGAAGTTTAGATGGGAAGCCATTACTCTGTCCGACGGTCGGATGGAGTCTTCGACAAAGATCATATTCAAGCAGTCCAGAGCATAACCAAAGCAACAAGGTGAAGAAAGCTTGTATCGATCGACAGCATCCGGAATGTGCTTACTGGCCAACACGTTGGCGAGTACCCTCGCGTAGAGGCCACGCTCCTGCTGTCGGAACTTCTGAAATGTTTGATGGTGTACCGTCGGCAGACGGCGTGCTATCGTTTGATTATAGCAGCATGGTGGTAATTAGGTTATCCCGTCAGCCTCATGAGCTGAAGACTCCCGGTTCAAATCCGGGTGCTGCTATTAATGGTGACAAGGCCGAAGTGGTCGAGGCACCTGGCTGTTAACCAGGAGGAAGCAGGTTCGAGTCCTGCTGTCACCGTGGAAGGTTCCTAGGTATAAAGAATAGGGCAAGCAGCAGGTCATGTCTAGCCACTACCCCAACAACCTTCCTTCAATGCGCTTGTGCCGGAGTAGTCAAACGGAACCGGCTTAGACCCGGTTGGTTAAGTACCTTCCCAGGTGCAAATCCTGGCGGGCGCATATGTCGATAACGGCAGAAAGGAGAAGAGCAACGAGAAGGATCATTGAGAAACGGCTGCGGCAGATACAGCAAGTAGGTATTGTTGACGGCAACAAAGATGTTGAGCAACCACATAGGTTGGCAAAAAGGGTTGCATTTGGATGCAGAGTATCGAATTGTAAGATATGTGCAAAGGAGAGGAAGATGGAATGGTATGAGGAAGAGTTGCCGGAATGGAGTATCATAGAAGATATGCCGTTGGAGGATCGATGATGAATGAGAGATGTCCGTGTTGCAATAGGAAGATGTTCAAGCTGAAGAGTGGTCAATGGACGCACTTATTTAGCAAAGCGTTTGAGGAGGCTCGGCATGGTTGAACTATCAGGTGAAGGCATCTTTATGATTCGTCAAGAGGGAAAGTGCATAGTCCTACAGTATAACAATGAACGTGCAGCGACGGATGCGATGATGAAATCATGGAAAGAAGATCACGAGATCGTCGGTGATATATTTTAGTATGCGAGGGTACCGAAGTGGTCAACCGGGCTGCGCTCAAGACGCAGTGGCTTAGTGTCTTCATGGGTTCGAATCCCATCTCTCGCATGTGCTGCGGGTAGACGATCTGGTACGTCTGCTGGACTGCTAATCCAGACCCTTTGTGGTGTAGGGGTTCAAATCCCTTCCGCAGCGTTGGCGGCATTGGGCAATCTGGTTGCCTACCTGGTTTGAACCCAGGCTCCGAGAGGAACTGTCGGTTCGAATCCGGCTGCCGTCGTATGGTGTCGTAGCATAATAGTACTGCGTCGGTTTCGTAATCCGAAGACTGAGGGTGCAAATCCCTCCGGCACCTTTTGGGCAGGTTGCATAATTTGGTATTGCACCTCGTTTGCACCGAGGAGACTTCGGGTTCGAATCCCGACTTGTCCATTAAGATGGTGTTGATGCACAATCTGGTTGTGTACCTGTCTTGTAAGCAGGAGGTTGCGGGTTCGAATCCCGTCAGCACCTTATGGCAACCTATGCAATAGGAGACATTCACGGAAGGATCGCTGCACTCAAGCAGTGCTTAGCGAAAGCTTCATTTGACAAGAAGCATGATATGTTGATTGTTCTTGGTGATGTTGCTGATGGTGGTTTGCACACGAAGCAATGCTTCGATGAGTTGTTGACGATACCTAACTTGATTTACGTATTAGGTAATCATGATGCGTGGGCGTTGCAGTGGATGAAGACAGGAGATATTCTGCCGATATGGTGGAATCAAGGTGGGTTGTGGACTGCGAAGAGCTATGACTTTATGATTAAGAATGTACCGAAGGCTCATATTAAGTTGCTTGAGAATGCGGAGTTGTACTTCGTGAAGGATAAGATGATGTTTGTTCATGGAGGGTATGATCCGAAGAAGTCACTTGAGTTGCAGGAAAAAGAAAAAGAATACATGATGTGGGATAGGTCTATTATAGATAGGGCGAAGAATGGTGCGAAGTTCCCTGGATTCAAGAAGGTGTTCATCGGACATACGACAGTGCAGTTAATGGCGTATGGTACGGATACGACTGGTCTGGATTGTAAGCCGTTGAATTTTGGGAAGCTGTGGATGTTGGATACAGGTGCTGGTTGGTCTGGGAAGTTGACGATCATGGATATTCATACTGAGAAGTATTGGCAGTCTGATAAGCAAGAACCTGAGGAATTAGCGACTGGAACGGTAGCCAAGTGGTAAGGCACGCGGTTGCAACCCGTGGGACGTGAGTTCGATCCTCACCCGTTCCTTTATAAAGGTAATAGTAAATTATATATATGAGTACTGGTTCTGAAAGGGGTAGGGACTTACTTAATCGTTTTTAGATTGTTAGGTGAAAAGTAATGAATCGCATACATTGGTTTGGAGAAGGGAGGCCACGATATAAAGTAGGTCGTACCCTCATCCAAGATCAGTGATTGGGGATGCGATTCTGATTTCTGTGTTTTTAATTTCCACAAACGGAATCGTTTTCTCTGAGTGTGCGCTGCGGTAGTGTAGTGGCCAATCATGTGAGGTTTTCATCCTCACGACCCCGGTTCGAGTCCGGGTCGCAGCATATGGTAAAACGTGCAGAGATTGATTGGAAGGCAAAGTATGAGTCAATGGTGAATGATCGTGACATGCTATCAGAGTGCATGAATGTGATGCATGAGCATACACGTGAGGCGAATCGCGCTGCTGGTGTGTTGCTTGATGAAATTCCAAATAAGTATTTGACCAGGTTGCTTGCTGAGTTGAGCGTGTTGCGTCAAGAGAAAGAGGAGAAAGAGAAGAAGCGGGGATAGGCTAACAGGTTAAACCACGTGCTTGCCAAGCATGAGATCGGAGTTCGAGTCTCCGTTCCCGCATGTCCGGTTCACGAGTTTGCTTTCATGGATCGAGAGGAGGACCACAATGCCCCGATGGTGTAGTAGTCAAGCATCTCTGATTCTCGGTCAGAGGACGCGAGTGCAAATCTCGCTCGGGGTACGTTGGGCGTATGGTGTAACGGTAACATAGGGGTGTAACATACCTTAGCTCTCGGTTCAATTCCGAGTATGCCCATTCCCCAAACCGAATCCCTCGTAGGGCTTCACTGACCTTGTAGGTATAGATGCTTTTGAATTGAGACAATTTGAGTATCGCTGTGGGGAAACCAATGGGCTTATGGTGTAATAGTAGCATCCGTGGTTTGGGGCCACGTGATCCGGGTGCAATTCCTGGTAGGCCCATCTGATGAGCGGAGAGTTTGACTGGCTTTGTGCACGAGTTCAGGATGTTGAATGACGGAGAGTTGATCACTCGTTGATGTCAATCGGCAGCTTTCCAATCATCTATATTTATGCAGCTATGGTGTAGTTTGGTTTAACATGCGGGACTGTCTATCCCGTGCCTCGGGTTCGAATCCCGATAGCTGCGTCAGCGAGTTGTGGGTTCGACCAGAGTCTGGACTGGGAGTGCCAAGACCACACCTACAGTTCGCTTTTTATGGTGCTGTAGCTCAGTGGTAGAGCGTTCGGCTGATATCCGAAAGGACGGGAGTTCGATTCTCTTCAGCACCATGACGCCAATGATCCTTCGGGGGAGGCAGCTAACTGGCTGTAGTTTAATAGTAGAACAGCGGGCTGTAACCCCGTACATCCTGGTGCGAATCCAGGCAGTCAGATTGGATGAGGAACATTGGTAGCCCATATTCCATCACACCTGGGTGCTGTAGATTTCCGATAGGAAACAAGGAAAGGTGTAGTCCGGCGGGATTGTGAAAACCTAAGCTGTACCTGTCTTCATCCATCTAAGGGAGCATAGGGTAATCTGGTATCCTGTCTGGCTCCAGACCAGACGATGTGCGTTCAAATCGCACTGTTCCCATTGAAGGTGATCGTATGTTGAATGAGAAGAAACGTGGATTGAAGTTATCTATTATTGACACAGCAGATTATGAAGACTACAAAGAAATATGTGATGCGATTGTTGCATTAGGCTTCAAGGCTGTTGTTGTTGATAATGGTAATACTGTTTTCAGTAAGGAGTGATGGTGTAGCTCAGTCAGGAAGAGCAACCAGCTTATATCTGGTTGGACAGGGGTTCAAATCCCTTCACCATCATGCGGCCCTGTAGCATAATAGATAGTGTACCCGAGTACGATCCGGGTGATCTCGGTGCAAATCCGGGCAGGGTCATTGGAACAGGCCGACGGACAAGGCTTTGGCGACGTATCCAATCGTCGATGGGTGGCGAGTGGTCGAGTCCTGTTCCAGTGGACGTGTAGCTCAGTAGAAAGAGCAGCGGACTTCTAATCCGCAGGCCGAGGGTGCAAATCCCTCCACGTCCTTGTGGGTGTGTAGCTCAGTCTGGTAGAGTGGGTGGCTCTTAACCATCAAGCCGAGAGTTCGAATCTCTCCTCACCCTTTGTGAACGTGTAACTCAATATGGTAGAGTACCGAGCTTTTAACTCGGAAGTTGTGGGTTCGAATCCCGTCACATTCATTAGCATGTACAGGTTCAATTCCTGTGGGGAGGTTGATGATCCTTCCCCATGCCAACGTCAGTTGAAAGTTAGGTTTGAACAGAAGTATCTCAGAGATGGGATACCAAACCATGTCCCTTTATAAGGGTTCGGGGAGGGCCAAATTCATTTGTCATCACAGGTTGCAGGTTCAATTCCTGCGAACCCGTTATGGGGTTTTGCCTGTCGAAACATGATGACTCCTTGTTGAGATAGAAACGTTGTTGTCTTTCTTGACCACCACAATGGTTGAGGAGAGATGACTGTGCCCGGAGAGCTTGAGAGCTTGACACTTTGTGGTTAGTCACCATGACTGTTCAAGCAGTATCACAAGTAATCTTTGGTTACAACCCCACGATCATTTATTCATAGGATGGTAGTGTAGTGGCCAAGCATCTCAGGTTCTGAGCCTGAGGACCTCGGTTCGAATCCGAGCCATCCCACCAAAGCCCTTTAGTGTAGTGGCCAAGCATTTCTGGTTTTGAGCCAGAAGACCTCGGTTCGAATCCGAGAGGGGCTATATGGCTGTGGTGTACAAGTTAGCACGTGAGGTTGTGATCCTCAAGGATCGGGTGCAACTCCCGGCAGCCATACCATGAGTCTATAGTGTAGTCCAGGAGCACGAGTGACTGAAGATCACTTAGGCTGGGTGCGAATCCCAGTAGACTCATTCAAATAAATAAATAAAGTGATAATAATGAAATTGAAATATAAGAAATATCAGACGGTCCTCGATCAAGATGCCTATTATAAGTCTTGGGATGAGGAGAATGTTGCGCAGTTGACTGATGAGATGTTGGTTGTAATCTATAATAAGTATAAGGTGAAGTGCAAGATTTTCCAGCGTGATTCGTTCTTGTGTCAGAATGTTGCGTGTCGGACTCCTGAGTCTAAGTTGACTATGCATCATGTGAAGTGGAAGAAGAATGGTGGTATGGATAAGGTTCGTAATGGTGTGACGTTGTGTCGGACGTGTCATGATGGTTATCATCGTGCGAAGCATAGTTTCATCTTGGCGAATGCTGATCATGTTCCTCCTCATTTGCGTGGTCAGACGTTCATGTTGTCTGCTCCTGATCCGAAGAAGGATTGGAAGAAGTTGCGTGCTGATATGAAGGAGCTACGTAATCGTTTGAAGCAGGATGGTTTCAAGGCTGTTGTGTCGTGGGAGCAGGTGCATATCTTGATGTGCTGGTTGTTCGGTACGACTGCTGAGGATCTTGATAGTGATGACGATGACTGAGTGTAAACTTTTTTCCATGTGTCCGTAGTGTCAATAGTAGCATTCCTGGCTTCCAACCAGGCGGTTCGAGTGCAAATCTCGGCGGGCACATCGATATCTTTTTAAATGATGTAATTGTCTTGTAGGTATGGTCATTGATTACGTCAATCCTTAAGTTCGCCCCACAAGGGTTAGATGGTCAGTGCTTGACACGTGCTGGTCGTTGCGGACGGAGGTTTGACTATGACAAGGAAGATTGTATTGTTCTGTCCTGCTTGTAAGCAGGATCGGTTAACCCGAAGAAAGCGTCGTTGTTTCTGGCGTGGCAAACGCGATGGCTATGGTATGCTCGTTCTCCCTGACAAGTGTTATGCGTGTGGTCACTTGCATGGTGTGAGTAATGTGAAGAAGCCGAAGCAGCGTAGCAAACACTTGAGGTTCAGCTGAACAATAAACTATTTTTTATTATGTCGTAGTTTGTTTGCCCAGAGTATCAGGGAGAGAAAAATAAGTGCGAGCACAAGTGATAATGGAAGTACCCAATCAGGTATTGCATTTCCAATATACTGTCCTACATCTATGAATATTTGGTAGAATATTTCTTCAAAGATGGTTGATTCAGTCATTGTAGTTGTAGTTGTAGTAGCAGAGGTGGTTGACTGGTTCACATCCAGTTAATCGTTGTATGATTGTTTCAATCATGTATCGTCTGTTCACGTTGAGTCCTGTTGGTTTTGTTTTATCTATCATTTGTCCTCGTAGGTCGTTGTATCCTATGTAGAGCATGAAGCTATCTGCAAAGTCTTCTTGTGCATTTTTCATTGAGTAGTTTGTCGGGTAGAATTTTTCTGTGTTGTAGTGGTTGATCCATGCTCGTTTTTCTTCTCGTGTTGTATGTATGAACCAGACGTGGTGTCCGAGTTCGTGCCACCATGTGTAGACGTTGATGTTTTCTCCGTAGATGTAGATGCTTCTGTCACTTGGGTTGTAGTTTCCGCTTGATCCTTCGTAGAAGATTCTTCTGTAGCTGAGTAGTGATGGTTTCCCGAAGGTTACGTATTTGAGTCCGTCGAGTAGTGCTGGGTGCGTTCGTACTATGTGTTTCATATCTGCTGGTTCCGCTACGTTGACGTGTAGTGTTGTTGTGAAGATGCTGAGGAATATTGGTGTGACAAAGAGTACTGTGCAGATTGATACGGTGAATGAGAGTGTAAGTAAGAATATCCATACTGAGTTGAATTTTTGTTTCTCCAGTATTTTTCGTATCACTATTCGTGTGATGATTATGATTGATGCAACACTCATGATGAGTCCTATTGTTGGTATGAGCCAGTGAAAGAATGGATTGATTAGGTCAAAGTATATCATTGTCTTTCTGGGTTCTGCGAACGTAACTCACGTTGTAAGTTTACTATTTCTTGATGCCGTTTGTCAATAAATACATTTTGTTCTTTGATGAATTTTTCTTGTGCTTTGAGTAGCTTTCCTTTTTGCATGAGCAGCTTCCATACGTGTTTGACTGCGTGATCCATACTTTGTTTTTTCAGTCCGTTGAGTATGGTGTAGCTTGCTGGACTGAGCCTGACGAGCTTAGTCTCCTGTCGGTAGTTGATGTCTTTTCTGAATGGTCTTCCTAGTTTCTTTACATTCTCTTCCATAGTCTTTCACCTTGTAGTGTATTGATTGCGATGGTTCTGTGGTATGGTATACTGACTGTTCCATGTGGTATGCTGGCAAGTATCCTTCCTTCTTTGATGCTGATGATGTCTCCTTTGTATATTGGTTGTGCTCCTTCGAATCTGTCGTTGTAGATGATGATCCAGTTCTTGTGTTTCCATTTGCCATACTTCAGGTTTGACAATGCATCTTTGATTAGCATCTTAGTGATAGGAGAGGGTATCCTTTTTTAAAGTTTACTCAAATGCAACCTATAGTTCCCAGTATAAAGTTTACTTATTATATTAAAGGTTTACCCTATAATCTGAAGTACCTGAATTCGATACGTACAAGCCCTGAGCGCCCTTCTC
>VAPB010441982.1_pt1 | contig 179126 bp, 160 predicted proteins | sample 3395101 | NCBI WGS metagenome assembly VAPB01 (sample SAMN08290433, study PRJNA428436) | hydrothermal vent metagenome | isolation source: Deep-sea hydrothermal vent chimney | place: Indian Ocean: Southwest Indian Ridge | reverse complement strand
TCTATGAGTAAAACCAAAATTGCAATAACTTTGGATGAAGAATTAATTGAAGAACTTGACCGACTTGTTAGTGATCATGTATTTCAAAACCGCAGCCGGGCAATACAACAAGCTGTCAATGAAAAACTACGACACTTAAAACGTAGCCGATTGGCAAAAGAGTGTTCCAAGCTTAACCCTTCATTTGAAAAGGCAATGGCTGAAGAAGGTTTATCTGAGGATTTGAGCGAATGGCCAGAATATTAAGGGGTGAGATACGTTGGGCTGATTTAAACCCCGTGCGTGGTCATGAGCAAGCAGGGTTAAGGCCTGTTTTAATCTTAAGTCACGATATATTTAATGAGCGTTCGGGAACTGTTATAGCTATGGCTCTAACTAGTCAACCACAGCGTGCAGGCTTTCCACTGACATTGGAGTTGAAAACAGGAAAGTTGCTAAAGCGTTCATGGGTTAAGATAAGCCAAATTCGAACACTATCTGTTGACAGGATTGGGAAAAAAATCGGCAGAGCGACGCCAGAGGAATTAGTACAAATCATAGAAGGTTTAAATGAAATAATCGGAACATAACAATTCATTTCAGCCGACCGCTATAAGCGGCGGCTGATTTTAGCGTTAATATCCGTTTGTATTCTCATTTCATCAGCTCTCAAACATGATAAACCCTCTCAGATATTTCCAAAAGGCCTGTATGGCAGTTGCTGCCAAGTCCTTCCGCCCTTGCCTTTGAATAACTTATAATGAGCGTTCCGACCATTGCGCCTAAACAGAGGAGTACCCCTGTTAAATAGAGCTTGTACAAGATGCCTTGAAAGCTTTAATATAATAAAAAGCGGGCCAAAAGACATGGTGAATAACAAATTAATTGAGAGGGCAAAGCTTAAGAGCATTGTATCTGAACTTAAAAGCCAGGGCAAGAAAATTGTTTTTACCAACGGCTGTTTTGATATCCTGCATATAGGTCACATCCGGTACCTAAGAGAAGCCAGGCAGTTGGGTGATACACTTTTAATAGGGCTTAACTCTGATAATTCAGTTGCTAAAATAAAACCGGGCAGGCCGCTGATGCCCGAAGAGAACCGGGCTGAAGTCCTTTCCGCATTAGACATGGTTGATTATATCACCATTTTTGACGAAAGCACGCCGTATGAACTCATAGATGAAATCAAACCTGATGTCCTTGTTAAAGGATCTGACTGGAAAAAAGAGGCTATTGTCGGCAGGGAACTCGTCAAAGAAGTACATACTATTGCTTTTGTTAAAGGAGCATCTACGAGTGAGATCATAAATAAAATTCAAAAATCAAAAATAAAAGATTAAAATTATGGATAAGATATTTTTGTTAATAAAATTCATTGAAAGTCCAAAACAATTTTCCGCAATTTTGACTTTTGATATTTAATATTTAATTTTACATCGTGCCACTAGACCTTTCTATCTTTAACCGGGCCCTCAAAGCTTTAAATGACAGAGAGATAAAATCGTTTCCCCCGTTAGACAAAAAACTCCAACCAGGTTTTCTCGATGGGTTTACTTCGCTTTCAGGGGCATCAAACGCACTGTTTTTCTCAATGATTCAATCCCCCTGTTTACTTCTGTGTCAATCTGAAAGTTCTGCCTATGAGTTTTACTCTGATGCGGTGTTCTGGTCCGAAGCCTTAGACACTGAAATCCCTGTATTTATACCATCAAGAGACGACCCGCTTCGGCTGAAAAACCTGAGCATTCTGTACAGCCGGGGAAAAACCAGGTTTATCTCATCCGCAGAAAGTATCTTATCACCAATATGGCACCTGGATGCATTCCCGCTGCTGCGGTTAGCAAGCAAAGCTTTTGCCGGCCGGGACCATATTATAGAGACGCTTAAAAATAACGGTTACATTTCAGTCCCGATTGTTTCGGGACAGGGGGAATTAAGCGTAAGGGGAGGAATACTTGATGTGTTCCCGCCTGAAGAAGACCTGCCTGTAAGAATAGAATTTTTCGGTGATGAGATTGAGTCTTTGAGATTATTTGATACGGACACTCAGAGAACCGTAAGAAGACTAAAAGAAGTTCACATCGGACCTGCGGCTGAACCAGAGGAAGGGCCAACCCTTATTGATATCCTCGGAAACAGCACATTAATTTTAAATGAACCCGATGATATTAAAAAGCACCATCCGGGCCTGGACTCTTTGCTCAGCAATAAAAAATCTTTTTACTTCACCTCTCTCCCGCTTAAAGGGGAGGGGTTTGACTTTAAAATCAGCGGAGCAGGAGGAGTCGGTCTTTTACGTGAAGAACGAAAAAATATAGAGGAAATAGTAAAAAAAGTAAAAGAGCTCAAAAATCAATATTTCATATTAATGGTTTGCTCATCAGAAGGTCAGGCAAAAAGATTAAAAGAATTATTTTTTGAAGATGACCTGCTGGTACCGATCCTTAAAAGCGGGGAGGCTGTGCATTATACAGGCAGTCCTGTAATCACCATTGGAACGGCGGGTAAGGGGTTTATTTCTCTGAATAGTATCGTACTTACCGAAAGAGATATTTTTGGAAAAAAACCGGTATTCAGACCCATAAAGAAATCAAGGGTCTCAAAGCTTATATCTTCAATAGAAGATTTTAACCATGGTGATTGTTTAGTTCATTCTGAACACGGTATAGGCAGATTTCTGGGACTGCAAAAACAGACTATAGAAGGTTTTGAAGGAGATTTCATAGTCATAGAGTACCTTGGTGGTGATAAAATCTATGTGCCTCTTGAACGTATTAATTATGTTCAAAAATACCACGCCCCCGAAAGCGTCAAACCCCGGATAGATAAGCTCGGCGGAAAAACCTGGCAAAAAACAAGGCAGAAAGTAAAGAAAAAGATAAGAGATTTGGCGAAAAAACTTTTAGCCCTGTATGCCAGGCGATCAACCGCCCGCGGACACGCCTTTTCAGATGACACAGAACTTCACAAAGAGTTTGACGGGTTTTTCCTGTATGAGGAGACCCCTGATCAGTTAACAGCAATAAACGAAATAAAGCACGACATGGAAAAGGCCGCTCCGTTGGACAGGCTGCTGTGCGGAGATGTTGGATACGGTAAAACCGAAGTGGTGATGAGGGCATGCTTCAAGGCCGCTTATGATTCAAAACAGGCCGCAATACTTGTACCGACAACGATTCTTGCGGAACAGCACTATGAAACCTTTACCTCAAGATTTTCAGCTTTCCCGATAAAAATTGATTTTCTAAGCCGCTTTAAAAACAGGGCCGAACAAAAACAGACGCTCAAAGCTCTTGCGGCTGGAGACATAGATATTGTAATAGGGACTCACAGGCTGTTTGCAAAGGATGTAGCTTTTTACAATCTTGGGCTTCTGGTTATCGATGAGGAACACAAATTCGGAGTTGCACACAAAGAAAAAATAAAAGCGCTTAAAGCTAACGTGGATATACTCACACTGTCTGCAACACCTATTCCAAGAACCCTCCATATGGCTCTCTCAGGTATAAGGGCAATGAGTACCATAGAAACTCCTCCTGAAGACAGGCTGGCGGTCAAGAGTGTAGTTGCAAGGTTTAATCATGCAATAATCAGAGATGCCCTGAAAAAAGAACTAGACAGAAACGGACAGGTATTTTTTATCCATAACCGTATTCAGGACATCTACAATCTGGCAAATTCCCTGAGAGAGCTTGTCCCTGTCAATACGGATTTATCACGTGAATACAGGATATCCGTTGCTCATGGACAGATGAAAGGAAAAGAGCTTGAAAAAGTTATGAGGTCTTTCTTCAGAAAAGAAACTGATATTCTGGTCTCAACAGCTATCGTCGGCTCAGGGCTTGACATACCCAGTGCCAATACAATAATCATTAACCGGGCTGACAAATTCGGACTTGCCGATCTTTATCAGTTAAGAGGACGGGTGGGACGTTCGAATATCAGAGCATATGCTTATTTTCTCATCCCCGGAGAAGATATAATTACTGAAGGAGCAAGAAAAAAACTTCAGGCCATCCAGGAATTAAGTTATCTGGGGGCCGGCTTCAGACTGGCACTCAGAGATATGGAAATAAGGGGGGCCGGGAATCTGCTTGGTGCCGAACAATCAGGGCATATAGAGGCAGTAGGTTTTGACCTTTATGTGGAAATGCTTGAACAGGCCGTTGCTGAAATCAAGGGTAAAAAAGTTAAACCTAAAATTGAACCTGTCCTTGACCTCAGAATAACAGCCATTATCCCTGAGAGTTATATTGAAAACCCTGACCTGAGGTTAAGTCTCTACAGAAAGATCTCTTTAGCCAAAAACCGTGAATATCTCGTGGAGCTCCTTGAAGAACTCCAGGACAGGTTTGGCCAGCCGCCTGAAGAGACAAAAAGACTTATTCAAATAATGGAACTCAAAGTGCTGGCTAAAAATCTGGCTATTACGAAAGTAAATAATGTCGATGGCAGAATACATATACTCTTTTCCCCTGAAGCAGGGGTTACTTCTGACAATGTCCTCCCTGTATATAAAAAGAGAAAGAAATATATCAGGTTTCTCCCTGAGGGGGGTCTGGAAGCAGACCTGAGAGGCAAACCGTGGCAGTATATTTTCAGGGAGATAAAGGATATTATGAAGGAACTCGGCTCATAGTTTGAGGAAGGTTGTAAAATGAAATGGGTTTATGTTATAAAAATAGTCCTGTCTAAAATATTTGATAGTAATAAATTTTCAAAAAAGAACTTTAACTTTAAGGAGAACACTATGAAACAGCTTTTAATTTTATTGGTTATAACAATATTTGCCGTTGGATGTAATTCAAAAAGCACCCCCACATCTTCTGCCCTTGCTAAAGTTAATAATACTGTGATAACAAAAGAAATTTTTTTTGAAAGGATCAATCGTCTGCCTGAATGGGCCAGGGGAAGGTTCCAGAGCAAAGAAGGCAAAAAGGACTTCCTTGAAGAAATTATTAAAGAAGAACTGCTGTACCAGGAGGCGATACAGCTGGGGTTGCACAATGAAAAGGAATTTCAGGATAAGGTTGAAGAATTCAGAAAAATGTCCCTTATAACAACCCTGCTTAAAAAAGAAATTGAAGAAAAAGCTGTAACAGATCCTAAAGAGATTAAGAATTTCTATGAAAAGCATCAGGATAATTTCAAGTCCAATCTTGAAGTCAAGGCAAAACATATTTTAGTTGAAACGAAGGAAGAAGCAGACGATATTATCGAAAAGTTACAGAAAAAAGAAGATTTCTCCGATCTTGCAAAACAATTTTCAAAAGATACCGGCTCAGCAAAAAACGGAGGCGATCTGGGTTTCTTTGGCAAAGTAATGATGGTGCCTGAATTTGAGCACGCTGCCTTCAACCTAAAACCTGGGGAAACAAGTGTTCCTGTTAAAACCCAGTTTGGCTATCACATCATACAGGTTACCGACAGAAAAGAAGGAACAATGCGTGATTTTGAAGAAGTAAAAACCACCATTGAAAAACAGCTTACAGTGGAAAAACAGAGAAATCTTTTTGAGTCATACATTAAAAAACTCAAAGAAAAAACAGGAAAAGTAAAAATTTATGACGAAGCGCTCACAACATTAACATTGGAAAACGCTCCGAAATAAAACCAAACTATTGAAAATTATCAACTTACCGCGTTAAGCAGGTAGTTTAAGCGGGCTTTACAGGCAGCCATTTTTTATGTTAACCTTGATATCATTTAGACCAGAAATTCAGGTAAAATTTAATTATGTCATTAGATAAGAAAAACAAACAAGAGTTAATAGATAAATATAAACGACATGGAACAGATTCAGGCTCTCCTGAAGTCCAGCTGGCTATTATAAGCGCTCGTCTGAACTCACTTTCATCTCACTTTCAAACACATAAAAAAGACCATCACTCTCGCAGAGGACTGTTAAAACTTGTAGGCCAAAGACGCAGTCTTTTAGCTTATCTAAAGGCACTGGATAAGGCAAGGTACGAGAAGATTATCGCGCAGCTAGGGATAAGAAAATAGCTTCAGATGACAAAAGTTGAGCTTGAACTTAAAGGGAAACCGCTTTATCTAGAAACAGGACTTTTTGCAAAACAGGCAGACGGCTCTGTTATAGTCAGATATGGAGATACTGTTGTTCTGGCAACAGCCGTTGCCAAGAAAGAAGCCCGCGAAAACATAGATTTTTTCCCCCTGACTATTGACTATCAGGAAAAAGCATACGCTGCCGGTAAAATTCCCGGGGGGTTCTTTAAAAGGGAAGGCAGGCCCAGTGAAAAAGAGGTGCTTACCTCCCGCCTGATTGACAGACCTGTCAGACCACTTTTCCCCGATGGTTTTTATTCAGAGACGCAGGGAATAATATCCGTACTCTCCTTTGGTGAGGAAAACATATCTGATGTTTTTGGAATTATCGGCACATCCGCTGCCCTAAGCATATCCGATATCCCCTTTGAAGGTCCTGTCGGTGCTGTCAGGATAGGTATTTTAAAGGATTCCTTAGTTATTAATCCTGATCTTCAGGAAATAGAGGAATGTGACTTTAGCCTTGTTGTAGCAGGAACTGAAGAAGCTGTCCTAATGGTTGAGGGCGGAGGGCTTGAGATCACAGAATCTGCACTGCTGGAAGCCCTTAATATTGCGCATGAGGAAATAAAAAAAGTTGTAGACCTGCAAAAAGAGCTTGTGTCTTTAGTTGGTAAAACCAAGAGGACTGTCACGCCGCCACAGCTGGATGAAAAACTGACAGAATCTATTTCAGCCCTTTCTCTCGAAAAAATAAAAGAGGCAATAATTATCCCTGACAAATTACTAAGGCAGGAAATCCTCAATAATATACGTAAAGATGTAGTTGAACAGCTAAATACCGGGGAGGATGATATATCCAAGGATATCTCCTTTATATTTAATAAACTGGAAAAAGACCTTGTTCGCAATATGATACTTGAGCAGGGCGTCAGGGCAGACGGCCGTAAGTCTGATGAAGTGAGAAAAATAAGCGGTAACGTAGGCTTTCTTCCCAGGGCGCATGGTTCCGCACTTTTCGTAAGGGGAGAGACACAGGCACTTGCAGTAGTTACTCTGGGAACAGCAGAAGACGAACAGAGAATCGACGCCCTTGAGGGAGATTCCAAAAAAGCATTTATGCTCCACTATAATTTCCCTCCGTTCAGTGTAGGAGAAGTCAAGTTCCTCCGTTCCGCAGGCCGAAGGGAAATAGGTCACGGCATGCTTGCAGAAAGGGCGCTGAAAAAGACACTTCCACAAAAAACAGAGTTTCCATATACCATTAGAATAGTTTCTGACATACTGGAATCAAACGGTTCATCATCAATGGCAACTGTATGCGGTGGTACCCTTGCGCTCATGGACGCGGGTGTTCCCATAAAAGCACCTGTTGCCGGTATAGCGATGGGGCTTATAAAAGAGAAAGAAAAGACCGTCGTACTTACGGATATACTCGGCCTTGAGGATCATTTGGGAGATATGGATTTTAAAGTTACCGGCACAGAAGAAGGAATAACGGCATTTCAGATGGATGTGAAAATAAGCGGTGTAACTAAGGAAATCATGGGAAATGCCCTTGAACAGGCAAAGAAAGGAAGACTCCATATCCTGGAAAAGATGAAGGAAGTGCTTTCAGGTCCCAGGGATAATATCGCGACTCATGCTCCGAGGATCTTCACAATGAAGATAAAACCTGACAAAATAAGAGATGTAATTGGTGCAGGCGGCAAAGTCATCAGGGGCATAGTTGAGCAGACAGGAGTAAAAATAGATATCGATGATACTGGTACAATTAATATTGCCTCAATTGATGAAGAATCCGCACAAAAGGCTATCGCTATTGTAGAAGGAATTGTTGCCGAGGCAGAGCTTGGAAAGGTTTACATGGGAAAGGTAAAGCGTATAATGGATTTCGGAGCATTCGTTGAGATCCTGCCGGGAACAGAGGGACTGCTTCATATTTCCCAGCTCGCTGATACAAGAATTGCAAAAGTTACCGACGTCCTTAAAGAAGGGGAAGAAAATGTCCCTGTCAAGGTAATTGAAATTGACAAGATGGGAAAAATACGTCTCAGCCGGAAAGAAGCAATGAAAGAACAATCAGCTACGAAATCTTAAATCTTATCCCGAGTAAAAAAACATAAAGTTATTTCCCGGCATATGAAATTAAATCCAAAACCAGTTCAATAGTATTTAATCTGAAATAAATCGATTAGTAAAGGTTACGGTTATCCGGTTTGTTTTTGACGTAACCGTTAGACGCTAAACGATACGGGCCTCCTAACCTTAAACCCTTTTGACCATTTTGTCGTTTGTTATGGACACATTATGTTTAAAAAGATAATTCTTAATAATGGTATCCCTGTAGTAATTGAAACTAGCAAGGAAACCCTTTCCATATGTATCGGCATATGGGTAAAAGCCGGTTCAAGAAACGAAACAGCAGAAAAAAACGGTATTTCACACTTTCTTGAACATATGTTTTTCAAAGGGACCGCCAAAAGAACATCAAAGGATATTGCTGTAGAAATAGATTCTCTTGGCGGAGAACTCAATGCTTTTACTTCCCGCGAAGGCACAACTTTTTATATTAAGACCCTTGATGAATATATTGAAAATGCCGTTGAACTCATAACTGATATCTTTCAGAACTCGATTTTTCCAGATGAAGAAATCAATAAGGAAAAAAACGTCATATTTGAAGAAATTAAAATGATTGAAGATACTCCGGAAGATTATGTGCACGATTTATTCAACAAAAGCATATGGGGTGATAGCGGATTGGGACAGCCTGTAATCGGGAATAAAGACACTATAAAAACATTTAAAAAAGACGACCTGCTTGAGCATATAGGAAAACATTACTGCACAAAAGATATAGTTATAGCCGGCAGCGGCAATTTTGATAAAGACAAACTGATTAGCACCTTAAATCAAAGCATAGGCTCCATGAAAAGGGAGTCTCAGCCTGTGAAAAACTATTGTCCGGAGTTCACAGGAAATATCAGCATCATTCCTAAAAAACTGTCAGAGGTACAGTTGTGTTTCGGGATAAAAGGGCTTCCTCAGGCAAGCGCAGACCGTTATTCAATGCATCTGCTTAACACGATCCTTGGGGCAGGTCCAAGTTCCAGACTCTTTCAGGAAATAAGGGAAAAAAGAGGCCTCGCCTATTCAACCGGCTCCTTTAATGCATCTTTTTATGATACCGGGGTATGGACCGTCTACGCGGGCACAGACGCAAAAAAAGTCTGCGAAGTAGTCGATATTATAATATGTCAGATGAAAGGACTGGCCGCCTCCATCTCGGTCGATGAACTCCAGAAGGCCAAAAATCAGCTTAAAGGCAATCTTGTCCTTGCTCTTGAATCCACAAGCAGTAAAATGGTTAACATAGCCAAACAGGAAATTTACTACGGGAAATATTTCTCTGCCGAAGACATAATAAATTCTGTAAAAGCTGTTACTCTTGATGAGGTAAAAGACCTCTCTCAACGGCTTGTAGAGAATAGTGCTTTTGCACTTACCGTATATGGACCTGTAGATGAAAAAGAAATGCAGAAACTTGAGCTTACCAGGTTTTAAAATCCCTCTGCAAAGGCTTTTTCTGATTTCTTATAAATATTCAACTAATCACTTGTATTTTCATTCTTATTTTTAATCCCCATACGAAAGTTTCAGGAGAGTGAATGAAGCCGCAGGGTTAAAAATTAATTCGTGTCTGACCCCCATTGCTTCGGTTTGCCCCTAGAAATCGCAAACCGATTTCAGGGACTAAGTCCCGGAAATGCAAAGCATTTCACGGGGCGAAGCAAAGCGGTGGGGGAAGTTTGAATTAATTTACCGGAGGCCGAGTGAACGAACCGCCCAGAAACTTTCGAGGGGAGAGTTTCTTTGGGTACTTGCTTTTCGACAAAAGAAAGTACCACGGGGGTATGGGGGCGTAGCGCCCCAACAATTATACACTCCTCTACCCGCTCTGATCCTGTATATCCCTGTGGGTCACGGAAGCATTTAACTTCTGTTTCTGCAGGAATTTCCTAACCTCTTCAGCTATAGCAGGGGACCTGTGTCTACCTCCTGTGCATCCTATGCCTATCGTAAGAAAGTTGCGTCCCTCATCCTTATACTGCGGGATAAGAAACTCAAGCAGAGAATAAAGCCTGTCAAGAAAACATTTTGTCTCTTTCTTTTTCATGATAAAGTTCTTTACTTTTATGGTTGTTCCATCAAAAGGCTTTAATTCATTTACAAAATTGGGGTTAGGAAGAAACCTTACATCGAATAAAAGGTCTGATTCTGCCGGCACACCATACTTAAATCCAAAAGAAACAAGCGAAATTGCTATAGGGTTTCCCTTCTCTTCTGAATAGTTTTTCATAATAATCTTTCGCAGTTGATGAGGGCTTAAAGAGGAGGTATCTATAATGATGTCCGATGCTTCCTTTATATCGAGTAAAATTTTAATCTCTCTGCGTATAGCTTTTTTCAGATCCTTATCCCCGAGGGGATGGGGCCGGCGTGTTTCCTTAAAGCGTCTTATGAGCATATCTTCCTTTGCCTCAAGAAAAATTACCGCTATTTCCTGTGTCCTTTTTAAAGAAGAAATAGTCTTGGCCAGGTCAGCATAAAATTTCCTCTCCCTTATATCAACACCTATAGCAATTTTTGATATATCAGAGGTTCTACGGCATAGATGTACAAATGTTTTTATAAGTGTAGAGGGGATGTTATCAACGCAGAAATAACCGATATCTTCAAGGGTATTCAAGACTACTGTTTTGCCCGCCCCCGAAAGACCTGTAATGATAATCGTAAAAAGCCGGCTTTTCTTTCGGGCCTTCATTTTTTGGGTTCAATAAGCCCCAGGTTTCCATCTCTTCTTCTGTATAAAACATTCATATTCCCTGAAGATGCGTTTATAAAAATAAAAAAATTTTTATCCAGAAGATCCATCTGCATCGCCGCTTCTTCCGGACTCATCGGCTTTACATCTAAAGCTTCCTTTTTTATAATTGCCGGAGAAGATTCATCAAACGCGGCAACAGCAGGCATTTTTTCCTCTCCTTTTCTGTAAGTTGTCCATTTATCCTTGTGTTTTTTAACCTGGCGTTCAAGCTTTTCGGATACTTCATCAATAGAGGAATACATTTCGCCAGTAACGCTCTCAGCCTGTATCATTAAACCATTGCTCTTTAAAATAATTTCCGCCTTATGCCTGTACTTTTCAACGCTCAGCGTTATAACTGCCTCAGTAATATTGTTAAGATATTTGTTAAATTTATTTATTTTCCCTTCCGTGTATTCCTTCAGGTTATCAGTAAGTTCCAACTGTCTTCCGGTTATGATTATATTCATTCTTTCCTCCTGTGTATTATTCATTATAAGAAATTGATCTTCCCTGTGACAAGACCACAGAAAATCCTGAACGTTTAGTGAACAATAGTGAGCGAATATTAATAAATAGATAATTTCCCTGCGTTGTGTTACCAGAGGTAACACTAATGTAAGGATTTTCTTTCATTACATTCACTCACTCAACCCCGCGGTAAAACTGCGGGGATACGCCTGCCTGCCGGCAGGCAGGCTCGCTATCCATTGATCTTCCCTGTGACAAAACCACAGGAAATCTAATGTAAGGAAATTTTTTCATTATATTCACTCTCTCAACCCCGCGGTAAAACTGCGGGGATTACGCTCGCTATCCATTTAAATCCATTTTTTACGTCTGTTGTGAGCTGGAATTTTTAATTCCTCCCTGTACTTTGCCACCGTTCTACGGGCAATGTTTATTTTTTTGCTGTCAAGCAGTTCCACTATATTTTTATCACTCAGCGGAGACTTATTGTCTTCATTTGATATTAACTGTTTTATAGTTTCCTTTACGATTGCTGATGAAACATCTCCGTTAGAGGAATGGACCGCATTACTCAAAAAGAAACGGAAACCAAAAAGACCCCGGGGACACTGCAGGTATTTGTTGGATGTTACCCTGCTTATCGTGCTCTCATGCATACCGAGGTCAATAGCTATATCTTTAAGATTCAATGGTTTCAGAAACTCAATGCCTTTCCTGAAGAACTCTTCCTGAAACTTAAGGATACTGTCGGTTACCCTATAAATCGTTTTTTTACGCTGATCAAGACTTCTGAGCAGCCATATCGCAGCACGCAGTTTTTCCTCAAGGAACTCCTTTTCTTTCGGTCCCAGGGCATTTTTGTTTGAAATAAGTTTTTTGTAATAATTTGACAGCCTGAGCCTTGGGATTCCGTAATCATTTAAAACTATTATGAATTTGCCTTCTGATTCTTCAACATACACATCGGGAGTTATGTGAATAGCTTCTTCACTTGAATAATTTCGGCCAGGCCTCGGTTCCAGTCCTTCAATAATTTTCACTGCCGGCAGGATATCTTCAATGGTTACCTTAAATTTAACAGCAAGTTTTTTATATCTCTTTTTCTCGAGCTCTTCAAAACCGTCCTTAATGATTTTTTCTACCAGAGTACCCTCAAGTTTTAACGGCTTCAGCTGTAAAGATAAACACTCCTGTAAATCTTTTGCACCAACCCCCGGAGGATCAAACTCCTGGATAAGCACAATGGCTTTATCAGTAATATCAGCATCAACTTCCGCCATCTTTGAAATATCTTCGACAGAAGCCTGTAAATAACCGTCTTCATTTAAATTCCCCAAAACTACTTCCGCTGTCTGCCTTACTGGATCAGATGTACGTGAAAGCCGCAGCTGCCATAGTAAATACTCATTCAGGTTCATTCTCTTGCTATTACGTTCAAAAGGAGAAGGTGTTTCCATCCCGTCAGTAAAGTAACCAAGGTCCCTTCCATCACTTCCCCTTTCCTCAAAATACTCACTTGTAGTGAATCCAAATATTTTTTCTAGCGGGGCTTCCGTGTCCTCAGATAATTCTTTCAAAGAATCCTCTGTATCATTTTCATCTGTAGATTCTTCCTTTTCTTCTAATTCTCTTTCCCCGCCTTCTTCCAGCATAGGGTTTTCCATAAGCTCCTGGTTCAACGTCTGTGTAAGTTCAAGCTGCGGCAACTGTAAAAGCTTGATTGACTGTTGAAGCTGGGGGGTAAGTATTAACTTTTGAGTCAGCTTAAGTTCTAGTTTAGGTCCTATCCCCATTAGAGTTTAAAGTCCTCCCCAAGATATGTTCTTTTTACACTTTTATTGGACACAAGATCACCGGGCACACCATGCGCAAAAATAAGTCCATCATTAATAATATATGCTCTGTCTGTTATTGAAAGAGTTTCTCTAACATTGTGGTCAGTTATTACCAGGCCGATTCCCTTTTTGCTGAGCTGTTTTATTGTATTTTTCAATTCTATAACAGAAAGAGGGTCGATACCCGCAAAAGGCTCATCAAGTAATATAAATAAAGGGTTTACAGCTATGGCTCTCGCTATTTCCACTTTTCTGCGTTCCCCGCCTGACAACTGATACCCCGGTTTTTTGGCAAAAGGAATAAGCCTGAATTCTTCGAGAATGTCCTGAAGTTTGTCCCGTTGTTCTTCCCGTTTATTGCTGACAATTTCAAGAACTGCTTTTATATTGTCTTCTACGCTTAATTTCCTGAAGATTGACATTTCCTGCGGCAGATAGCCAATACCCTTTCGTGCCCTCATATACATTGGCAGGTCATTAAGCTTTTCTTCATCAAGCAGTACCTCTCCTTCATCAGGGGTTACGAGCCCCAGTATCACATAAAATGTAGTTGTTTTCCCTGCACCGTTTGGGCCAAGAAGGCCCACAACCTCTCCAGAACCTATATTTAAACTGATATCCGTTACAACTTTTTTTCCATTGTAACTTTTTCTGATGCTTTTGATTTCTAGAGAGTGCACTTTTTATTCCTGATTGTTATTTATTACCACATTACTGCTTTTAATTACCGTACGATCATCTTTCAAAAAATAGATTATCTCTGACCCTGTAATAACATTTTCCCCGTTAACCGCTCTTGGGCCCCCTTTAAATATGATTTTCTCTTCCTGTCCCAGGTAAATCGCCTCTTCCGAGAAAATGGCACGATCATCTTTTTTAACCTTTACATTTCCAAAAGCGTGCAGTTTTGAGATTTTCCCATGGGCCTCATTGTAAGAGACTTTCATCTTATCCGAATAAATCACTATATTTCCGCTCGTCGCGACCACAGTGCCCTCAAAAACCGCCGTATTATTTTTATTGTCTGCTGTAAGCTTTTGAGAAGTTATGACAATAGGGTTCCTTTTTGCTGCCGTTACTGTAGCAGCTAGACTTAAAAGTGCTAAAAAAACCAGTAATATTAAAATATTTTTAACGGTAAAAAACGCCTTTAACATTATTAAGTATCCTTATCTGTTGCTCTTTAACAAGTGCAATAAGCCCGGACCCTTCAATCAGAAAGTTTTCACCTTCAAGCTTAATATCGTCTTTAGTCGATATCTCTTCTCTTTTACCGTTCCAGGTCAGTGAATCTGTGGTCAGCTTTGTGCCATCCATATCTATTTCTATCGGCTTATTTACTATCAGCTCCTTTTGAGAAAGATTGTAGACTCCGCTGCCACCTCTTACAATAAAACCACGCTGATAATGTATTTTCATTGTTAAGTCTTCAAGCAAAATCTCTTCTTCTCCTGCTGGAAATGTCGTTTTTGTGGCCTCAAGTTCCCATTTAATTATATCATTTTCTGTATGGGTTAAATGGAATCCGCTCATGGAGGATGTTTTATATGAGGGATATGTTTTTACTCCATTTTCCCTGTAACTCAGCACAACCAGGACACTGACAGCAAGCACTGTCAGTAAAACTAAGAAGAACTTACCTTTCATTTAATATTCTCTTAAATTTTAGTCTATCACAATGGGTATGCCTTGTAAAGAGTCGTAAAAAAGCTAAAAAACGCGTTATATAAGATTTTTCTTGACAAAAATCTTATTATGCTGTATTTTTTCATACGCAAGCAAACCGCTTGTTGAATATATTTTTTTTGTGTTTGAGAGAGGGGGTAGAGAGTTGTATGCGTTAGGTACCCATCATTTAGTAGAACTTAGGGAATGTAGTGCGAAAATTCTCAGTAATTTAAAAGCAGTACAGGATGTATTAATAGCTGCAGCTAAAATAGCAAACGCCACTATAGTAGAAGTAGCCTTCCATGAGTTCAGTCCTTTCGGAATAAGCGGTATGGTCATAATAGCAGAGTCTCACCTGAGTATTCATACCTGGCCCGAATATGATTATGCAGCCGTTGATATATTCACATGCGGTGACATTCTGAAGCCTGAAAAAGCTGTTGCATATCTTATAGAAAAATTTAAGAGCAAAAACCCTTCTGTCGTAGAGATGAAACGCGGAATAATTTCACCGCTCAACAAAAAACTACCGCATAAGATAACCGATGAAGAATTCGGGGATACACTACAGCAATCCATACTGTTATCCAATCAGAAATGCTTCTAACTCCCGCTGAAGGCCTGCACTAAATTTATATTTTTCTCATTTTTCCCGGAATAAATCCGATAATCTGTCGTCAGTAAATCTCACATATACAGAGCTCCCCTGGCAGACTGATGTGCTTGACTACTGATAAGTTTTAGTTTTATTCTTAACCTGCTATGAAAAAACCCTGGTCCGGAAGATTTAAAGAATCCACAAAAAAGACAGTTGAGACGTTCACAGCCTCGGTATCTTTTGACAAACGACTCTGGAAATACGACATTGAGGGAAGCATAGCACATGCAAAGATGCTCGGAAAACAAAAAATCATATCATCAAAAGACACCCTGTTAATCCTGCGCGGTCTCAACAAAATAAAACAGGAAATACTAAGAGGAAAATTCCGTTTTAGTGACGATTTGGAAGATATTCACATGCATATAGAAAGCGCTCTTATAAAGAAGCTGGGGACAACAGGGGGAAAACTGCACACAGCAAGAAGCCGCAATGACCAGATAGCTCTTGATCTCAGGCTTTTTCTCAGGGACGAAATCGGGCAAATCCTGAAACTTCTAAAGAATATTCAGATGGTACTTGTAGCTATGGCTGAAAAATATATAGACACTGTTGTGCCCGGATATACCCACCTTCAAAGAGCACAGCCTGTACTACTCTCACACTATCTGCTTTCATACTTTGAGATGTTTAAAAGAGACAGTAAAAGATTTGAGGATTGCGTAAAAAGGGTAAATGTTCTCCCTCTGGGTTCTGCCGCCCTGGCCGGGACAACACTGCCAATTAATAGAAAATATGTGGCACGGCTTTTAAATTTCCCGGCCGTATCTGAAAACAGCATTGATGCTGTGTCAGACAGGGATTTTATAAGTGAATTCCTTTCTGTATCAAGCCTGCTCATGGTTCATCTGTCCCGACTCTCGGAGGACCTTATAATATGGAACAGTGAAGAGTTTGGTTTTATCGAACTGCCCGATGGATATTCAACAGGCTCCAGCATAATGCCCCAGAAGAAAAACCCTGATGTGCTTGAACTGATACGCGGTAAAACCGGCAGGGTTTTCGGAAATTTGACCACGCTCTTTGTCGCCCTGAAAGGACTGCCTCTTGCATACAACAGGGATCTACAGGAAGATAAGGAACCTTTATTTGACACCGTTGATACCGTAAAGGCCTGTCTTGGCGTACTGGCAGAGATGATGCCAAAGATCCGCTTTAACAAGGCTGCAATGGAAAAAGCCGCTGAAGGAGGATTTTCGACTGCTACAGATCTTGCGGAATATCTGGTCAGAAAAGGGGTGTCTTTCAGAAAAGCACACGAAATTACCGGTAAAATTGTTAAATACTGCCTTAAAAAGAAGAAGACCTTCAGACAGTTAGACTTAAAAGAATACAGGTTGTTTTCAGAACTGATTAAAAAAGATGTTTTCAACCACCTCACCGTGGAAGCCTCTATCAACAAAAAAAACTCTTATGGTGGAACCTCCAAAAAAAGAGTTCTTAAACGTATTGAAGCAATTAAAACCGAAAAATAAAAATGGGTGTAAATAATAAGAATCTGGAGCCGCGTATCCGTTCTGTTGCGTCATTTTTTTTAATACTTGTTTTAACTCTTGTTTTATCTGCTGCATGCGGCAGAAGAGGAGACCCTGTAGAGATTAGGCCTTACAGCGAGATCGGCGTTATAAAGGACCTAAGCACTATAAAAAAAGACGGCACTTTATATCTTACATGGGGAAAGCCCGCTGGCAAAGATTTCCCCCTGGAGGCGGTCAAGGGTTTTTTAATTTTCAGGGCAGAAGTCCCCGATGGAGTAAAACTCAAAGACTGTAATTGCTCTTACAGGCCGCTCGATTTTTTGATGACGGACAGCAGGACATTACGGCGCTTTAAAAGCATCCCGGATAAGGCCTTTGAATATCTTGATCAAAAGGCACTAAATGATCAAACATATGCATACAAAATAGTTATCATGGATAAAAACAACAGAATGGGCAATGATTCAAATACTGTTTTAGTAAAAGGGGCAAAACCTGAGGTAGAATCATCAGCGATATCACCAGAATCGCCCACAGGGCTTCTTGCGGCTTACACCCAAAAAAGTATTATACTTACATGGAAAGAGATTAGAGGGCAGGGAATAAAATCTTATATAATCTATCGTTCTAAAAATGGTACAGATTTCAATAAACTGGGCGAAACGGTTACACCTGCATTTACAGATAGAAACATTGAACCGGCACAAAAATATTATTACAGGATAACCGCCGTTGGCGCCAAAGAGAGCGGTCACTCTGAAACAATTATGGTTAAAACCAAAATCCATTAAAATAGTATTAAAAAAATTCAACACTATTTAATCTGTGCAACCTATGTTATTTTATCTGTAAAATCTGAGACTAAGTCATGAAAGAAAAAATCATTAAAGCCTTCGAGGAAAGCGCTTCTGTCAAGCAGAAATTCATCAAGGAAAATCTTGATATGGTTATTGATGTATCTAAACTCCTGTCAAACACTTTTAACAGGGGGAACAAGCTTATTCTTTTCGGCAACGGCGGGAGCGCCACTGATGCTTCTCACATCGCAGGTGAATTTGTTAACCGATTCAAAAAGGAACGACCGGGTCTTCCCGCCATCGCTCTGAATACAGATGTTGCTATCATAACCTCAATCGCTAATGACTATGATTTTTCGGAAATCTTCTCCCGGCAAATAAAAGTGCTTGCTCAGGAAGGTGATGTGGCTATCGCAATAAGTACAAGCGGGGATTCCGCTAATATACTTAAAGCTGTCGATACCGCAAAGAAAAAAAAATTAACACTTGTAGCGTTTACCGGAACAAAAGGAGATAAGCTTGCGTCAAAAGTCGATTATGCCTTTGTTGTCCCATCCGTCAATACTCCCCGAATACAGGAAACCCATATTACGCTGGGACATGTTCTTTGTCAGATGGTAGAAGAAATAATCTTCGAAGCCCACAGAAAAAGATAAAACATGTTTTCACCTTTTATTTCCAGTTCGTTTTCATCCGGGCTCCAGAATCGTATTTAAATTGAAATAATAGGCTAAAAACATTATCATACTCATAAGACTGTATAAACTCTGTTAGAAGATTTGTCTGCCCTGCCGGCACCTGTCTGCCGTAGGTAGAGGCAGGCCACGGAGCTTTCTAACGGGGTAAATCATTATTCAAAGCTTTTTTACCGGACTCCTGAAACTTATTTCTTGAAAAAAGGGGATTTTTAGTTGAATCTGTATGCTGTTATCCTTGCCGCCGGACGCGGTAAAAGAATGAATTCCTTAAAACCAAAGGTGCTCCATGAAGTCTTTGGCAAATCCATAATTCAAAACACAATTGATGCAATAAAAACATTACAGCCTGAAAAACTTGTAGTAGTAGTCGGCAAAGAGGCACAGGAAGTTAAAGAACAGATAAAAGATAAGACTGTGTCTTTTGTCTTGCAGGGAAAACCTCTCGGTACCGGTAACGCCCTGGCAGAAGCAAAAAATAAATTCAAAGACTTAAGGGGCGGAACAGTGATAGTTATAAACGGAGATTCTCCTCTTATAACCTCCAGGACATTAAAGGGTTTTCTAAAAAAGCATAAAAACGCCAAAAATGACATCTCGCTTCTTTCCTTCATGGATTATTCTCTATCAGGCTACGGCAGGATTTTACGCGATACTAAAAGGCAAGTTAAAGGCATTATTGAAGACCGGCATGCCACCGCAGATGAAAAAAAATCCTTCAGGGAACTGAATTGCGGAATTTACGCGATCGAGCCCGTAATCATGGAATATCTGTCCCAACTTAAAAAACACCGCACCTCAGGTGAATATTATCTTACGGACATCGTCGGCATCGCTTCAAAAAATAACAAAAAGATTAGTACTTATGACTGTCCTCCGGAAGAGGCTTTAGGGATTAACAACAGGGAAGAACTTTATCGGGCATTAAATATATTGAACAAAAGAAGCATAACGAAGTGGATGCGGAAAGGGGTTACATTCATTGACCCATCAACATCAATTGTTCACCCATCTGTAACTATAGGAAAAGACACTATTATCTATCCTAATACTTATCTTGAGGGTAATACATCGATCGGCGCAAACTGTATGATTTATCCCGGGGTAAGGATATGCCATAGCACTATTGAACAAAAAGTTTCCATCAAAGATAACACGCTAATAGAAAACAGTACGGTCAAAAGCGGTTCAACTATTGGCCCTTTCGCACATCTCAGACCGTTAAGCCGTGTTGGCCGTAATGTAAAAATCGGTAATTTTGTTGAGATTAAAAAATCTGATATAGGAGACCGCACCAGGGCATCACATCTCAGCTATCTGGGAGATGCAGTAATAGGTAAAGATGTAAATATAGGTGCCGGGACAATTACGTGCAATTACGATGGGGCTACGAAACAACCTACTATAATTAAATCAAAAGCATTTATAGGGAGTGCCTCTCAGCTTATCGCCCCTGTAACAATAGGCAAAAGCGCCTATATTGCAGCAGGCTCAACTGTTGTAAGAGACGTTCCTTCAGGGTCATTAGCGATCAGCAGGGCTGGACAAAAAAACATAAAGAACTGGCAGGTTAAAGGAAAGCCTAAAGTCAAAAAGAGAAAATAGTAGTTTTTAGCTGGCAGCAAGTAGTTTAAGGGACTTTCTTTTTACTACTGACTACTGACTACTGACTACTGACTACTGACTACTAATATGTGTGGAATTTTCGGGTACATCGGTAAGAAAAATGCAATCCCCATACTTATCGAAGGGTTGAAAAAATTAGAGTATCGCGGCTATGATTCAGCCGGTATAGCGTTTTTCAGAAATAACAAAATAGAAATAAGACGCCGTGCCGGTAAAATAAAAAAATTAGAGGCCTCAATAAAAAATGAAAATCTCAAGAGTTCCATCGGCCTCGGACATACAAGATGGGCCACACATGGCATGCCTTCCGAGAAAAATGCTCACCCTCACAAAGTAAAAGGGATCGTTCTGGTTCATAACGGGATAATTGAAAATTACCTCGAACTTAAAGCAAAACTTAAGAAAAAGGGACATGTTTTTACTTCTGACACCGATACGGAGGTCCTGTGCCATCATATAAGCAGTTTCGTTCAGCAGGGAATGGACATACAGAAAGCAACAAGAGAAGCGCTTAAATATGTAAGGGGGTCATATGCGCTTGGGATAATAAGCGAAAAAGAGCCTGATAAAATTGTAGCTGCAAAGAAAGACAGTCCGCTTATCATAGGGAAAAACAATAAAGAATTTTTTATTGCTTCTGACATCCCTGCTTTTCTCAAATACTCAAAAGACGCTATAATTCTTGATAACGGCGAATTAGCTGTAATTACAAATGATGGTATTTCTGTTTCTGACGCCGGCGGCAATTCTGTAAGGAAAAAAATTTTTACTATCCCCTGGAACCCCTCGACTGCTGAAAAAAACGGTTACAAACACTTCATGCTGAAAGAAATACACGAACAGCCAAGAGCTGTCACCGATACGTTGAGGGGGAGGTTTTCACTCGAGGACGGAACTGTAAACCTTGAAGAATTTTCAATGAAGGAAGAAAAGCTGCGGAAACTCAAAAAAATATTTATCGTAGCATGCGGCACATCCTGGCATGCTGCTCTTGTAGGTAAATACATGCTTGAAGATATTGCCAAAATCCCTTCAGAAGTTGATATCGCATCTGAATTCAGGTACAGAAATATTATTATTCCACGGGGCAGTCTTGTTGTAGTCATTACCCAGTCAGGTGAAACTGCTGATACCCTTGCTGCTCAGAGAGAGGCGCAAAGATGCGGAGCAAAAGTCCTCTGCATCTGTAACGTAGTCGGCAGCACCTCCGCAAGAGAAGCTGACAGTGTATTTTATACGCATTCAGGCCCTGAAATAGGCGTTGCATCTACGAAAGCGTTTACTACCCAGCTTGTTGCTCTTTACCTGTTTTCAATAGCAGTTGCAAGAGCCAGGAATACCATAAATATCCCGGCCTCCAGAAAACTTCTTAACGACCTTTTACTACTTCCGGAAAAAATAGAAACTGCCCTCAAGCTCAGCGATTCAATATTAAAAATAGCCAGGAAATTTTTCCGGGCAAAAGATTTTCTTTATCTTGGCAGAGGAATTAATTACCCTATAGCTCTTGAAGGCGCCTTAAAATTAAAGGAAATTTCCTATGTGCATGCAGAGGGCTACCCTGCCGGTGAGATGAAACACGGTCCCATAGCGCTCATTGATAATGACCTGCCGGTGCTTGTTCTTGCCCCGGGCGGTAAAGTATATGAGAAAATGCTTTCTAACGCTGAAGAAGTAAAGAGCCGGGGCGGTAAAGTTATCGCTATTGCAACAACAGGGGACAAAAATATTTTATCACACACGGCTCATTCAATATTTGTTAACCGGACAAACGAATATCTTACCCCAATTCTTCTCAGTGTACCGCTGCATCTGCTTGCTTATCATATTGCTGTTTTAAGAGGGTGCGATGTTGATCAACCACGGAACCTTGCGAAGAGCGTAACAGTAGAATAAGCGGGAAGATACCAATTTTCACGGTAAATCTGTTAAAATAGAAGACCTATCGACATATCAAAAGTTTTTGATATAACAGGTAAAAATAAATATGTCGATACTATTTTTCTTTCTTTAAAATAATAAATGCGTAGCATAAGTAAAAATCTTCTATTAAAAGATCTCAACCAGCAGCAAAAAGATGCTGTTCTTCACACAAAAGGACCGTTGCTTGTGCTAGCTGGTGCAGGCAGCGGTAAAACCAGAGTTATAACCCACAGGTTTGCTCATATCTGCAGTTCTCTTAAAATCCCCGCAACCTCCATCATGGCTATGACTTTTACCAATAAAGCCGCCGAAGAAATGAGCGTAAGGGTCAATAAGCTTCTGAAAAAAAACCTGAAAGGGGCCTGGATAGGCACCTTTCATTCCCTTTCAAACAGAATCCTCAGAAAAGAGATCGAAAACCTGGGTTTCAAAAGAAATTTTGTAATTTACGATGAGGGTGATTCATGTCAGCTTATACGCTCTATTTTAAAAGAACTTAAAATTCATGAGGCACTTTATAAAGGAATAGTTTCAAAGATAAGTTCTCTCAAGGCATCCCTTGTTGGGCCTGAAGAGTTTCTTAAAATCACCAGTAAAGAAGACAGCTACGGTTTTGATGAGAAATTTGCAAGAGTATATATAAGATACCAGGATGAGATGAAAAAGAATAATTCCCTGGATTTTGATGACCTTATAATGTATACGGTAAAGCTTTTTGATGAAAATGCGGGTGTTCTTAAAAAATACAATAACGAGTTCCCCTACATAATGATTGATGAATTTCAGGATACAAACATCGCACAGCACAGGCTAGCCAAACTCCTTGCCGGTAAAAGCAAAAACATTTGCGCTGTAGGAGACGATGACCAGAGCATTTACAAATTCAGGGGAGCCGAAATTAAAAATATTCTTGCATTTGAAAAAGATTTTCATAAAACAAAAGTTATAAGACTTGAACAGAATTATAGGTCTACCCAGAATATACTCGATGCGGCAGGTAACATCATAGCCCAGAACCCGGTGAGAAAATCCAAAAAACTCTGGAGCGACAGGGGCAAAGGTGAAAAAATATTCTACTGTATGACTAACAACGAAATTGAAGAGGCAAGGTATATCGCAAAATCCATAAAGGAGCTTTACCTTAAAGGCAAATACTCATACGGTGATTTTGCAGTCCTTTACAGGGTAAAGTTTCAGTCAAGGATTCTTGAAGAGATCCTGAGGGAACATGGACTGCCTTACCGTGTAATCGGAGGAATCAGTTTTTATAAGCGGAAAGAAATAAAAGATATCATCTCTTATCTCAACGTTATTTCCAATCCAAACGATTCCATAAGCCTTAAAAGAATTATTAATTGCCCGCCGAGAGGCATCGGGGCTACTTCTATTACGCGAATAGAAAACGAATCCAGGAAAAAAGGGAAATCCCTGTTTGAGACAATGACACATATAGCGAGCGGTAACGGAGCAGCCACCTCTTTAAGGGACAAAGTCACCGGCTTTGTTAAAATCATGGAAGAAATAATACGAAAAAAAGACGGCGACCTGCAAAAGCTCTTATTGCAAATTTTTGAAAAAACAGGATACATAAAATGGGTTGCTGAGGAAAAGGCTGAAAACCTTATGGAACTCGCTGGTTCTGCATCAGGCAAGAACCTGCAGAGTTTTATAGACACTATCTCTCTCTACAGCGGGATGGACGAATCCCATGAAGGTGATTTTGTCTCTCTTATGACGCTCCATAGCGCTAAAGGCCTTGAATTTCCGGTAATATTTATTGCGGGGATGGAAGACGGTCTCCTGCCCCATTTTCATACCCTGAAAAACAGCGAAGAACTTCAGGAAGAGCGCAGGCTCTTTTATGTAGGTATGACAAGGGCCCAGGATTTACTTATTCTCTCAAGCGCTAAGAAGAGGAAGCTTTACACTTCACTGCAAAAGCAGAAACCATCAAGATTTCTCAATGAAATTCCGACTAAATGTTATACCTATATCGAGAAAAAGCCAAAAAGCGAGGCGGTTCGTTCCACAGTCGATATGCCGGCTGCCTTCCTCCGTTCCACCCCTTTTGTGACAGGTGTCAGAGTAAAACACCCTAAATGGGGACTAGGAGTTGTGCGCGACTGTTACGGTGACTGCGATGACCCTAGAGTAATGGTAAATTTTTCATCAGTCGGTGTAAAAAGGCTTTCGCTGAAATTTGCCAATCTGGAAAAACTATAAATGGAAATCGATCACATTGCCATGCTCTCAAGGCTTGAGCTTACAGATGAAGAGAAAAAACTCTTTTCCAGACAGATACACAACATTATAGAGTATATCAACAAACTGAATGAACTCGATACAACAAATGTGGAACCTACCGCACACGTCCTTCCCGTAAAAAATGTATTTCGGGAAGACAAACCCGGAAAATCTCTGTCTAAAGACAGCTCCCTTCAAAACGGACCTGATACGGCCGATGATTTCTACAGAGTGCCGAAGATAATAGAATGAGAAAAACAGTTCACAGTTCACAGTTCATAGTTCATAGTAAAAAAGTTATAAGTGCTACAGATTTTTTACTGCTTACTTTTTACTCTATATCATCCTTTTGCCGGAGGCATCATGTTTAGATGCATGTTGAGGGCGAAAATACATATGGCTACTGTAACAGATTCCAACATAGCCTACGAGGGTAGCCTGACAATTGATGAAATAATTCTCAATGCTGCCGGCATCACGCCATACGAGCAGGTAATGGTCAGCAACCTCAACAATGGTGAGCGGTTTGAAACCTACGTAATCGCCGGAAAGAAAAATTCCGGAGTTATATGCCTTAACGGCCCAACCGCAAGAAAAGGCACGATAGGAGACAATATCATTATATTCTGCTATGAGTACTATACCGAAGATGAAATTAAAAAATTCACACCAAGAATCATCCGGCTTAACAAAAAAAACAGGATGCTGAAATAGCAGGCCCTATCATACAGGATATACTCTAAATCCTCCCCATTCCTTTTTTTGACAAACCTATACAATATTGTTAGAATCTGTTTATGCAAAAAAGGCGTTCCCCAAGAAGAATTAAACGCTTAGAGATAAAATTTGTTTCAGACGATGTCGTTTATAGAGGAATTACAAGCGATATTTCCCATGAAGGTATATTTATAAGGACTAAAAAGGGGCTCCCTCCTGAAACAATAATTGAAATGGATCTCTTTCTCCCTACGGGAGAAGTTATAAATCTGCGCGGCAGGGTAAAAAGAACGATCAAAACCTTATATACCGAGATAAAAAACGGTATGGGTGTTGAACTTATAGATGTCCCCCTCAAATACCTGGAGTATATAAAAAACCTGCAATGATTCCTGTTGTCCTCGTTGTCCTCGATGGATGGGGGATAGGCAATAACCCTGCCGTTGATGCCACTGAAAAAGCTAATATCCCTTTTTACAAAAATCTGCTTAATGAATATCCTCACTCTATACTGAGCACATCCGGAGAAGTCGTTGGACTGCCTGAAGGCCAGATGGGCAACTCCGAAGTTGGGCATCTAAACCTGGGGGCCGGCAGAATTGTTTATCAGGATTATACAAGGATAAATAAGGCGATAAGAAACAGTGAGCTTTCTAAAAATCCCGCTATTGTCACGGCCTTTGGTTCCGCCGGTAAAAGCGCCCTCCATTTTCTGGGACTTGTCTCGGACGGCGGAGTTCACAGTCACCTGAATCACCTCTATGCTTTAATAGATTCTGCCATAGCACAAGGGGTTACAAAAATTTTCATTCATGCGTTTATGGATGGAAGGGATACCCCTCCTGCTTCAGGAATAGACTTCATAAAACAGCTGGAAATTTTTATAAAAGAAAAACCTGCCGTTAGAATCGCGTCGGTATCCGGCAGATACTGGGCAATGGACAGAGACAAACGCTGGGACAGAATTCAAAAAACTTTTAATGCCCTTGTTCTGGGTGAAGGCGAAAGAGCCCTGTCTGCAGAAGAAGCAGTAACTCAGAGTTACACTATTAATGAAACAGATGAATTCATAAAGCCTACTGTTATTTATGACGGCACTGAGCCTGCCTGTCCGGCAGGCAGGCCGGTCGGAAAGATTGAGGACGGTGATTCAGTGATATTTTTTAACTTCAGGGCTGACAGGGCGAGGGAAATGACAACTGCCTTGACAGATGACAGCTTTACGTTTTTTGAAAGAAAAAAAACCCCTAAGCTCAGTTCATTTGTCACAATGACTCTATATGATGAAACGTTCAGCCTGCCCATTGCTTTTTCACCTCTGCAGCTGACTGATATATTTGGTAAAGTTATAAGCCATAGAGGCTTAAAACAGCTGAGGATTGCCGAGACAGAAAAATATGCGCATGTTACATATTTTTTTAACGGAGGCGAAGAAAAAACATTCCCTGATGAAGACAGGTGCCTCATTCCGTCACCAAGAGATGTCGCAACCTATGATTTAAAACCTGAGATGAGCGCCTATAAAATAACAGATGCGATTTTAAAGAAAATAGATGAATCAAAATATGATTTCATTTTACTTAATTTTGCCAACCCTGATATGGTGGGACATACCGGTATCATGGAAGCAGCGGTAAAAGCCTGTGAAGTAATTGACAGCTGTCTTGAAAAAATTGTGACAAAGGTCAGGAGCGTCGGGGGTATAACCATTATAACCTCTGATCATGGAAATTGTGAATCAATGATCGACAACAACCATCCTCACACCGCCCATACTTTAAATCCGGTACCTTTTATCCTTGTGAAAAAGGGGATACAATTAAAGCATACCGGGATACTGGCAGACGTCTCCCCTACAATGCTCGACCTGTTAAAAATTGAAAAACCCGACTCAATGACCGGGGAAAGCCTTATCATTAAAAATAAATCCTAAATCCAAAATCCTAAATTCTAAACAAGGTTTAATTTAAAACTTCCAAATAAACTATATGTGTTTGGAAAATTTGAATTTAAAATTTAGAATTTGTTTAGGGTTTAGTGCTTAGAGTTTAGAGTTTGATTTATGTTTAACAGGTTTTTAAACATTCTCTTTCCTGAATCATGCACTGTCTGTGAAAAGCCGGCAACAGACCGCAGGACAGCTCCGATATGTTTTGCCTGCTGGCAGACAATAGCGCCATATAGGGGTAATATATGCCGGAAATGCGGTAAACCGGTCGTTTCAGGTACACCATTGACTTGCGGGGAGTGCCTTAAGGACGAACCCCTTTTTAAATCTGCCAGGAGTTTCGGTCTTTATGATGGAGTATTAAAAAAAGCCATCAATCAATTTAAGTACAACAGGATAAAAAGAATTGCACAACCCCTGTCCGATAAAATACTTCAAACAAAATTACCCGCTGTTGATATTATTATCCCTGTCTCGCTTCATGAGAAACGCCTAAGGCAAAAGGAATTTAACCAGTCCGCACTGCTTGCAAAACACATTGCAAAGAATCTCGGGATTCCAATGATACTTGATTGCCTTGTCAAAACAAGGGACACTATGCCTCAGGTAGGCTTAAGCGCAAAAGCCAGAAAGAGAAACATAAAAAAAGCCTATGAAATAAAAAACAGGGAACGGGTTTACGGAAAGTCCGTAATGCTTATAGACGATGTGTATACAACAGGTGCAACAGTCCGTGAATGCTCGAAAGTATTAAAAAAAGCAGGTGCAACAGATATTCATGTTATTACACTCGCGCGCAGCAGGGAAGATTGACAGAACAGTGTCAGTGTCAGTTGTCAGGTGCCAGAAAGAAAAGGGCAAAAAAAACGTTCATAGTTAATGGTTATTAGTTAATAGCATAATCTTGAAAAAATTTGTTATCAATGCAAAAGACAAATAATCACCCCCCGTGTTTTGTTAGAAGGTATTTTAAAGAATAGTTATTAGTTATTAGGCTAAAAACAAAAAAATATTTTAATTTGATATTTAGTGGAATTTTTTATGTGTTGCGCAAAATCTTTGCCACAGCCTCCTGAGCCTGATCAGAGCCGGAATAAGCCTCAATAATAACATCTGCTCTTAACCCTTTCATGACATATGGACAGCAGAACCCCGCAATGACAGAATAACCTGCCGCGCCGAGTGTTTTTTTAAGTACGCTTTCCAGTTTTCTGCTTATTCCGCTTCTTCCCTTCCACGCAGAGATTTTTGAGAAAATCAGAATTATAAGAGGTTTATCAGAAACAGAACCAAGAAGTTTTTTTGTACTGCCCCAATATCTGTTATCAACATAAAAGCTCTTTATCTCAGGGTACTGCTTTCTTATTTCTTTTATAAAAGTTGCCCCAGCTTTAGAATTGTCATCATCAAGAATTAAAACCGACGGAGATTCTTCGAACTTTTTTAACTTATTCCCTGTTTTGACAGACTTTTTAGTCAGCTTCTCGGCTGTTTCCCGATGTGATTTTGAGCCTTTACTGTGAACTTTATTTAAAGTTTTCTTTAGCCTGATGATTTTTTTAAAAGATTCCTCAACTTCCGGCTCTATCGCTTCCCATCTTGAAAAAAGATAGTCTATAACTTTCTCAGGCCTGCCCGGATGCAGGAGTATATCAGCACCGGCTTCTAACGCCATAAGGCACGCGTGTCTTTCTGATTTTTTGCTTACAGACCGCATATTCATCGCATCAGTGATCACAAGGCCTTTAAACTTCATTCTCTTCTTTAAAATACCCTGAATGATTTTTTGTGAAAGACTTGAAGGCAGTTTTGAATCAAATACAGGAACTTTCAGATGTCCTACCATAATCATCTTAACCCCTGCTTTTATCGCCTTATCAAACGGATAGAGCTCAATATTATAAAGCCTTTGCCTTCCAGCTTTAATAACCGGCAATTCCAGGTGGGAATCCTGTGCTGTATCTCCATGACCGGGAAAATGTTTTGCACATGCAATAACACCCTGCCTGTGAAAACCCTTTATGAATTCATTCCCAAACCATGCGACTTCCTTCGGATCATCAGAAAAGGATCTTGTGCAAATTATTGGATTTTTAGAGTTTGTATTTACATCAAGAACCGGAGAAAAAATTATATTAATACCTGCGGACCTTGCCTCCTGTGCAATAATACGTACGGATTGCCTGAGGAGCTGAACATCATTTCTGTTATCAGGATCAATCGCCTGACCTACAGCCATAGCCGGTGGAAAAAGAGTACCTCCCTCCACCTGCTGTCCAAGTCCCTGCTCAAGATCAGATGCAATAAAAAGCGGGATTTCAGCACTTTTCTGCAGTTTTTTAACACCGCTTCTTACTTGTGCCAATCTGCCGCCAAAAATAATAAATCCGCCGATACCTTTTTTTACCAGCGAGTGATAATATTTGAATCTTTTGTCGATATCTCTGCCGTCAAGCCGTGCAATAACAAGCTGCGCGATTTTTTTCTGTTCAGTAGTTGGCATAATTTTTCTTCAATGCTGCGCTTCTTTGTGTTATTTCAAAATAATACACATACAATATGTGTTTGTTATTATAATATAATTGTAAATTTTGGAAGCATACTGTTTACAATCGCTGATTTTGGCGTTTGGACAGTATTAAACAGAACATATTGAAAAAAATGTTTCTTAATCAATGTGTGCAGTTGTAAGGGAGGATGTAAGCTTTGGGCAGCAAATACAGCGGCAGGCACAGACCGCGTTGGCCAAAAAAGACCGGGGGAAACAAAACCGCTGAGGAAATTATCAGGGAACTGCGTAAGAACAGCTCTTCTGCCGGGCCCTACCGTGAACAATCATTAAAAATTCACGGCCTCATATGCGCCAAGTGCGGCAGAGAGTTTGACCACAAAACCAGCCACCTGCTCACTGTACATCATAAAGACAGCAACAGCCGCAACAATCCCCCTGACGGCTCTAACTGGGAAAATCTGTGCGTATACTGTCACGAAGATGAACATAGCAGAGGCATGCTGGGAGATTATTTAAATAAACAGAAAAAATAGTGCCAGTGTAAGCAAAAAAACCGTGTCAGTTTTTAGTGTCAGTGTCAGTAAAATACTTCAACTGACACTAATCACTCACACTTGCACTTTAGATTATGACAATTCCAGTTTCTTTGGTTCACAGAGCAGTTCCGGATTGACTGAAACCGTCCCGCAATTCTTACACTGCCACCTGTCATTATTTACCTTGTTCTGGCAGAATGCAGGAGGTTTAATTCCTTTTGTACCGCACCAGTCGGCTTTTGTCCCTCTTCCCTGAACCTGGCAAATCTTATTGGCATCCAGTGATACCGCACCGCAATTGGCACAGAAAAAAGCTGGTGTGTTTTTAGGAACCGGCACATGTTGTTTTTCAGACATATTAATGACTCCTTTCACACTTGATAAAATTATTTCTATACTGTTTCGAATAATATTATAGAATGCCGGGCTAAAAAACAACCGGCTTTTATTGCTATTTGATATCCTTATAGCGCACGGGTTTCCTGTCCTTATACACCATACAGTCTAAAAAAGTGGGGGGCAAAAAGCCCCCCCACTTTTTCCCGGTTATTCAACCTTTAACTTTACTTCTTTGGTCTTTGCCTCTTCGAACTTCGGAAGTTTTATTTTGAGCATTCCGTTTTTGAATTCAGCCTTTGCCTTTGCGGCATCAATCTCAGAGGGCAGTGGGATCGTCCTTAGAAACGAGCCGTAAGTACATTCTGAACAACAGTACTCTTCTCTCTTCTCATTTTCCTCGTGTTTAATCTCACCCTTAATCGTTAGAGCCTCCTTTGTAATTGTAAGGTCAATGTTGTCTTTTTCAACACCGGGAAGCTGTGCTTTCACAATTATCTCGTTTTTCCTGTCGAGCATATCTACATTCGGAACAATTCCGTCACTGTGCTCAGCAATTCCGGACTGCCATCCCTTTCTGCTGAAAGGCTCAAAACCTTCAAACAGTCTTTCCATCTCCTGCCTTAAAGTGTCAAATTCTCTAATTGGTCTCCATCTTACAAGTGTCATGTTTTCCTCCTTAATGTTTTTTTTATATTAGTCACCCCATTGGGTGTTTATCAGGACTAAAAGCCCTGCTGTGTTCAGCAATTATGTTTTAACTTTCATTCCAGCCTCTTTTTTTACTTTTTTTAAACTTACCTTGTCGTCTTTTATATCGACTTCTATAACATCTCCTTCTCTGAATGTTCCATCAAGCATTTTTGTAGCAAGCGGGTTCATGATCTCTTTTTGAATCGCTCTTTTAAGCGGCCTTGCTCCATAGACAGTATCAAAACCGGCTTCAGCAATATAAGTCTTTGCGCTGTCAGTAAGAACAACATCAATCTGTTTATCCCTTAAATAGCGTTTCATCCTGTTAAGCTGAATATCAACTATTTTTACGAGCAGTTCCCTGCTAAGGGCATGGAATATTATTATTTCATCTATCCTGTTTAGAAATTCCGGCTTAAAAGTTGATTTGAGGTCTTCCATAACCCCTTTGCGTATCTGTTCTTCATCGCTCCATTCCGTAAGCATTTCCTGTATATGCTGACTTCCCGTATTTGACGTCATTATTACCACTGTATTTCTGAAATCAACTGTTCTTCCCTGTCCGTCAGTAAGCCTTCCGTCATCAAGAAGCTGCAACAGAACATTGAAGACCTCAGGATGGGCTTTTTCTATTTCATCAAAAAGGATGACAGCATAAGGTCTTCTTCTGACCGCCTCGGTCAACTGACCTCCTTCTTCATAGCCCACATAGCCCGGAGGCGCCCCTATAAGCCTAGATACCGTATGGCGCTCCTGATATTCCGACATATCAATCCTTACCATAGCTGTTTCCTCGTCAAATAAGAACTCTGCAAGCGCTCTGGCAAGTTCTGTTTTTCCAACCCCTGTAGGGCCGAGAAAAATAAAGGAACCAATCGGCCTGTTCGGATCCTGTATCCCCGCTCTAGCCCTTCTTACCGAATCAGAGACTACATTTATCGCTTCGTCCTGCCCTACCACTCTTAGCCTCAGTCTTTCCTCCATTTTTAAAAGTTTCTGTATCTCGCCTTCAAGCATCCTGCTAACCGGAATCTGCGTCCACTTGGCCACAATCTTAGCAACATCTTCCTCATCAACTTCTTCCTTAAGCATCCTGCTTTTGCCGTGCTGCTCCAATAGTGTTTTGTTCTGCTCTTCAAATTCCTTCTGAAGTTCAAGAAGTTTTCCATACTTTAATTCCGCAGCTTTGTTAAGATCGCCTTCTCTTTCAGCCTTTTCAGTTTCAGTCTTTGTATTTTCTATCTCTTCCTTGGTCATGCTTATCTTCTGTATCGCCTCTTTTTCCCTGAGCCACCGTGTCTTGAGTATATTTCTCTTCTCTGTAAGGTCTGCCAGATCTTTTTTAAGACGATTGAGTCTGTCCTTAGAGGCCTTATCTTTCTCTTTCATTACAGCCTGCTTTTCTATTTCGTACTGTCTTATCTTTCTTTCCAGTTCATCAAGGTCCGAAGGCATGCTGTCTATCTCCATCTTCAGCTTTGAAGCTGCCTCATCAATAAGGTCTATCGCCTTATCAGGCAAAAATCTGTCAGTAATATACCTGTTGCTTAAAACCGCCGCAGCCACAAGCGCAGAGTCCTTTATCCTGACTCCATGATGTACCTCGTAGCGTTCTTTTAATCCCCTCAGAATCGATACTGTCTCCTCAACTCCCGGCTCCTGTAAGTAAATCGGCTGGAACCTTCTCTCAAGCGCGGCGTCCTTTTCAATATACTTTCTGTATTCTGAAAGAGTCGTTGCTCCCACACACCTGAGGTCTCCCCGCGCAAGGGCCGGTTTAAGCATATTGGACGCATCTATCGCTCCTTCAGCTGCACCCGCACCGACAACAGTATGAAGTTCATCAATGAAAAGGATCACTTTACCTTCTGCCTCTTCAACCTCTTTTAAAACAGCCTTGAGCCTGTCTTCAAATTCCCCCCTGTATTTCGCGCCGGCAACAAGGGCTCCCATATCAAGCGCGGCAACTTTTTTATCCTTCAGGCTCTGAGGGACATCTCCGGAAGTTATTCTCTGGGCAAGCCCTTCAGCCAATGCGGTTTTGCCCACTCCAGGCTCGCCTATCACAACAGGATTGTTTTTTGTTCTGCGTGAAAGCACCTGTATAATCCTTCTTATCTCCTCATCTCTTCCTATTACCGGATCCAGCTTGCCCTTTCTTGCGAGATCTGTCAGGTCCCTGGCATACCGCTTAAGTGCCTGGTATTTATCTTCAGGCGCAGGGTCTGTTACACGCTGTGTCCCCCTTATTTCACGCATAGCGGAAAGGACCCTGTCAGGAGTTATACCGGATTTCCTGATAATCTCATCAGCCGCCCCTTTTGTACTGATAATCCCCAGCAGCAGGTGCTCCACACTGATAAAATCATCTTTAAGATATTCAGCTTCCTTAAATGCCCTGTCAAATACATCCTTTAAAGCCTGAGTAACATAAATCTGACCTGCAGCAGAAGAGCCGAGAACTTTCGGAAACCTCTCTATGGCAGCCTCTGTGTCTGCCTTTAATGCCTTTACATCCACTTTAAGAGTCTTTATTATTTCAAGAGCTATGCCTTCCTCCAGCAGAATATAAAGAAGGTGTGCCGCATCAACCTGCTGGTTGCCTTTTCTCTGGGCAAGCTGCTGGGCCTTTTCAATAGCCTCCTGACTTTTTATTGTAAATTTATCCGTTCTCATCTCTCTCGCCTCCTAAAAACCTAAATTCTAATATCTAAATCCTAAACAAATTTTAATGACACAAATTCTAAATAATAAAAAGCTTAGAAAATTGAAAAACTTGGATTTGGGTATTGTTTAGTATTTAGGGTTTCGTGCTTCGAATTTGTCTTTATTATTCCTCTTCCTCAAATGCATCCCTTATTTTGTTTTCAAATTCCCTTCTTACCTCCACTTCAAGATAATCCATCATTTCATCCATCTCCCTGTGCATCGCCTCAAGCCTGTGTTTCATCCTTAAAATTATATCAACCCCAGCCCTGTTAACACCCAACTCTTTGGTAAGGTTGAGTATCACCCTTATCCGCTCCAGGTCTTCCTGTGAATACCTCCTTGAGCGTCCTACCCTCTGAGGATTCAGCAGTCCTTCCCTTTCATACAGCCTCAAAGTCTGAGGATGAATATTAAACATCTCACAGACCACACTGATTATAAATAACGGGCGTTTTTTATCATCCATATCTTCCTCTTAAAAAACAGTTCAATCCGTTTAAACCGATTAAACTGTTCAAACAGTTTAAACTGCTTGAACAACCTTGAACGGCTTGAACCTGAATTTTATTGTTTATATGCTTTTTCCACCTCTTTTAAGGCTTCCTTAGTGTTTGCAGTTGTTGTTTTCGGCACGACTATTTTTATTACAACAAACTCATTGCCCTTAATTCCTGTTCTTAAATTTGGAACTCCCTTGTTTTTCAGTTTGAATTTCTTTCCGCTGTCTGTACCCGGAGGAAGGGTCATCGTAACATTACCCCCAAGCGTAGGCACTTTAATCTTTCCGCCCAGTATAGCCTCACCAACAGTAACCGGCGCCTCTACATAAATATCATTCCCCTCCCGTTTGAACACAGGATGGGGCCTTACAGTCAATTCAATATACATATTGCCGTTAGGCCCTCCCTGACCCCCCGGGGCGCCCATTCCTTTGAGCTTAATCCGGGTGCCGGTGTCTGCTCCCGGAGGTATTTTAACCTTGAGCGTTTCAGTAGAAACCGTAATCCCGTTGCCACTGCACGATTTACATACTTTTGTGATTGTTTTCCCGTTACCCCTGCATGCCGGACATGCCTGGTTTAATCTGAAAAACCCCCTTTTTTGCTGAGTGGAGCCGGTACCTTTGCAGTTTAAACAGGATTCAGTAGCCTCTGCGCCTGTGCCTGAGCAGGATTTACACTGGACATCTCTTGACAGGGTAATCGGTTTTGTAACCCCTTTGAATGTCTCTTCAAGAGTAATATCGAGCCGTGTCTCGAGGTCATGGCCTCTTAACGGAACATTCTCCCGCTGTCGGGCCGTATCAGAATGACTGAAAGCACCAAACAGATCTGAAAAGATATCTTCAGCACCACCCCTAAAATTAAATCCGGCTCTTGAGGGGTCAAATCCACTAAAACCCTCTCCCGCTTCAAAAGGGGACTTGCCAAACTGGTCATAATCGGTCTTCTTTTTTGGATCGCTCAGAACTTCATAAGCCTCATTTATCTCCTTAAACTTATGCTCTGCTGTTTTGTCCCCCGGGTTTAGATCAGGGTGGTATTTACGCGCAAGCCGCCTGTACGCCTTTTTTATTTCTCCCTCTGAAGCACCTTTGCTTACACCGAGTATGCCGTAATATTCTCTGGCTGTTGCCGCCATTTTAATTATTAATTAAAGAGCAAAAAGACTTGAACTTCATACTCTGTTGCCTCCTTATAGTTTACTTTCTATATCATACCACTTGATATGCTTTATGTCAAGTAAGCTTATATGTTTCTTGAAAATTACCTTTGAAAACGTTGTACTGTTTTCAGTTAAACCCTGTGCTTTCACAATAAACTAAAGACACTAAAGCTCATAAAACCATCTTTTTTTGCTTTACATGCTGCTCAGCCGATTGAGTCTTTTTTAATGCACTTTAAGGGTACAAAAACCACATTTGTCAATTGTAAATCAGAGATAAATGACCGGGGACAGGATTGTAACTGTTTGATTTTTAACCCTTATGTTTTAGCTTTGATTCCCGGTTTTGTAATTGGCCTGATTTTTGCTTAAAAATAGTTGGTTCAGGTGTAATAAATGCCTGAAATTTGCTCTTTCTTAACAGGGATGCCCGATAATCTGGTGAATAAAAAACCGGATATTTTATGTTTTTACTGTTTTTATGGGATTTTAGTGAAATTTTAGTAAGATTTTTCTTGACAAATTAGCCGTATGATGTTATATATTTTGCAATTATATATACACGTATATATGGGTTAACAATCAGTTGCACACAGGTATATAGTTGATATTAGTGCTTATGATTTACAGGAATTTAAAAAAAGAGGGAGGTGATCTAGTCAATAGACAAGGCAGTACAAAGTTCGTACACGTTAACCAGCGTTACGGTAAGTACCTAACATACATAATAGAAGTAATAGTCAAAACTAAATGAAAAGGAGGTAGGTTGATGAAAAAGTTTTTAGTAGTAGCTTTAAGTATAGTGCTCGTATTGAGCTTAAGTTTTACCGCTTCTGCCCGCCATGCTACAGAAGAATCAGAATATAATCCAGGCATGACTACCGCAGAAGGCGTACAGATCGAAATGACCGGATCAATCAGGTCAAGAGGTGAGTTCAGAGATAACGTTAATCTCTTTGATGATGATATGGGTGACAACAGCACAGCTTATGACACAAGAGTCAGGCTGAAATTCAACATAAGGGTTACCCCTTCCACAATAGCCGTCGTAGAACTTGAAAGCGGCGGAGAAGAGTGGGATAACAACAGCATGCGTTTTGCAAATGGAAATGATACCTGGAGATGGGGCACAGTTCACAATGCAACAGGTCTCTACCAGAACAGCAACGCAAAAAGAGGCGAGTTAATGATTCGCCAGGCTTATGTTTCACATCAGGGCAGTGAACTTCTTGGCAGGCCAGCCGGTGTAAAGGTCGGTCATATGCTTCTTGCTCTTGGTAACGGATTATTCTTTGACCATTCAAAATTCGGTGACGATGCTGTAATTTTATGGACAGGTATTGGAGATGGAGAACTTTCCTTTATCTACTCAAAATTCGTAGAAGGCTCCACCACTGAAAACGATGACCATAACGCGTACATCGTATCCCTTGAGTACCCTGCTGGCGGCGTTAACATAGGCGCTGACCTTACATATCTTGATATGCAGGACAATGGCGTAAGCGGAGCCACCACACATTTCTACAATCTCGGTTTAAGGGGTGATATCGCTGTAGCAGGTATTAACCTTAGAGGAGATCTCGAACTGCAGGCCGGTGAAGTTGAAATGGATGCCGGTGATGATATAGATTTTGAAGGTTATGCATGGCTCGTAGGTGCTGACCTTGACGTTTCAGGTATAACTCTTTCCGCTGAAGTTGCTTATGGTAGCGGTGATGGCGATGCTACTGACAATGATGCTGAAACATTCATTAACTCACTCGGTTCAAGCCAGCACTACACATATGTGTATGAGTACCGCACACCAAGTTCTATCGGCATGACAGGCACAGGCCTTGCAAACACATGGTATGTAAATGTCGGCGCTGCCACAGATCTTTCATCTGATCTGAACGGTTCAGTTGATATTTACTATCTGCAGGCTTCTGAGGAAGTTTCCATGTTTGCCGCTGATGCTGATGAAGACCTCGGATGGGAAATCGATGCTAAATTAGAGTACACGATTGATAAGAATCTACTGTACTATATCGAAGGCGGTTACTTCTTCCCGGGTGATGCTTATGACCTGGATAACACTACTTCAGCTGACAATGCTTTCGCAGTAAGAAACGGTATTACACTGAAGTTCTAAATACTTCGACAGCATTCTGCATAATGAGTTAAAGGCGTCCCGAGTTTTCGGGACGCCTTTTTTTATCCGCCTTCGCATCAAACCACATGTTTACGCCAACCCGTAAAGGTGAGGTTTACCCCTAGATACCCGTCCTCCGTAGAGATAGAGAGTCTACTTCGGAGTATGGAAATGCAAAAATAGTGCTTTGGCCCGGCTTCGCCAAAGGCTACGCCGAGGCGAGCGAGATGTCACGGAAGGAGTGGGGGTTCCATGCTCTTTATTGCCTTTCTCCCGGGCAATCACTTATAATCTTCAAGAAGACGTTACTGGTTATATGTTATACATATAACAAATAACTAATTTTGCAGTTCACTGAAATCGTTTTTAACTACCAATCAGGAGAACCCCGGTCAATGTCAGGACATTCCAAATGGTCGTCAATTAAACATAAGAAATCCGCTGTTGACGCAAAAAGAGGCAAGCTTTTTTCAAGGATTTCCAAAGAATTAAGCATGGCGGCAAAAACAGGGGGCGGAGACCCCGTCATGAACCCAAGGCTGAGGCTTTCCATTGATAAAGCTAAAGACGCAAATATGCCGGCTGACAATATTAAAAGGGCGATTATGAAAGGCACCGGAGAACTTCCCGGCACTTCTTATGATGAAGCATCTTATGAAGGCTATGGGCCCGGCGGAGTAGCAATAATACTTGAGACCCTGACTGATAATAAAAACCGCACTATTTCAGAACTCAGGCATATCATGTCAAAATATGGTGGTAATATCGGCGAGGACGGTTGCGTTTCGTGGATATTCGATAAAAAGGGATACATGCTTGTTGACAAGAAGATCACTGATGAAGATACCCTGATGTCTATAGCTCTTGATGCAGAAGCAGAAGACATCAAGAACAACCCTGAAGAAGAAAATTACGAAATCATAACAGCACCTGAAGACTTTAATAAGGTTAAAGACACCCTTGAGCAGAAGGATATTGTTTTGAATCTTGCAGAAGTGACCTTAATCCCTAAAAATTACGTTAAACTGGACGTTAAAGACGCTGAAAAAATACTGAAATTAATCGATGCCCTTGAAGATCATGATGATATCCAGAATGTCTATGCAAACTTTGACGTCCCGGACGAAGTAATAAAAAACACAGAGAAAGTTTAATCCGCAGATTACACAGATAACACATATGTCAAAAAAAGATCCACTAACACATCAAATAATTGGATCTGCTATGGAAGTTCATAACACACTGGGGCACGGTTTTCTAGAGGCGGTATATCATGAAGCGTTAGGCATGGAATTTAATGCCAGACAAATACCTTATCGATCAGAAGTAGAACTGCCAATATATTATAAAGATGATCTGCTTTTAACAGGATATAGAGCAGATTTTTTATGCTATAACGATATTATTGTCGAGTTAAAGGCTATAAGCCAGCTTACTTCAAAAGAAGAATCTCAAGTTATTAATTATCTTAAAGCTACAGGATTAGAAACTGGTCTCCTCCTTAATTTTGGATCAAAAAGTTTAGAGCATAAGCGCTTTATTTTCACAAAAGAAAAATCTGTAAAATCTGCGAAATCTGTGGACTAAAACCATGCATATTATCGGCATAGATCCCGGATCAATTTCCTGCGGCTACGGGATTGTTGAGGTCAACACCCTGAAGTCAATCGGCAGCAGGAAAATAGCTTACACTGCATCAGGTGATATAAAGATGCACCGGAAAGATACTCTTCCTGTTCGCTTAAAATTACTGTACGACTCGTTAAAAGAGCTATTGTCAGAATATAAGCCATCCCATTTATGCATTGAGAAAATTTTTTTTCATAAAAGCATCCGTTCCGCCCTTACCCTGGGCTCAACACGCGGGATTGCCATGCTGATCGCTGCAGAAAACAGCATTCCGGTTTTTGAATATAACTCTACTGAATTAAAAATGGCTCTTACAGGCTATGGAAGGGCTGAAAAACAGCAGGTAAAAGAAATGGTAAAAATAATATTGAATCTTGAGCCGTCAAAATTTCAGCTGACTGAAGACAGTGCTGATGCTCTTGCTTTATGTATATGCCACATTCACCTGATAAATAAGTTGAGGTAGGAACAAACTGTTGCGGGTGCGGGACACGAGTTGCGGGATGAAAAAAACTGTGCCAGTGTAAGTGTTTAGTGACAGTAAAGTCTTTTTACTGACACAGGCACTGGAAACTGACACTTTATTTTTATTGGCGCTGATTGTGTTGTGTGAATCTACAGCTTTAGTCTATGTTATGATAGATATAAATACAGAGAGGGGAACCTGAATTGATAGCATCACTTAAGGGCATTGTTTCCAGTAAAAAACCCGGGGAAATTATTGTGGATGTAGGCGGTATAGGTTATCACGTATGTGTTCCGCTTAACTGCCTCGGCAATGTACCCAATCCGGGGGAACAGGTCTTTTTATATGCTTATACCCATGTCAGAGAGGACATACTTCAGTTGTACGGCTTTCTTTCTGAGGAAGAAAAAAAGATCTTTGTTATGCTTATCGGAATCAACGGCATAGGTCCCAAACTCGGACTGGCGATTCTTTCAGGCATGCAGGCTGACAGATTTATTGAAGCCGTGCATAATGAGGATTTACCGCTGTTAACGACTATTCCGGGACTTGGTAAAAAAACTGCTTCCAGGCTGATCCTTGAACTCAGGGAGAAACTTATACCGCTGGATAATATTCATCCGTCCAGGGCTATAGGGACCGCTGCTGGCGATGCCATATCTGCGCTCATTAACCTTGGCTATAAAAAAACAATTGCAGAAAAAACCGTTGATAAGGCACTGACATCCGGTGCCAGCACTGTAGAAGATATAATAAAAGAGTCTCTTAAAAATCTTACAAACAACAAATAACGTATAACATTTATTTTTATGGAAGATCTACCTGAAAGAAGCATTGCACCCGAGGCTGAAGAAGAGGATATTGGCTTTGAAGTAGGTGTAAGGCCTAAATCGTTTGATGAGTTTGTCGGACAGGAAAGGCTGAAAGAAAACCTGAAGGTTTTCATACAGGCGGCAAAACAGAGAGGAGACCCTCTAGATCATGTTCTGTTCTGCGGCCCCCCGGGACTTGGCAAGACGACTCTATCTCACATAATTTCCGCTGAACTAGGAGTAGAAATAAAGGTTACATCAGGCCCTGTGCTTGAGAGACCCGGTGACCTTGCAGCCATTCTTACTAATCTCAACGACAGGGACATCCTCTTTATCGACGAAATCCACAGACTGCCGAGAATAGCCGAGGAGATTCTCTATCCCGCTATGGAAGATTATCAGCTCGATATCATTATAGGGCAGGGGCCAAGCGCCAGGACGCTTAAATTAAATCTGCCTAAATTCACTCTTGTAGGCGCTACAACAAGGACAGGCCTGCTTACCTCTCCGCTCAGGGACCGTTTTGGTGTAATAAACAGGCTTGACTATTACAGCCCTGCTGATCTTGAGAAGATACTTCTTCGCGCGGCAAAAATATTTAGTGTGGAATTAACAGAGGACGCGGCATCCGAGATCGCGTGCAGGTCCAGAGGAACTCCAAGAATTTCCAACAGGCTTCTTAAGCGCGTCAGGGACTTTGCCCAGGTAAAGGGCAGCGGTTTAATTGAAAAAGAGATTACCAAGCAGTCGCTTAAAGCTATGGATGTCGATGAAAAAGGTTTTGATGATATGGACAGGAAACTCCTGCTTACAATTATAAATAAATTTAACGGCGGTCCCGTAGGCCTTGACACAATCGCCGCCTCTTTACAGGAAGAAAAAGAGAGCATTGAAGATGTTTATGAACCTTACCTCCTTCAGGAAGGTTTTATCGAAAGGACCTCTAGAGGCCGGTTGGCAACCAGTCTTGCCTATGAGCATTTTGGACTTACTAAAGATAAAGGGCTGTTTTAAAAAACAGTTTATGGGTGCCAGGGATCGGGGGTCAGGGAAAATATTTGAGTTTAAAAAGCTATAAAGATTTGGAAGTCTGGCAAAAAGCAATGGATTTGGTTGTGCTCTGCTATCAAATCACTAAAAAGTTTCCAAAAAGTGAAACTTATGGACTTGTCAGCCAGCTACAACGTGCTGCTGTATCAGTACCTGCAAATATTGCTGAAGGTAGAGCACGACAATACAAGAAGGAATTCCTTCAACATATCTCAATAGCCTACGGCTCTCTTGCTGAATTAGAAACTAATATTCAAATAGCAAAAAGGTTGCACTATATTGATGCTGATAAGTTAAAGCAAATGTTAGAAAAAACATCTGAAATTGGACGTATGCTTAATGGATTAAGAAAATCATTAGTAAAAAGTGAAAAGACCTAGCCCTGATCCCAGACCCCTGATAGCTGATTTTAACATGAAAATTCTTCTTCACATATGCTGTGCAAACTGCGCTGTCTCCCCTGCCAGGATATTGAGGGAAGAAGGCAACAGACTAACAGGCTTCTGGTTTAATCCAAACATACATCCCTTTGAGGAATACAGATCAAGACTCGATTCATTAAAACTGCTTGCAGACAAGAGGATGATTGACGATATATATTTTATCGAACAATATAAACCAGAAGAGTTCTTTGAAATGTTCGGCAGTACCGGCCCTGACTTAACTCAATGTAACGAATTAAAGAGCCTCAACAGCTTAAACTCTTTTATCGAATCCGCTCCTCCATCGCCCGAAAGGTGCAGGTCATGCTACATGCTGCGCCTTGAAAAAACTGCTGAGCAGGCATCAAAGCAGGGTTTTAACGCATTCAGCACAACTCTTCTTATCAGCCCTTATCAGGACTTTGAGCAGATATCTAAAACAGGCAATACCCTTGCGGAGAAATATAATGTCTCATTCCATCTCAGGGATTTCAGGCCTTCTTTCAGAGCCTCTATGGCTGCTGCAAAAGAATTCGGCTTTTACAGGCAAAAATACTGCGGATGCATATACAGCTTAGCAGAGAGAAGGAGAGCGGTTAAGGTTACGAAGCCCGTATCTAAAAAGTAGCAGTGAGTAGAGAGTAGCGAGAAGAATAGATCTCTCTACTCTCTACTCACTATTTAAACCGATATTAAATTATGCAAGACGATTTACAGTACATTGGTAAATTCTTAATAGCCTTTGGCATAATAATGGTTTTATCAGGAGCTTTGCTCCTCTTATTCCGTAATACCGGACTTCCTTTTCCCGGGAAACTGCCCGGCGACATTATAATACAGAGAAAAAAATTTACTTTTTATTTCCCTGTTGCAACCAGTATTATTCTGAGTATCATATTTAGTGTGATACTATATTTTATGTTTTGGAAAAAATGAAAAAACTCTTTTTTTTAATCATCTTGATCATAGTCTGCCTTTCTGTTCAGCCTCTGCTGGCTGAAGACACTATCAAGATACTTATTATTGAAAGCCCTGATATACCTCTGCCCACAGACAAAGCAGTAAAGATCGGGCAATTAAACGGAGAAATACTTATAGCTGAAAATTCCTACAAAGGCTATATTGAAGTTTATAAGGATGAAAACGGACTTCACTATATAAATGAACGTCCATTTGAAAAATATATCGCAGGGGTTGTTGCCGCAGAGACCGGAGATTCCTGGGCTGTTGAGGCTCTTAAAGCCCAGGCTGTCATTTCAAGAACTTACGCTGTTTACCATAAAAGACTTAATGAAGGCAATAACTACCATATAACATCGAGTGTTCTTCATCAGGTTTATAAGGGTGACAGTACGGATGAAATTATCAGCAGTGCCGTTGAAGAAACCCGTGGGGAGCTATTGACTTATGACGGCGCCCCCATAGAGGCATTCTATCACGCAACCTGTAAAGGGCAAACAGAACTCCCTCGGGCTGTCTGGCAAAAAAACTATCCATATATAAAATCAACTCCGTGTAAAGGCGAGGATTCCCCTTATGATCAGTGGCAGAGAAGGTTTGGTCTTGATGAAATACAAAAAGCTCTCGGACTGAACAGCCTGAAAGATTTGCAAATTGTTTCCCACACTTCTACCGGCAGGGTCAAAATGCTCAATGCTGTGACTTCAGACTCGGAAATCGAGGTAAGGGCGGTAGACCTGAGAAGACTCCTCGGATACAGGGACCTCCCAAGCACCCTTTTCACCCTTATAATAGAGGGCGGAAATGTTATTTTTGAGGGAGGGGGGTATGGCCACGGAGTCGGGCTTTCCCAGTGGGGAGCCCTGGAACTGGCAATAGAAGGAAAAAATTACAAAGAAATTCTTGAACATTACTATCCTGGAACAAACTTAACAAATTGCGGATTTGGGAATGCGGATTGCGGAATGAACAGATCCAAAACCAAAAATCCAAAATCTAAAATCCGGAAATGAAACTCTCAGATTTTGATTATTCTTTACCTAAAAACCGGATCGCGCAGTATCCTCTAGACAAAAGAGACTCCTCCCGGCTGATGCTTATCAACAGAAAACACGCAAAAATAAGTCACACTCTTTTCAGTCATATAACAGAAAGCCTTTTCCCCGGCGATATCCTTGTGCTGAATAACACAAAAGTTATTCAGGCTCGTCTTTACGGTGTAAAATCAGATGATCCAGAAAAAAAGGTTGAGATCCTCCTGCTCAGGGAACTCGGCAGAAATACATGGGAAGCCCTTGTTAAGGGCATAAAACAGGGCAAAGTGATACTTAGCCACGGAATCAATGCAGATGTATCCCGCATTAATGGAGCTATAGAGATAAGATTTAACATCGATTCCAGGGTATCGGGATTGAATAGTAATGATATAAAAAATTATTTAAACATGATAGGCGTAATGCCCCTGCCCCCATATATAAAAAGAAAATCCGAGCCATCCGATACTGAACGATATCAAACCGTATATGCTGAACATGAGGGTGCAGTTGCCGCTCCTACAGCAGGCCTCCATTTCACAGACAGCCTCTTAAACACTATAAAAGCTAAAGGGGTTGAAGTAAAAACTCTCACACTTCAGGTAGGCTACGGCACTTTTAAGCCTGTTTTGACTGCTGACATCAAAAATCACCAAATGGATAAAGAAGTTTATGAGATTCCCCGGGACACTGCGGATGCCGTTAACCTCGCCAGATCAGAAGGCCGGAGAGTTATAGCAGTAGGCACCACTGTTACAAGGGCCCTTGAAGCATCTGCATCTGAGAGCGATGGAAACCCCGTTAGAAAGAAAGACTTGCCAGGATTTTCTAATGGGGTAACGGCAGGCAGGCAAAAGGCCTCAATCTTTATTTGTCCCGGTTATCAATTTAAGGTAATTGACGCTCTTATTACAAATTTTCATCAGCCTAAATCCACCCCCCTGATGCTAACCTCTGCCTTTGCAGGACTGAAGCTACTTAAAGACTCTTATATGGACGCAGTGAACAGGGGCTACAGACTCTTCTCCTACGGAGATGCCATGTTGATAATATAATTCCTAAAAAACTGTTTTGCTACCCGCCCTCATAAAAGATTTATAATTTTCTTGACATTGCCGCCCTGAGACTGTAAATTATTTAATAATTTTATAAGCTTAGCTTATAAAATATCCGGAACTTCATTGATAATTAATTCTTTTTCAGCCACGAATGGCGCGACAGAATTAAACAAGAAGTCCATCCTGAGCAAGGTCGAAGGATGAACCTTTTTGGGATAAACAGCCACTTATGAGTAATAGGGGTTTTACAGACAGCCATAACGAACTCTTAGACAGTCTCGCTATGGGCAGTGAAGACGCATTCAGGGAATTATATGACCAGACGCACAAAAAGATTTATTCATATCTTTACAGAATGCTTAAAGACAAAGAGACAGCAGAGGACATAATGGTTGAGACATTTACAGAGGTATGGGGAAGCGCTCAAAACTTCAGGGGAAAATCAAAAGTATTAACATGGATCATGAGTATTGCCAGAAACCTGGCAATGAATCATTTTAAAAACCATAAAGACCTTAACAATATTGACGATCTTCCTAACCTTTCAGACAACTCCATGCCTGATGCTGAACCTTTAAGCAGAGAGGGCCTGCTAAAAAAAGCAATGTCAGGGCTATCACCCAAACACACAGAGATACTGGACATGGTTTTCCTTCATGAAATGAACTATCAGGAAGTATCAGAACTGCTCAAAGTCCCATTAAATACTGTAAAGACCAGAGTCTTTTACGCAAAAGAAGCGCTTAAAGAAAGCTTTAATAACATAGGAGTAGGAAAAAGTGACATTTAAACTGGATGATTTCAAAGAGTTTGTACCCCTTTATCTTAATAACAGGCTTTCAGCAGATGACCGCGCTGCATTTGAACAGGCCATTGATAAAGATCCCGAACTTAAGCGTGAACTTGATGAATTCTCAGAGATAAACACCCTGTATAAAGAGATAGAACAGGAAATTCCCATGCCCGCTGATGACCTGTTTAAAAGGGTATCTGCCCGGATTAAATCCCGCGCTCAGGCATCACCGTCTTTAAAAGAAAATTTAATTGATACTTTAAAAAGTATTTTTTATTCTCCCCGCGTCTCCTGGGCAGTTACTGCAGTCCTTCTTGCTGTTATCCTGTTTATGGCCTTTCCATCTCAAAACAGCGAAAAGTTTAAGACATTAACATTAAAAAATACTTATGATCACGGCACAAAAATAAATATTGTATTTGATAAAGAAGCTAAAGAAAAAGACATACGTGGTATTCTTACTGAGACCGAAGCAGTTATTATCAGCGGTCCAACTCCTGAGGGTCTTTATACAATTCTGATTAAAGACAAGGATGCAGTCGAGGCCCGGCTTAAAACATTAAGAAGCTCAAAAACAGTAAAACTAGCTGAAAGGTCATATTAGGAATTCAAATAGGTCTAATATAAATAACTTATACAGGCACATATTATGTTTGTAATAAAAGGGTAAACTCATTATAATTCAGAAAATCCAAATACTTATCAAACCCGACAATAAGCATAACAAAAGCATTCCATTAAATAGTAAGGCATTAGCGCCTTAACTATTATTAATAAGCTGTTTGTAACATATTAGTTTTATTTCTTTTATTTTTATTATGGGAGGAACAGTTATGCGGAGTTTTAACACATCTCCTTGTCTAAGCAGGGGGAAAGTTCTGCCTTATGCCTTAATTATCCTTTTCATATCTTTTCTATTTTCTTTTACTGTCCATGCACAGACTGCCTTAGAGAGTACCGGCCCTGTTCAGCTTATAAGCCCTGAGCAGGATTCCCTGGTAATAGCCAAAAAACCTATTATTCAGGTAGCTTTTACAGAACCGTTTGCACCTGAAAACATACTGGTGCTCTTTGACGGCTCTGATATTACAGGCATACTTGATATAACCCCTGAGGGCTTTGAGTACAGGCCTGTTCAGGTACTCATGTCAGGTATGCACACAATAAGCATAACTATTATGACTGAGGACGGCTATGAGGCAGTTCAGGAATTTGCCTTTTCTACGCGCCATTATGAAATGTTTGAGGAGGCATATGTAAATAATGAACTTACCACCATTTATGAGGGTGTATTAATTAAACCCCATGATGTTGAATCAGAGCCCCACTCACGGGTAGAGTCTAACCTTAACAGTGAGCTAAGGCTCAAACAGGGGGCATGGGAATTCACACTTGGCACTAATATCAGGTACTTTGACCAGAGCCTCCCGGTATTTAAACCTGAGCAAAAGGGTATTGATCTTATTAATTATCTTCTTGAGGGAAGATATACAGGTGAGAACTTTGTAATTCTTACTGAGATAGGGGATGTTCAGGTTAATGAATCTGAAAACACTGTGCAGGGCCTGGGAAGAAGGGGCGGGAAGTTATCTTTTCAATATAATGACATAAACATAAACACATTCCTTGTTCAGAGCAAGCAGGTCTTTGGCTGTAGAAACGCCAGGGACTGTATAGGCATTGAGGGCACTTCAGAGGATCACATCATGGGGGTCTCGGCTGAGACATCTATTATGGATAACAGGGTAAGCCTTAAGACCGTTTATGTAACAGGCGGTGAGGAGGGCAGTTCTTTCGGGCTTTACACTGAGGGCGGAGGAAGTGAAAGCGATACGCTTGGATTTATTATAAAGACTGACTTTTTTGATCAGAAGCTGACAACTGAGGCTGAGCTCGATTTCTCAGAGTTCGATGCTGACACCATGGATGAGTTTGATGCTGATAACGACACGGCTTACAAGCTTAAAGCCAATGGATATGCCGGAAGGTTCAGCTACGGGGCTGTGTATGAGTACATGGGCCCTGATTATGCAGTGGTAGGCAATCAGGGGCTGGCTAAGAACAGGGAGGGCTTTTCCCTTAACGGCAGTACATCATATGATGTTCATTCTGTTAACCTATTATTCTCCCGCTATAATGACAATGTGAAAAATGATGACCTTTATCCAAAGGTATACACTTATCAGGGCATGATGGATTATTCATTCAGCAAGTTTCAGAGCCTGCCTATGGGATTAAGCTATTCAAGGTCTATACTTGACAGCACAAGAGAGCCTGAACTGCATGACCCTATCAGGATGGACACTGATATGCTCTCAGCAAGAATTAATTATATGAAAAACGAATGGAATTTCGGGCTTAATGCCAGCCACTCTGTACAGGACGACAGGGAGGCTTTTGGCAATGACACCACTACTTCTACATACTCGCTTACATCTTCATACCTGTTAGAGCATGTTTCAGTCTCTCCGGGCTTCAGCTTTAACCGCACTACTTATACTGACCCGGGCTCACGCACTGACACTTATACTTTAAACCTTGATATAAGGGGCGATGCCTTGAACAATGACCTCACTTATGGCGCTGCCGGCACTTATAACAGGACTGTAGCGAGTGACGGCTTTACTGAGACCGACTCTTATAATGCCAATCTTGAGATTGCTTATCTTCTGGGCAGGAAATTACTTGAATTCTTAAACCCTACTGTCGGCTTAAGGGGTACTTACCGCTTTACTGATGACAGTGTTAATAATAATCAAAATGAGGACTTTATTATTATATTGGCGCTTACCACCAGCATGCCATTTTCGTTTTAAGGGGGATATTTATATGAAAAGGAATTTATTTATTATTCTGCTGGCTCTGGCTCTCTCTTTTGTATTGTTATCAGGGTCGGCTCAGGCTATTACTGTCACAGCCACTCCAAATCCTGTGACAGTCTTTCAGAACATTAACGTCAATATATCACAAAATGCCATCGATGGAATGAACTGCTGGCTTGAGATCAATTACGGCGATTCGGAATTCTCTAGTATTGTGGGGCAATGTTTGGGCTTCACCTGTTTCCTGACCGATAACCACACTTATCTCACCCCGGGGTTTTACACAATAAGAGTAAGAAGAAGTCTTCCGTGTTCTTCTTTTCCAACTTCAACTCCCGGCACAACAAATGTGACAGTGCAGTGTTCACCGCTAAACATTATATCTCCTGGTTCACTACCGTCAGGCACTGCTGGGCAGACATATTCATACCAGATATTGGCCATTGGAGGCCAGGTTCCTATTACATTCAGCCTGATCTCGGGCGGCGTGCCGCCAGGTTTAACTCTTTCTCCAACAGGGCTTATCTCAGGCACACCGACCATCGGAGGTAGTTACTACTTTGGAGTAAGCACAACAGACAGCTGTCCTTTAGGTGCCCAGAACAGAAGTGAAAACTTTAGTTTAACAATTCAATGCCAGCCCCTGAATTTCACTACTCCTCCAACGCTCGCATCAGCTGCTTTCGGGCAGACATATTCACAGCAGTTACAGACCTCAGGCGGAGAGGGGACAGTTACATACAGCCATATAGCAGGCACAATGCCTCCTGGGTTAACTCTTTCTCCATCAGGGCTTATCTCAGGCTCTTTGACAGGCGCCGGCAATTTTAATTTTACAGTAAGGGCAACTGACACCTGTCCATTGGGAGCACAGTCCACACAAAGAACTTTTTCAGTCAGTGTATCTACAGTAGCACCACCACCGCCTCCACCTTCATGTCCGGCTTTAAACATTACCACTTCATCTCCGCTTTCATCAGGCGCAGTTGGACAGGCATATACAGAGCGGATACAGGCCTCAGGCGGAGAGGGTGCTTTTACATACTCTTTGACCGGTGGCACAACACTGCCTCCGGGGTTAAATATAAATTCAGCAGGGTTTATCTCAGGCACACCTGCTGCAGTGGGTAATTACAGCTTTATGGTAAAAGTAAGAGACACCTGTAATTTAGGCTCACAGAGCGTTCAAAAACCATTTTCCATTATCATTACTTCACCTGTACCGCCGCCTTCTTCCTGTCCGGCTCTTAATATCACTACACCGCCTACACTTTCATCAGGCACAGAAGGACAGGTATATTCAGGGCAGATACAGTCATCAGGCGGACAGACACCATTTACCTACAGCCTTGTATCAGGCACACTGCCTCCGGGACTGAACCTTAGCCCGGCAGGCTCTATAAACGGTACTCCTTCAGCTTCAGGCAGTTACAGCTTTAGAGTAAGAGTAACTGACAGCTGTGTAGCAGGCACTCAGACCTCTGAGCAGACATTTAATCTGACAATTAATACTGCTCCACCGGGAGGAGGAGGAACACTTTCTGTAAGGGTTATACCTTCTTCATTTAAAATACCAAGGGGTATTGCGAGCATTAAAAACATAACTTATATATTCACCCCTTCAGGAAGCCCTGTTACTGCCCGCTCTAGAGCAAGGCATAAGGCAACAACCTTATTTACCTCTGACAGAGGCGTGTTCAGGGCTAACGGCACTATTATAGGCGAGGTCAATATGCCCCTTACTGTTGCTGTTGTTGATAATGCAGCTACATTGATGGAGGCTGTTAATATCCCTGTATCAATCAAAAAGAGGGCTGAGAACCTTAACACTACTCTTATAACCTATAGCAGGATATTCACTGACGGCACTGTATCAGCCACTGCCCAGGTGAATATTACACTTACCACTGAGGCTACCGCGGATTTCAGGATAACAAGGCTTCAGCTTTACTTTGAAAACAGAAGGGCTGAGATAACCATAAAGAGAAACCAGCCGCCTCCAAGGGCTTATGCAGAGCTCAGGTTTGCAGGCTCAGGCCTGCTTAAGGGCCACTGGGAAGTTGACGGCAGAAAGCTCTCTAATGTGTTTCAGCATTTTGTCTATGGAAGGACTGTTATCCTTGAGACCCCTGATATACCGCCCCTTCCTACATTTGAGACAGGTACACACAGATTAAGGTTTGTACTTACACAGCCTGTAAATAGTATTCCTCTTCCTGAAATAATATATTTTATTACAGCAGAGGAGTATGATGTGCGCAGGCTTCCTATCACGCTTATAGCTCCTGAGAATAATGCTGAAGCTGAGTACTCTCCTATAGCTTTCAGCTGGCAGGATGGGGAGGGCACAAACACTTACCTGATCGAATTCTTTGAAGAAGAAGGCGGGAAACCAATATTCTCCGCATTCACTAAGAAAGCCATGTATAAGCTTCCCCGCTCTGTGCTTAAAAACATATTTGCTCCGGGCCAGACATACTTCTGGAGTGTAAAGGGCTTTGACCCTGATAATAATAAAAGGTCTGAAAGCCCTGTTTACAGTTTCTCTTTAAGCGGGCTGGCCTCTTATTTACCGGGGCAGATCCTAATGGTTACTGAAGACTCTCAAGGCGGCGCTCAGGCAGAAGAGGCTGTCATTAACAAATACAGCCTGGCCGTACTTCAGAGGTTTAATATCCGAGCGCTTAATATGAGGACCGCGGTACTTCATACAGATGGAGATATATTAAAGCTTATTAAATCCATTAAAACAGAGGACGGCGTTATCATGGCCCAGCCTAACCATATATTCAGGACCATGTCTGAGCCAAAAAGCGATATGCAGAACATGCACAGGGTGTTAAACCTGTCTAATATCCATAAGAGGTTCAGGGGCAAAGGCGCATCTATAGCTGTTATTGACACCGGTGTTGATACTAAGCATAAAGATCTAAAAGACAGGATCACTCTTTCAGAGAACCTTATGAAAGAACATGATTACAAAGCTGAGATACACGGCACTGCTGTAGCAGGTGTAATAGGCGCCAGTATTAATGAGTTCGGCATTACAGGTGTAGCTCCTGAGGCTGATATACTTGCATTAAGGGCCTGCAGGCAGGTCTCTAAGACCCATCCTGAAGGGGAGTGCTACACCTCCTCTATTACAAAAGCTCTGGATACAGCTATCCAGAAAAAAGCTGATGTTATAAACATGAGCTTTGGCTCTGCCAATGCTGATAAGCTCCTTATAAGCCTTATAGATGAGGGGGCTAAGCAGGGTGTTATATTGGTAGCTCCTGTTGGTAACAGAAAATATCAAAAAGACCTCACTTTCCCTGCCTCTCATCCGGCTGTTATTGCTGTAGCCGGCCTTGATGACAGAGGCGGGTTCTATCCTAACCCTGCGCTGGCCTCTAAGGCCAGGGCCTGCGCTCCTGCTACAAATGTACTGACCACTGTGCCCGGTGACAGGCACAACTTTATAAGCGGTACTTCCATGGCTTCAGGCGCTTTGTCAGGTGTTTTTGCTTTAGCCATTGCTAAAGACGGTTCTTTAGACAGGGCTAATATCCCTCCGCTTGATAAAGATATTTGTTCATGGACTGAGAAATTGCTGAATATTTCTTTCTGTGAATAAACCCCGTTAGAAGAATTTGGTAGAGGCAGGCCTGCCTGCCGGCAGGCAGGCTCACACGGGGCATTCTAACAGGGTAAATAGTTAGCCACGAATGAACACGAATGGTTCGACAAGACATGCCACCACGCCAAACTGACTGGCGGGCAAGAACAAACTGGCCCCGATAGGTCGGGATCTACATTTTACTACGACAGGCAAGAACTGACTGGCGGGCAAGAACAAGCTGGTAGACAAGCACTACAAGGCGGGTTTACATGCCATGCCTACCGGCAGGCAGGCGTAGGTATGCAAGCTCATGATTCGACTGAAAACTTTCGACCAAGCCCTTCGGCAGTGAGCTCAGGGCCGAACTGCTCAGTTAAGGCCTCATCGAAGTCTATCCTGAGCAAGGGCTTCGACTGAGCTCAGCCGAAGTCTCGAAGAATGAACCTTTTTGGCTTTAGAGTCCACTAATATAAATAAAAGCATATTGATATAAATAGTGATAAGAACCTTTAAATCGTTTACAGATAAATCTATCAAAAAAATATAATGCTAAACATAAGAAGGAGGAGTTATGAAACTGGTTAGAAGCTTATTAATTACACTACTGATGTTTGTTATTCTCGGCATCTCAGGGCATTACTCACAAAGTCATGGCGCAGCTATCACTGTATTAAAACCACAGGCAGGTGACAAATTACTAAAAGGACTGACTTATCCTGTTACCTGGAAATATGATTACACTATTCCCATAGGCTCTGCCAAGGTCAATATTGAGCTTATGAAGGGTAATCAGCCTGTCTTAACCATACAAAGCTCATATCGGCTCGCTGACAGAGCCTTTAACTGGACCGTCCCTAAAAACATTGCTGACGGTCAGTACTCTATAAGGATAATCACTGTAAAAAGTAAATATACCGGTACCAGCAATATATTTACCATAGCCTCAATACCGCCCCCTATAGCAGGGACAATAAAGGTAACCAGCCCTAAAGCAGGTGACACATGGAAGAAAGGCCAAACTTACGCTGTTAATTGGCAGACAACCGGCAATGTCGGCAGTTCCCTTAAACTGGAGCTTATGCAGGGGACTAAGGTAATCGGTGGCACAACTGTTCAGGCACAGACTCAGACATTCAACTGGAAAGTTTCTCAAAATATGCCTGACGGCAAGTATTTTATAAGGCTAAGTGCATTAGCAGACAGTAAGGTAAAAGGTGACAGCGGTATATTTACTATAGGCTCTACTCAGCCTCCTTTGGCAATGTTTACAGTAACAAGCCCTAAAGCAGGGGATACATGGTACAAGGGTCAGAAACACTCTGTAAAATGGTCTATATCAGGGATTTCAAGCAGTGCAGCAACAGTCAGCATAGACCTCTACCAGGGCTCAAAACAGGTTAAACAGATAACTCCTCCTGTTAAGGCAAATCTTGGAAGTTTTGACTGGACTGTGCCTAACATACTGGATGGCAATTACTTTGTCGATTTAAAGTTTAAAGATAACGTAAGGAGATTATCCGCCAGGAGCGGTGATTTTAATATTATAAGCAAGTCTTCAACTCCGCCTGCAAAAACCGGCAAGAAAAAGCTCCCCAAAAGCCCCTCAAAACTCGGGAAGTTCAAACCAAAACCAGGAGCTATGAAAACAGTAAATCAGGCCTGTAATGAATACGCTAATAATGCTGTGAATCAGCAATATGCAAATGAAAACTATGGGTGCGGTTTTACAGGCCCTGCATGGAACCCAAATTACAATGACCACTACAGCTGGTGTATGAGAGATAATAATATTAACACCTCAAAAGCTCATCATCAGGACAGGCAAGGTAAAGTTACTGAATGCGCTTGCAGAGCATATGAAAAAACAGCAAGCGCGCAGAATAAGGAAAATGAAACCAACAAATGCGGGCTTAAAGGCCCTATGTGGAGCTCAACCCCTAACTACCACTATAACTGGTGCGTAAAAGATGATAACAGCGGATACCCCGCATATAAAGGCAACGAGGACAGAAAAGAACTACTTGATGAATGTCTTAGCGAATATGAAGTTAAACTCTGGTTAGACAAGATCAAAGTGCATGATGACTGTGACAACATAACAGCGGGTGACTGGATAATGACTTTTGGATCTTCGATTAAAGACAGTAATAACAAACTGAGGAGTCCTAAAAAAGCAAACTGGCCTTCTTCAGGCTCACAGGATGTTGATACCGGTGAGTTGGTTCGACTGAACAGATCTTCTACAGAGATCACTCATTCAGGGGTTAGAAGCAATGAATCAATTTATGTCTACGTATACGCAGTAGATTGTGATGCTGATGGCATATTCGCTGCGCCAGTTATTATTACTATAATTCCGAGTGCGATCTACTCATGCGGGGGTGAAGAACCATCTGAATTATCTTTCTCTAATGATTATCTTGGGGGGACACAGCTAACATTACACCCTGGTATTACAAAGGGGCAGCTTGCAAGGTGGAAAGTTGACTCAGGAGGGTTTACGTTAGAACCTGAACCAAGTGAGGATTGCGACAATAATCAAACTTACACTGTCTGGGGCAGTCTCACAAGCAAAGTTTCTAAAAAAGGTGCATCAGGCGTTAAATTTCCAGGACTGCCTCCAAAATCAAGACGCGCGCCTGCATCAGAGTAAATGAAATACTGACACATAGAGGGAGGATACGGAACCAATGAAAACTGAAAAACTTGTATTAATTTTACTCGGCATTACTATGTTTTTTACGCTTAACCTCATAATTGTATCCGATACCTCAGGCGCAGACCTTAAACGGGCCCTTCCACTTCCAGGGCGTGGTGACAGACAAACTGGACCGGTAAAGTCTATAAAACGGTCATGTAATGAATATGCAGCTACAGCAGTTGCTCAAAACAAGGAAAACATTAATAAAACCTGCGGGTTTAAAGGCCCGGGCTGGAATTCAAACTATCAGGGCCACTTTAACTGGTGCATGCATGGGGAGAATTTAAAACACGCAGACCGGGAAAACAGTAAACGGCAGGCTGAACTTGATAAGTGCGACAAATGTACTCCATATGCAAAAAATGCTATTGCACAGCGCAATGAAGCAGAAAAACTGGGCTGTGAGTTTATTAACTCTTTAAACTCTACTCTCCCCGGTCTCTGGGCCCAATATATTAACTATCACTATAATGACTGCATGCAGGACGGTCTTAAAAAAGCAGAAAGCTATACAGAAGAAAGAGCAGAAGAGATTGAGGAGTGTAAAGAGAAGAAAAGGGCTAAAACCCGACGTCAGCTAAAGACAAAGGAGCAGAGTAAACGCGCAGACAGCCTGCCAGTACAAAGACAAAAACCAGCTGACAGAAAATTGAAAAAATTAAGGGACAGGAGACCTGAACGGGCAGGCCCTGAGCGCCTGTCAAAGGCTCCTGAACTGGTGCCTTTTGCAGGTAAAGCCGGCTCCATAAGCGGTAAAATCAGCGCAGGCAATGAAGGTCATCTGCTTGTCGGCAATCAGGTTATAGTCATAGCAAAGAACTCAAGCGGTAAAGAAGTTCAGACCTTTATAGTACCGCTTAATTCTAAGGGCATAGGTCTTTACTCGTTTTCCTTACTGCCTCCGGGCTCTTACTCTATAAGTGTTGAGAAAGGTCAAGCAGCTCCTGCCAAGGACCCTTTAAAAACCCTTAATGTCTGTTTTGAAGGCACTAACCCGGGCAAACGCAATATTATGCTTACCAAGAAAAAAATGGTTATTAATAACATAAATTTTGTTGTAAAATTCTCTGTTGCCTTTAAAATGTATAAATCCTGCTGGTAAAGGAGACAAACGGAACGGGGTCAGGCTTGCCTATTGCCTATTGACATTTACTGATAATGCCGGACTAAGGGTTAAATATCTTTTCCATTTCAGGGGGAGGGAATGTCCCTAATAATATAAAAAACAAAGGAATGAATATATCATCTTCCGGGAGAAACTGATGAAAATAATAATAATCTATGTTTTTATTGTGTGTTCAGGTCTGGTTTTGTCCGTTAACACACTCATGGCAGAGTATAAGGCCCCCTCTGCAGACGATTTTACACTGGGATGTTCTCTTCATCCACAGTCACCTACTTCTTTAGTTTATCAGGGCAATTGCCCGCGTGAGGTATGGATAAACTGCACCCTTACAGATAAAAGGCCTCAAACAGATTTAGAATCCGGGAAATTTGAATATTTTAACTATATATGGACATTTAATAACAGCGGTTTTGACAGCTATACACCATATTACCGGCAAACAGGAGAGCTTAGATCTGTTGGTATAAAATCAAAAGAGATCGGAGCCCCCGGAGTTAAAAAAATACAGGAAGACTGGATAGGCGTTAAGCTTGAAAACATAATATTTGGTAAAGATGTAAAAAATGGTAAGGTGATCCCTGTAAACAGGATGTCTGATAAAGTTGTTCTCCGGACAAAATGCATTTCCAGCCGTCCATGAGTGTCATAAGACGGGTTAAACAGTTTTTATTCTCTGGAGAATTAAGAGGGTATTTATGAAAAAACTAATATCTCTGTTATTAATTTTTTTGGTGTTATCAGCCTTCACCCTGACGACCGCCCTGACTGCTGAGGCAACGCCGGGTATAAAGATCAAAAGGTTTCAGCTCTACTTTAAAAACAGGCGGGCAGAGATAACCATTAAAAAAAACCAGCCCTCATTAAAGGCTGTTGCAGAGATCAAGTTTACAGGCTCAGGCCTGCTTCAGGGATACTGGGATATTGACGGAAGAATTCTTAATAATGTAAACAGGCATATCATATACGGCAGGAGCATTACTATTGAGACCCCTGATACACTGCCCCTGCCGACTTTTATGGCAGGTACGCATAGAGTAAGGTTCGTAATAACAAACCCGGTACAGAATATAGCGCTTCCGGAGGCGATATATTTTGTTAGAGCAGAGAGATTCAGGAGCATGCTCCCTCTGAACCTTGTTTATCCAGATAATAAATCTGAGATCGAATATTCCTATCAGACCTTCAAGTGGGAGATGAAAAGCCGCACCGCTGTATATCTTATTGAATTTCTTGAGCAGGACGTTGAAAAACCGGTCTTTTCAGCTTACACAAGAATACCCGAGTACAGTATCCCTTTGTCAGTTCTTAACAGCGTATTTGATCCCAAAAAGAAATATCTCTGGAAAGTAAAGGGCTTTGATACAGACGATAACAGAGTCGGAGAAAGCCCTGTTTACATCTTTACCTTTTTAAAAGATTCTCAATAAATTAAAAATTAATAAAATATTCAGCCACGGATGAACACGAATGGGTCGACAATCTCATGAGAAATCTATCCTGAGCAAAGTCGAAGGATGAACCTTTTTAAGGGAAATCATTACTAACTAATTAAAGAATAAATAAGCCGTTTTTCTATAGAGTAACTGTTTCCAAAAGGAGGTAATGGAAAATGAAAAAGAGCTTGATCATGTTTTTTGTAGCACTATTTGTATTTGGCATATTTGGTTCTGCGTCAGCCGCAAGAGCAGTGAAACAGCAGCAGCTCCGTAAAGGCAGCAGGTTTGAGTTAGTGAACAAAAACGGAAAGCCATTATGGTTTGTTGTTAATAAGGACGGTTCTCGCAGCATAGCTGATGGGGACTACAAGCTTTCAAGTGGAAAAATAAGAAATTTCAAAAAAGGCAAAAAAACCAAACAGGGCCATAAACCTTCAAAAAAGCAGGACCTGGAAGAAGAGGAAGGGCTTCAGATGAAGTCAAAAAAGGGTCAAAAAAGTAAAAAAGGCAAAGGCCCTTCAAAAAAGATGGGGGGGCAGGAAGAAGAGGAAGAAACTCTAAATAGCAAGGGTAAAAAGAGTAAAAAAGACGGCGATCAAAAAAAGAAATCAAGAAAGACAAAGAAGAAAAAGAAATAAGCAGGGTTATGACACTCTGCTTAACTAATAATGGAGTAAAACATGAAAACAAATAAACATATAACAATAATCAGTATGTTTGTATTAATCCTTGCACTCTCTTTTTCTCAGGCTTTCTCAGAATATACTGAATACCCGCCGCCTGAAGATACTGAAAACACAGGTATCAGCATTATAAATACAAATCCTTCTAACACAACAAAGAAAATTAAACCGTTCGATAAAAAAGACACAGTAAAATCTCCTTTTAAAATGCAAAGGGCCTGCATCAATAAGGTCCCTCATAGCACACGGATAAGCAATAATTGGCTAAGAAGGGATGTTGATGCAAGGGCAAGCTCAGCAAACTCTAATGAAGTTGAACTTAGCATCTTTCACTCTTATGTCGATAACAACCAGGTACATTGCCAGTACAGAAGCCAGAACCGTGATATTCCAAACCTTGTGTACAGGTTCCCGTGCAGAAACGCTGTAAAAGCGAATAATACTGATTACCCTCATGCTTATGTATGCGCACTTTAGAAATTATGGTTTCTGTTTTTATATAAAGATGTTATGCATTAATATTTTTTCTATAAAATAACTGTCTGTAAAAGGGGGTAAGGGAAATGAAAAATAAATATTTTGGTTTAATCGTGTTATTAGCTGTAACCTTTGTATTTACGCTATCCATGCCTGTGGATTCTGCAGGAAAAACCACACGTAAGAAAGGTGTCCTAAAACCAACAACAGCTGTTCAGGCTAAAACCATAATCACCTCTGTTACACCTAAAAAACCGACTATTCAGGCTGGCAAGCAGATAAAAGTGACTGTTAAAGGACAGAACGTTGGCGGTATCACTGCAAGAGTAGTTAAAGGCAGAAGCCCTGTTGTAAGCGGCATAACAATCGGCTACGATAAAATAAAATCTAAAACATACCGTGGAATTCATCTAAGTGCTGACTCTACTGTTACACCCGGTTCATATAAACTCCAGTTAAGAGCAGGCAATAAGGTCATCAAATCCCTTGCACTAAAAGTTAAGGCATCTAAAAAAGCTAAAAAGAAAAAACCAGGCCTGCCTAAAACAAAAAGTGCTTTAATAAAAAGCAGACAAAAGGCTTCACCAGGGTCTGGTAAGGTTGAGACCGAAATGATGCAAATGGAACTGACAGGTAAGCAGAAAGTCACAAAACCAGATAAGAAAGGACGGGGAGGCAAAGCAAAGACAGTAATTCAGGCAAAAACCAAGGTCGCGTCGGTTAATCCTAAAAAGCCGTCTCTTGCAGCCAGGGCAGAACGCATACTGCCTTCCCCTAAGATAACTTCATTTAAGATTAATAATGGGGCAGAAAACACTTTAGTAAGAACTGTTACTCTGAACCATACCGCAACGAGCATGCCGACACACTACCGTGCTATACTAGGTTCGTTTATAGAATCAGCAGACTGGAAACCTTACAGCACTGCGCCAACATTTGAGCTAAGCGGCAGTATCGAAGATTTAAAGTATATCACTTTTCAAGTGAAGAATGGGAATGGATCGTCGTATATTCGCGAGGACGCGATTTACTATGGCGAAAAGCCAAAAATCATCGAAACGTTTCGTCTTATATATGTAAATAACGAAGCCCTGAACTATCAGCCCGTCCATTTACGTGACCGCTTAACCTTTTTTATTCGTTTGGCCCCTATGCAAACAGAGCCAGTATCCATAAGATTTTTTTCCGAATCCCCTGCTCTTTTGTCATTTCCTAATAATGTAATGATGAGTCCGGGTCCAGGGAATAGTACGGAACTAGAAGCCGTAGTAATTAGTACGGGTAATGCTACAGATAACTCTCCCGTTTCAACAGCACTTACTGCATGCCCTGCTTCGTATGGACCCCCTTCCTCTCCCTATGATGAAAACTGTGAGAATGCAATGGTTACCATTGGCTCCCAAAGAGCACAAAGCAGCGCGCCCCCTTCCGGGCCGTCGCATAGCAGCAATAGTTCAAGCTGTGGAACTTCATATCCGGAACTTGCTTCTTTGGAAACACCTCCCTCTGCTCTTGCAGGTGCAAATATTGACCTCATAGTCAAACTAAGTTGTACGTCTCAAGTACCAATTCGTGTAACTCTCAATTCTGAAAACGCTGATCTTATCATGCCTCCTTCCGAACTCTTAATCGTTCCGGCAGGAGAGACCCAGATTACATATAATGTAACTGTTGGTAATCCTCCAACTCAAACGGCGGCTGTCCGAGTCACAGCTTTATTATCCTCTGTACCAATATTTAATTTTAATGCACACCGAAAAGAAAAAACAATAGTGGTCATAGGCAGGTAAACTTATTGGTAATTCCGGAAATATCCTGCTGGGGTTTAAGGAATTTGCCATGCAAAGGAATCAGGAAAAAGGGTTTGAGGGTTCAATGACTATAGGGGAGTAGAGGATCAAACCTTTAAACTTTAATTGTTTTTAAACAGAGATTTTTGAACCTTTTTAAGGAAAACCTACACTAAATAATAAAGGCTATTTTAGGGCTGACCTTATGATTATAAATAAAAGAGTTTTTGCTTTACATACATTAAAAACTTGTGTTAATAACTAACATATTCACCCGATAAAGCTAAATCCCGGGTAACCGGGTATTAAAAAAAACATACCCCCAAAAAGGAGAAAGGGTAAAATGAAAAAATTATATTTAATATTTGTTTTGCTGGTTTGTTCCATGTTTTTTTTAACCGGGATGTCAGAGGCGATACCCGGCGGCAGGTCTCATAAGTCTGCTTCGCCTACATTAAAAACAAAAAAGGCAAAGAAAAACTTCAGAATCAAAGAAATAGGCAAAACCATACGAAGAGTTCAGGACCTTACCATAGCAATAACCCGTTGTCCGAAAACTGCATCACCCGGACAGGAACTCAGGAAAACTTTCACAGTTACCGGAAAAAGCACATTCAGCTCCATACTAAAAAACATTGCTGTAGACATAATCCTGAAATCAAACAATACATATCCTTCTCCTGTACCTTACGCTCTGTATTCGCCTAATTACTCTGACAGTGTACTGCTTAAGGGTGGAAGGGAACACATCTCTTTTAATGGGCCGGGCAGTATAAATGTGAAGCTTAACGGCTCTAACACAATTCCTTCAGACACCCCTCCGGGAACCTACTACCTTGGGGCAGTTATTGATGCAGGCAATAAAGTTCAGGAAAGCAATGAGAGAAACAATGTAGCTTTATGCAGGATACAGATACAGCGTAAACTTACACCTCCATCGCCTTCGCTTAATGTAACTGCCTCACCTGCCTCTGCTTCAAACTGCAGTCATTTCACAGCCACTGTTACAGGCTTTAACCCAACATGCATGCTTCAATTCTATATAAACGGGACTTATGTATGGGATGCGCCTTTTGCTTCAGACCCGGCTATACATCCTTTTAAGAATATGTCAACTTTTGCCTGCTCTTATGCACATCCGGGCGTAAACACTTTAGAGGTCAGAACAAAAACGCCTTGCGGCAGTCCTCCTGATACAGCTTCAACTACATTTAATATTACTGCACCTCCTCCGCCCCCATGCCCGGCGTTAAACATTACAATTTGGCCTACTCAGTTTTTCGCAGGCACTCGGGGACAGGCTTATGAAAACCAGTTGCAGTCATCAGGCGGTCAGGCGCCTGTTACATTCAGCCTTGTTTCAGGCTCATTGCCTCCGAGATTAAGCCTTAATGAATCAGGGCTTATCTCTGGCACACCCACTACAGCAGGCAGTTATAACTTCACAGTAAAAGCAACTGACCGTTGTTCAAGCGTTCAAAAAGCTTTTTCTATGGACATTGCTGTGCCGCTCTCATGCATCCTTCCACACTTCACAATTTCTTCCCCGCTTGCATCAGGCACAGAAGGACAGGCTTATTCAAAACAGATACAGGCATCAGGCGGGGAGGGTTCTATTACATACTCCCTGACTGGCGGTACAACACTGCCTCCGAAGTTAAGTATTAATGGATCAGGGCTTATCTCAGGCACACCTGTTACAGCAGGCAGTTACAGCTTTACAATTAGAGCAAGCAGCCACTGTTTCAACTCACCAGCTAGTATTCGGAAATCATTTACCATTAACATCAATCCATCTGGATGGGGGCCGTGATTATGGGGGGGGTAGCGGAACGCTGGAATCAGGCGGAGGCGGCGAAACAATGCCGTAGAAATTACCTGAATTTACATATACCCGCTGGTTCTATATAAAGGATTGGCGGGTAAACTCATGATCCTGAGCAAAGTCGAAGGATGAACCTTTTTAAGGGGAAGTACTATTGGGGGCATGTCTTACATTACAACAAAAACTATAACTTGCGGGGTCCCCGACCCGCCACCATGCCACCACGCCACCATGCCAAACTAACTGGTCTATTACTCGACTCATAGAGCGGGTAAATCCGCCAAACTAATCGGCGGACAAGTCTTGACAATACAGCACTGGGATGCTATTATAGTCTTAATTATGGTTAACCAGAAAGGAGGTCAATTATAATGAAGACTTTATCGGTTTCAGAGGCAAAGATGAAGTTAAGCGGGCTGGTCGAATCTGTCAGATCCACTGATGAAGAAATTGTAATTACAAAGAATGGTTCTCCTGCGGCGGTTTTAATAAGCCCTGATGAGTTTGAAAGCTGGAAAGAAACAATTGCTGTTCGTTCTGACTCGTCATTAATGAGTGAAATCAAAAAAGGTTTAAAATCACTAAAAAGCAAAAAGGCACGCCTGTACACACTTGAGGAACTTGTTAAATAATTCTAAAAATGAAACAGCCTGCACATAAAATCAGAGTTCCTGATGATGTGGCAAGCTTTATACGCAGGATACACCCGCATATTAAGAAAAAAATCAAGGCATGTTTAAAGGGAATCCTGTCTGATCCGAATTCAGGGAAAGCCTTAAAAGACGACCTCACTGGCTTAAGAAGTGTTCATGTAAGCCGATTCAGAATAATCTATAGAATCTCTAAAAAGAAAGAAATAGAAATTATCGCTATTGGCCCGCGGCAGCGTATATACGAAGAAACTTTCTGGATACTGAACAAAAACCCTGAGGAATAACACCAGGGTCAAACCTTCAATATTCAATGGAAGCAAAAAGCACAAATCGGTTTACCCCGTTAGAAAGCCTGCCACTCGCCTCGATTAGGCAAAGATAGCAGACAAGCCTTCCTGTTAAAAGCTTGTACGCCTAAGGCATGGGCAAAGGTCTTCGGTCTTCTAACGGGGTTTACTATTAACATTATATTTGCTTTAATAGAGTTGTTATGAAAATAGATTCTGCACAGAAAAAGAAAATTCATGCGCTCTGTAAAAAATATAGGATAAGGATTCTGGCTTTATTTGGCTCATCAGTCTCCGGGACACCCAGAGACATTGACCTTGCTGTATTCCCTGCTGCAGGCCATACGCATGAGAGTATAAATAAATTAGAATTGATTTCAGAATTTGAATCAATATTCAATAAAAAAGCTGATTTAGCATTGATCAGTCCCGGAACATCGACCACCCTGCTTTATGAGATCTGCAGGGAGTCTCTTTTATTATATGAAGAAAAGGCCGGCAGTTTTGAAGATGAGAGAAGTCTCGCGTTCAGAAAGTATGCTGACACCTTTAAATTCAGAAGATTTAGAGATGAAACCATAAGGAATTTTGCGAGGAGCTAAACATTGTCCCCGGAAGTCAGGAAGAGAAAACTCCAAAAACTGATCCAGTATCTGAATGACCTGAAAAAACATGAAGGATCATCATTTGACACCTTTATGAAGAACCACTATGAAGTTGAGCGAATTCTGGAACTGTTAATTGAAACCTCTTCTGACCTTATCTTTCATGAACTGTCAAAGAAAGTATCCACCCCTGATTCATACAGAGAGGCATTTATAGCGGCTGGCAAAGAAAATATTATTCCAAAAGCCCTTGCAGGCAGGCTCGCCCTTGCATGCGGCATGAGGAACATTCTCGTACATGAATATGAAGAGATAGACTATAAACTCGTACATAAAAGCATCAAAACCGCACTTCATGATTTTGCAGATTTCATAAAAGCCCTGTCCGGATAGGATATTTTCAGGTTTTATAAGGATAACTGTCTGATAATATTGGATAATTTTAATAAGCAGGATGGCTTTTATTCTGCATTGTTCCATACCCTCTATCGCTCCCCTCTAATCAGCAAGCACTTTTTTGTTGAAATAAAGCTGGTTTTCATGTTTAATGTGTGTAGAAAAAAACAGGTGTATTGATTTTAGTTGATTTATTGTAATTTTTTATTACAATAATAAGTAGGGACATTTAATAAAACGAGAAAACAGGAGTTTATACGGTTAAGCTTGAAATAGATCTAGGCGCTGAGAAAGACCTTCCGCTTATTTACGGAAGACTTGATAAGAGCCTAAGGATAATAGAGGAAGCTCTGGGCATTGAGGCTTCAATCAGGGGAAACAGCATCTTCCTTCAGGGCAATGATAAAGCTGTAACCAGGGCAAAGCAGTTTATCAGTGAGTTACAGCTATTTAACGCAAACGGCTATGCCATCAATCCTGAGGACATAAGATACCTTATAAAGGCCTCTGCCTCAAAAGGTTCATCCGGCTCATTAAAAGAATTCTTCCTGAGCACCATCCCTGTTTCATCAAAAAAACGGTTTATAGTCCCGCGGTCAGAAACTCAGAAAAAATATATCGAGGCTATAAAACAGTATGACATGGTTATAGGCATAGGCCCTGCCGGCACAGGCAAGACCTATCTTGCAATGGCAATGGCTATAAACGCGCTTATCAAAAAAAAGGTGAGCAGGATAATCCTTGCAAGGCCTGCGGTTGAGGCAGGCGAAAGGCTCGGGTTTCTGCCGGGCGACCTGCATGAAAAGGTAAACCCGTATTTAAGGCCTCTGTATGACGCGCTCTATGATATGATGGAGGCTGAAAAAGCGCACAGGCTCATTGAGCAGGGGATCATAGAGATAGCACCTCTGGCATTTATGAGGGGGCGCACTCTTAATGATTCATTTGTAATACTTGATGAGGCCCAGAACACAACATCTGAACAGATGAAGATGTACCTGACAAGGCTGGGCTTTAACTCAAAAACAGTTATCACAGGGGATATAACCCAGATAGACCTGCCTGCCGGAAAAGCATCAGGCCTTAAGGAGGTTGAGAAGATACTGAAAGATATAAAGGAGCTCTGCTTTATATATTTTAGTGAAAAAGATGTGGTCAGGCACAAGCTGGTCCAGCGGATAATCAGGGCTTATGAGAAATTTGGAATGAACCGTAATAAAAATGACAACTAACAGCCTTAAAAAGAAAAAAGAAAAAAAGCATGTTCTTACCTGGAATTCATTTTTCAAGATATGCCTGCTTACCCTGTTTGCTGCGATTCTGGACTTCTGCATAGTATGGAACAGGGGGCACTCTTTAGAATCTATAGCTGGCATCTTCCTTATAATCGGCCTGCTGATGATCATTCTGTATAAGGACTTACTCAGATTCAAACCTGTCATATCAAAAAATTACTCAATGATGCTGCTTATAGGTGTTTTGCTGTCAGGTAATTTTGTGATTGGACGGGGTATTTATGATATTCTTGAGGGGTTTTCCCTGTGGCTTGGAAACATTGACCCGCAGCTTCAGATTTATGCGGTACCGCTAGCTGCAGGCGCGATGCTTGCAGCCCTTTTAATAGATATTCACACCGCTATTATCTTTGCCATTGTAACGAGCCTGCTGGCAGGGATATGGCTGGGGAGTCCGTTTTATTCCATCTTCAGTTTTACAGCAGGCATAACCGCTGCCTTTGGAGTTATAAGATGTAAAAAAAGATCGGCTATATGGAGGGCAGGTTTTTTTGTCGGGCTTGTAAGCGCGTTTACAGCTCTGCTAATAACTGCTGTTCAGGGGCAACTGTTCTCTATAAATACCCCTATGATACTGGGGTTTGCCTTTTTAAACGGCCTTATAGTAGCGACTCTTGTTTCCGCCCTGCTGCCGCTTCTGGAGTACCTGTTTACGCTTACAACTGATATAAGCCTTCTTGAGCTTGTTGACCTTAACCATCCTCTGATGCGTGAGCTCCTTGTTGAAGCACCCGGTACATACCACCACAGTATTGTAGTGGGCAATCTGGTTGAATCGGCTGCCGAAGCTGTAGAGGTCAACCCTCTGCTTGCAAGGGTAAGCGCTTACTACCACGACATAGGCAAGACAAAAATGCCTGATTATTTTATTGAGAACCAGGGAGTGCCTGTAAGCCGGCACGATAAGCTCGCGCCTCGCATGAGCACCCTGATTATAATGTCTCATGTAAAAGAAGGAGTTGAACTGGCAAAACAGCACAAACTGCCGGAATCTATCATAGATATTATTAAGCAGCATCACGGAACGTCTGTTATAAAGTACTTTTACGCAAAAGCAAAAGAACAGCAGGCAAATGACGCTCCTTCCCCGTTAAAAGATACTGACTTCAGATACCCGGGGCCGAAACCTCAGACAAGGGTTGCCGCACTTGTGCTGATGGCAGACGCTGTTGAAGCCGCATCAAGGGTCTTGACAGACCCTATCCCTACAAGAATCTCCGCTCTTGTGGATAAGATAGTGGACCATATCTTTCTTGACGGCCAGCTTGATGACTGCGAGCTGACACTTAAAGATCTGCGGGAAATCAGGACCCACTTTATCTATCTTCTGACCACTATGTTCAGGAAGCGCATTGATTATCCCGGCTTTGACTTTGAAACCAAAGATGACCATACTGATAAAAAACCAGCAGAACTTCAAGTGTCTAAACAGGAAAAAGATAAAAAAGACAGCCCTGACGATACTTTCCCTCTTAGAACAACCCGCAACTGAGCTGAGCATTTTATTTGTTGACGACAAAGAGATGAAGAAGCTGAATACTTTGTTCAGGGGAATACGCAAATCTACTGATGTCCTGTCATTCCCGCAAATAGAGACTGGGTGTGGCCCAAAATCCGCCAGAGTCTGGCAAGCCCGTTACCCGTCACCCGTCACCCGTCACTGTATTCTAGGCGACATCGTCATAAGCACTCAACGAGCTGACATACAGGCAAAAAATTCAGGCGCTGGTTTTTATGATGAAATCTCCCGTCTGCTAATTCACGGAGTCCTTCACCTTCTGGGCTATAACCACGAAAAGTCACCGCACAAGGCAAAAACCATGAGAAAAAAAGAAGAGGAGTTGTTAAATGCCGTTAAGAAAATGGATTAAAAGCGCAAATAACGCTATTGAGGGTATTCTGCACGGCGTAAAAACTCAAAAGCACCTCCGTTACCACTTCTTTGCCGCAATATTACTGCTCCTGATAAGTTTAATGCTCGGCATCAGCCTGCAGGAATTTATAGCTCTGGCTATTGCAGCCATTATAGTGCTCTCGGTGGAAATGATTAACACAGCGATTGAAGTAATCACAGATGCTATTTTCAAGGAATATGACGACAGGGCAAAAATCATCAAAGATACTTCCGCGGGGGCTGTCCTTATAACCGCGTCAGGAGCCGCTTTAATAGGGTTTATCATACTCATGCCTTACTTTAAAGACCTGTTTGCCAGCGGTTTAAAGATAGCCAAACACTCAGGAGATGTTATCGCCATTATCGCTGTTGTAATTGTGCTTATACTGGTGATAATAACCAAGGCTTTTTTTGGCAAGGGCCTGCCCCTAAGGGGCGGAATGCCCAGCGGTCATGCTGCGGTCTCGTTCTCTGTATGGACAGCTGTCACTTTCACCACAGAAGCCGCCCTGCCGTCTATCCTTATCCTGATACTGGCCATAGTCATCGCGCAAAGCAGGGTAAGCATAGGGGCGCATAATCCATGGGAAGTAGTGCTTGGCGCACTGCTAGGGTCGAGTGTTACTTTTTTTCTGTTTAAACTTTTTTTGTAGTTTTTGTGTAGGCTACACACCCCCATACCACCTTGAACCAATCTTCATGTGGCGCTTCGCCCATACCCGAATTACTTTCTTTGCCCACCAAAGAAAGTAACCAAAGAAAAGTGGCCCGTGATTGTTTCTCCTTCGGTCTGCTCCAGGCCTGCTCAGTAAAATAATTCAAACTCCCCCCACCGTTTTGCTTCGCAAATCGAAGCAGTGGGGGTCAGACACGAATTATTTTTTAACCTTCGCACTCCTTCCGCTGACCTAAAACAATCAATGGGGTATAAACAGAAATTCAAATAAAAAATAATAAGGAATTACTTTTTTTATATTAACTCGAAACACGTAACTCGTTACTCGTAACTGTTTTCTAATTTGTAACTTTCCTTGACAAACGCCTGCCGTCTTTATTAATGTAATACCTCATGAAAACCGCTACAATGCTTCTGGTTTTATGTATTGCCCCATGTTTTTTTATAATACCTGTTTTCTGCGGCCCTGTAGAACTGTCTATATCAGAAGAGACTGATTTCTGTGTCTTAATGTTTTTTGAAGCATCAAGCGACACTCTTATTCTTGCAGAATCCATATCATATCAGAGCACTCCCACGGGGTTTACCTTTTTGAGTGAAATCCCTGAATACGTCAATTTACCCATTGTTCATTTTACAGATGACAAGCCTCCTGAAGCTTAACCCTGCGTAATAAATTTAATTATTATCAATTAATATTTATATTTCATGAGCATCCGGATCTGGATGTTGAGTAATGCATATGCATGCATTCATGAAAATAAAATTACAATTATGCTACTAAGGGAGGAAAAATAAATGAGAAAAACCGGAATCTTGCTCTTAACTCTTATGTTAATGGTATTTTTTGTATCTTCTGCATCTGCAAAAAGTACGCTCGATAAAGTCAAAAAAGCAGGTGTGGTGAAAATAGGCTCGGGAACAACTGTCCCGCCTGTCAATTACATTGATAAAAAGGGCAACTGGACAGGCTTTGACATAGATCTTGGAGATGAAATAGCCAAAAGACTCGGCGTTAAGGTCGAGAGGGTTAATGTAAACAATAAGACCAGGATCGCGTTTCTGGCATCAGGAAGAATTGATCTTACAATTTCAAGCATGAGCCATACCAGAAGCCGTGATGAGCAGATCGATTATGCAGAACCGCCTTATCTGTGGTCAGGAAAAATATTCTACGGAAAAAAGGGGAGATTCAAAAACCCTATTGATCTTTGCGGTAAAAGGATTGCTGTTGTTCAGGGTTCAAACGCTTATATAGCCGGTCAGGAATATCTTAAGGCACTCGGGTGCAGCAAAAAGCTGACCATTATATCATTTCAGACCAATGCCGAATGTTTTCTGGGACTAAAGCAGGGCAAGGTTGATGCTTATGTGCAGGACACCCCTATAATAGCAGGGGTTGCAGGGAGCGAAGGTGTTGATTATGAAGCTATCGGCCCTATTTTCAGCCCCGGACTGTACAGCATAGGTGTTACTCCTAATGACAGTAAATGGAGAGATACCATAAGTTTTATGCTACAGGATATACTTAAAGACGGAACATATGAGAAAATATACCTGAAATGGTTCGGGCCAAAAGGGAAATTCCCTCTGCCGATCAATGCAAGGCCGAGACTGCCTGAGGATATATTCGGCAAAGACAAGCCGTGGGTATGGCCTAATTAGTTTTAAGTGTTAACATGCCGGCAGGAGGGCTGAAATATCGCCCTCCTGCCGTAACTTGTGTCAATGTGAACCCAGTTAGAAGACCTTCGTCCACGCCTTAGGCGTACAAACTTCTAACGGAAAAGCTTACACGGGGCATTACCCCGTGTTCACTATAATGGAAATTCCTGCAAGCCACGTGGCTTTCTAACGGGGTAAACAAGCATGATCAAATTTATTAATGTCAACAAATGGTTCGGCTCTCACCATGTACTTAAAAACCTGAATTTCGAAGTTTCTCAGGGTGAGGTTATTGTAATATGCGGTCCAAGCGGTGCGGGTAAAAGCACTCTTTTTAGAACTATCAACAAGCTTGAGCCGATAGATGAGGGTGAGATAATTGTTGATAATTTTCACCTCTCAGACCCCGGGACAGACCTGACCGCACTCAGGGCGGAAATAGGAATGGTATTTCAACACCTGAACCTGTACCCGCATAAAACAGCGCTTAAAAACATAATGCTGGCACCGCAGAAAGTAAGGGGCCTGAGCAAAAAACAGGCAAAAGACAAAGCAATGGAACTCCTCAAAAAAGTAGGGCTTGAACATAAGTACGACTCCTATCCGGTGCAGTTATCAGGCGGAGAACAGCAGCGCGTGGCCATAGCCAGAAGTCTTGCAATGGAACCTAAAATAATGCTGTTTGATGAACCGACCTCAGCGCTCGATCCGGAGCTTATAAATGAGGTCCTGGATGTTATGATCTCGCTTGCGCAGGAAGGCATGACCATGGTAGTGATCACCCATGAGATGGGTTTTGCCCAAAGGGTCGCAAACAGAGTGGTTTTTATGGATAACGGTGAAATACTTGAAACAGGCAGACCGCCAGATATATTTGTAAGCCCGAAGCACCAGAGGACAAGAGAGTTCATGAGCAAGGTCCTGCATATCCCCTTTGCAAATAACAATCAGGAAGGACAATAGGGAGGTGAAAAGATTTTTGATCTGAAATACGAATTTGACTGGAGTATACCGTTCAGGGAGCCTTACCTTGAGTGGATGATCACAGGGGTTAAGATAACCCTGCTCATAGCCGTAATCACTACAATAGCATCACTTCTTCTGGGCACCCTTATAGCGGTTATGAGGAAAACAAAGATAACGCCCCTGCGGATTATGGGCAAACTGTATGTTGAAATATTCCGTAATATCCCCGGCTTGTTCTGGCTATTATTTTTCTATTTTGTATTTCCCGAGATCCTCCCTTTTGGCTTTGGCGACAAACTAAATGCATACCTGTACTACCCTGTTGTAGCCAGCATAATAGCGTTAACACTTGATAATTCATCCTATGTCTCTGACATTATCAGGAGCGGCTTACTGGCGGTACCGAACAGCCAGAGGGAAGTAGCCATCTCCACAGGGCTTAGCCGCCTTCAGCAGTATCAATATGTGATGCTGCCCCAAACCTTCAGAAAAATACTGCCTCCTCTGGGGACCAGAATGATACACAATTTTAAAAACACCTCCTTGTGCATGGCAATAACCGCCCCTGAACTGACATGGGCGACCCAGCAGATAGAATCACTAACTTTCAGGGGGCTTGAGGCCACTACTATCGCAACTGTTTTCTATGTCGCGGTTTCACTGTTTTTAGGCGGAATTATTATCACCCTTGAAAAATATTATAAGATCGATATTGAAAGCATAACTCATATGGAGACCGGTTAAAGCTATGAACCAGCTCATTGAGCAGTTGGACAACCTGAAATTCTATCTTATAGGGGCATACCCGACAGGCCCTGCCGGCGGACTATTCTTAAATATTTCCATAGCTCTAATCTGTCTGATAGTAAGTTTATTGATCGGTGCAATGTTTGGAATGGGCAGGCTCTCATGCAGAAAATATATCAGCTATCCCTGCATTATATACATTGAAACCATCAGGGCAACTCCGGCGCTCCTTCTGATCTTCTGGTTCTTTCTCTTTATACCAAGCGTTCTTGGAGCAAATATCTCACTCTTTATGAGTGCCGTAATAGCGCTCTCTATTTACTCTACCGCATACCAGGCCGAAATCGTCAGGGCGGGTATACTGGCGGTACCAAGGGGACAGATGGAAGCGGCATTATCGAGCGGCATGACGCGGCTGCAGGCCGCAAGAACAATAATACTGCCGCAGGCATTCAGAATAATGGTGCCTTCTTTTGTCAGCTTTTTTATATCACTTTTTAAAGAGACCTCCGTAACCTATATTATCGGAATTATTGAACTTACCCAGACAGGCATAATTATAAGCCAGCGCCAGCCTGACAGGATGTTTGCAGCATACATATGCATGGCCATAGGCTTCTTTGTTGTATGCTTCAGCATGTCCCGTTTAGCAAGGATGCTGGAGAAACGGCTCGGTATACACGATCTTTCATCCTACAGACCCACAGTATGCAGGACGGACCTGTCCCTGTATCCGTGCGCTAAAGAAAAATCAACTGCATAGAGAGCTATACAAAAAACCTCGCTCTCCTGATATCACTGATTTCCAGAATGATCATACCCTGCAATTCGAAGAATTGCGGGCACTTAATCCCGGAAATCTAAAAAAATTCTCGGGGCACAAATGTTTTTATATGTTAAAATATCTTTTAATCAATTTTTAAAGGAAAAAAGAGCTTAGAAACAATAAGACAATTATGAAAAGTTCCATTGGCATTGACATCGGCGGTACAAATATAAAAGTCGCCCAGGTTTCAGAGGACGGCAATGTCCTGACAAGCTTAACAGAGCCTACCCCCTCTGAACCAGGAGGCTCATCTGAAAGCATAAAAAACGTCCTGATAAAGATTATAAAAAATATTTTAAATGACAGTGTAACGGGTATCGGCTTTGGTATTGCGGGACTTATAGACAGAAAAACCGGAACTGTAATACAGTCTCCGAATATTCCGGAGATTAATGGTTTTCCGGTCAAGGCTGTATTTGAAAAGGAATTTTCCCTGCCGGTCGCAGTTGAAAATGATGCCAATACCTATGCTTATGGAGAGAAATGGATCGGTACCGGAAAAAATTTTAATAATTTCGCTGTGCTTACGCTCGGCACGGGCCTGGGAGGCGGGATAATCTATAAAGGGAAGCTTCTTGAAGGACCAGTTGAGATCGGGCACATTGTAATAGAACCGCAGGGTAGGTTCTGCCCGTGCGGGAGCTTCGGCTGTCTTGAATCTTACGCATCAGGACGGGCTATTATGGACAGAGCCATATCTTCTCTGGAGAGTGGAACAAAAAGCTTTCTAAACGAGTGCTGCGAAGGTAACTTTTACAAAATAACCCCTGAACTTATATATAAAAACGCCCTGGACGGCGACAACCTTAGCAGAGACCTCTTTAGAGAGGCAGGCCAATACCTCGGCATCGGTATTGCCAACCTGGTGAATATTTTCAACCTGGAGGCCGTAATTATCGGAGGGGGCCTGATAGGGGCGTGGGACCTGTTTATAGAAGAACTAAAACAGGAATTTTTAAAAAGGGCTTTTAAACCCCTTTCTGAAAACGTTCAGATACTAAAAACAACTTTAAAAGAAGACAGCGGCTCTATAGGAGCTGCCGGACTTATTTTTAATATTGTACGGCCGTCAGCCGCCCCTGGTGTGTCAAAGCCTTCCTGCTGATTTCATGTCTGCAAAAAACTTAAGAAATTTCTCTATCATCGCTCATATCGACCATGGGAAATCCACGCTCGCAGACAGGATATTGGAGCTGACAGGCGCTCTTGAAAGACAGGAAAGAGCAGAACAGATTCTGGACAGCATGGACCTTGAAAGAGAAAGAGGCATTACTATAAAGGCTCATGCTGTAAGGATAAACTATACAGCTTTAGACGGCAAAGAGTATATATTCAACCTTATAGACACACCGGGCCATGTTGACTTCTCCTACGAAGTGTCAAGAAGCCTGGCATCCTGTGAAGGGGCCCTGCTGGTAGTTGATGCCACCCAGGGAGTTGAAGCACAGACCCTTACCAATACCTATCTTGCATCTGAATATAACCTTGAGATAATTCCGGTAATCAATAAAATCGATCTCCCCGGCGCAGACCCTGAAGGCGTAAAAACCCGTATTGAAGACTCTATCGGCATAGACTGTTCAGAAGCTATTGTAACTTCTGCAAAGGAAGGAACAGGCATAACAGATGTGCTGGAATCCATAGTTAAAAAAGTGCCTCATCCAAAAGGCAGTAAAAACCGCCCGCTAAAAGCCTTAATCTTTGATTCCTGGTTTGACAACTATCAGGGAGTCATCGTACTGGTAAGGCTGTTTGACGGTGAGATCAGGAAGGGTACAAAAATTTTATTAATGGCAACCAAAAAAACTTTTGAGGTCAGCGAAGTAGGGGTCTTTACCCCTGACACAAAACCCGTTAAGAGCCTCAAATCAGGAGAGGTCGGTTATGTCATAGCAGGCATGAAAAATGTTAATGATACAAAAATCGGTGATACCATAACATTAGCTGAAAACCCTGCCTCTGAACCATGTCCCGGGTATAAGGATGTAAAACCCATGGTATTCTGCGGACTCTATCCCACTGAACCGAACCAATATGAACCCTTAAAAAATGCCCTGGAGAAGCTCAGGCTCAATGACTCCTCATTTAATTATGAGCCAGAGAGCTCTGCCGCGCTGGGATTTGGTTACAGGTGCGGTTTTTTGGGCCTGCTCCATATGGAAATCATTAAAGAGCGGCTTGAGAGGGAATTCAGGCTGGAACTGATAAACACCGCGCCAACTGTTGTGTATAAAATCACCAAGCCCGGCGGAGAGGTGCTCTTTGTAGATAACCCCTCAAAACTGCCCCCAAAATACGAAAAAATTGAAGAACCGTTTGTGAAAACCACTATCCTCGTACCGCAAAAGTATGTTGGTCAGATTATTGAACTGTGCCAGGGAAAAAGAGGCCAGCAGAAGGACTTCAGGTACCTGGGCAAGAACAGGATAATTTTAACCTATGAACTACCGCTGAATGAGATTTTATGGGATTTTTATGATAAACTAAAATCCTTTTCAAGCGGTTATGCTTCTATGGATTATGATTTCTTAGGATACAGGGCATCCAGGCTTGTACGTCTTGATCTGCTGTTAAATGGTGAGACGGTTGACGCCCTTTCACTCATTGTTCACAAAGAGAGGTCATATAATAAAGGTCGGCAGCTTGCCGAAAAACTGAGACAGGTTATACCGAGACAGCTTTTTGAAGTCATAATACAGGCAGCTATAGGGAATAAAGTAATCGCCAGGGAAAGTATCAAAGCCTTGAAGAAAAATGTGATTGCAAAGTGTTACGGAGGGGACGTAACCAGAAAAAGAAAGCTTATTGAAAAACAAAAAGAGGGTAAACGCAGGATGAAGCAGGTCGGGAAGGTCGAAATCCCCCAGGAGGCTTTCCTTTCCGTACTTAAGGTAAAATAGACAAATCAGGGGTCCAGGGGTCGAGGGATCAAGGGTTTTAAGGAAAATAAAAGAGGAGAAAATAAGGTTGGCTACTAAGCAACAGAAATCGAAATTCAGGGAATACTTTGAGGCCATATTAATCGCGCTTGTCTTGGCGCTGTTAATAAGGGGTTTTGTTGTACAGGCTTTCAAAATCCCCTCGGGTTCCATGATACCGACCTTATCCATAGGTGATCATATACTGGTAAGTAAATTCGTTTACGGTATAAAACTGCCTTTTACGGACAGCCGTTTCCTTATCCTGAGACAACCGCGGCGCGGAGATATAATAGTTTTCTCATTCCCCGGCAACAGGGAAAAGGAGGAATGCAAAAATATTTCCGGCAACATCGCCTACAGGCTTGAAAATGTACTGAATAACCGGAACCCTCTTTACTTATTTAAAAACGACTGCCGGGATTTCATAAAGAGGGTCGTCGGTGTAGGCGGGGACAAGATCGAGATAAAAGACAAACAGGTATTTGTAAATGATATCGCTCTTGATGAGCCATATAAAATACATAAAGCCCGGGGAATAGAGAACGGCAGGGATAATTTCGGAACTGTTACCGTGCCTCACGGCAAAGTCTTTGTCATGGGAGACAACAGGGATTACAGTTACGACAGCCGGTTCTGGGGATTCGTAGACATGGATGATATAAAAGGCAGCGCTTTTATAATTTACTGGTCATGGGACAAAACAGCAAAATTGTTCAACAAGCTCCGTTGGAACAGGGTAGGGAAACTGCTGGAATAAATAAATCAGATAACCGTGAATAAAAAATTATTTAAAGACATATTGATTTATTCAAACTGCCTCAATAGAATTTATTAGAATAAAAGGGGGAGGTGCTATGAAAAAAATTGTTTTTGCCCTGGTGGTTTTAATTTTAATAGGATACTCGGCATACCTTGTTGCAATGCCTCACTACAATTACTATGGTTTTAAAAGCGATATAGAAGAATTTTTGAAAATAAAAATACAGCCTAATTTTAACACTGATAAAGAAGAAGTTATGGATATAGCAAGGCAATATGACATCCCTATCACTGACAATGACCTTTCTTTAATATGGGACAGGCGATATCAGTTAAAAGTATCATGGAGTGTAACTGTTGATTTTTTTACTTTATATCAGAGAACCTTTAATTTCAGTATTAACTCAAGCCCTCTTTACCCAAAATAAATTTCATTCAACACCGGCAAATAGGAGGATTGCACAGACAAATGTTTACAGGGCTTATTGAGAATACCGGAAAAGTGATGCGTGTCAGCGAAACCGGAGGCGGGATCAAGCTGTCATTAAGGCCTGAGGCAGGCATGGAAGTGCAAATCGGCGACAGTGTATCTGTAAACGGTGTATGCCTTACAATATCGGAACTCGGAACCCGGAACCTGCCTCCCGGTCAGGCAGGCTCGGAACTTTCTTTTCAGATATCACCTGTAACAATGCAGAGCACAGATCTCGGAGATCTGATAATTAACGATAGAGTAAACCTTGAGAGGGCACTGAGGCTCTCTGACCGTCTCGGCGGACATATAGTGACCGGCCATATAGACGGTACAGGGTCAATCATAGACAAAAAGCCCGGGGGAGAGTATACTTTTTTTACTTTTGAAGCCCCGGAGGAAATACTCAAATACATTGTTAAAAAAGGGTCTGTAGCCGTTGACGGTATAAGCCTTACGGTAACAGGACTTGACAGCAGGTCTTTCAGTGTAGCGATTATACCCCACACATTGACAGCTACAAACATCGGGGATAAAGGTATCGGCAGGAAGGTGAACCTTGAAGTCGACATTATCGGCAAGTATGTTGAGAAACTTATGAGCGGACAGAGCAATGATGCAAAGCTCAGCAAACTGCTTAAAGAGAAAGGATTTACAAAATAGAGTCAAAAATTAAAAATAAAAATGTAAAATTAAGGAAGTACAGTATTAAAACTCAATTGTTTCTACCATAATTTTGATTTTTGATATTTTATCTTTAATTTTGTCGGAGAACATATCGGAGAACATATATGAAGAAAAAACAGACAAAATCATCCAGGGCTAAACCCGGATGGACATTGAATACAATTGAAGAAGCAGTCACTGATATGAAAAAGGGCCGGATGGTTATACTGATCGACGATGAGGACAGAGAAAATGAAGGCGACCTTACAATAGCAGCCCAGAAAGTCACTCCTCAGGCAATAAATTTTATGGCCAAACACGGGAGGGGCCTTATATGCCTGTCATTAACCCCAGAAAAGGTGGATGAGCTCAAACTGCCGATGATGACCGACTTTAACACTTCGCGTTTCGGTACCGCTTTCACCGTTACAATTGAAGCCAAGAAAGGGGTTACAACCGGCATTTCTGCTGCTGACAGGGCCAAAACTATCCTTGCCGCTGTAAATCCCAAAGCACAACCCGAAGACCTGGTCAGACCGGGACATACTTTCCCCTTGAGAGCACAGCCCGGGGGAGTACTTCAGCGCGCAGGACAGACTGAAGGCTCAGTTGACCTGGCAAGACTTGCCGGCCTTGCCCCTGCAGCGGTTATATGCGAGATAATGAATGACAACGGCACAATGGCAAGGCTCCCTCAACTGATAAAATTTGCCCGCAAACACAAATTGAAAATTGTCACCATAAAGGACCTGATTACATACAGGATGCGTAAAGAGTGCCTTGTAACGAGACTGGCTTCAACTAAGCTTCCTTCTGTTTACGGGGGCGCGTTTTCGGCTATAGCCTTTGAAAACATGCTGGACAAATCCGTGCATATAGCGCTGATCAAGGGTAATATTAACTCTGATGACAAGGTGCTGGTAAGAGTTCATTCAGAGTGTCTGACCGGTGATGTATTCGGTTCAAAAAGATGCGACTGCGGGGACCAGATCCACAAAGCCATGTCCATGATAAAAAAACATGGCAAGGGAGTGCTCCTTTATATGAGGCAGGAGGGAAGGGGCATAGGGCTTGTTAACAAATTAAAAGCTTATGAACTGCAGGATAGAGGGTTAGATACTGTTGAGGCAAATGTACAGCTTGGATTCGAACCTGACTTAAGGGATTACGGCATAGGCGCGCAGATACTGGTAAATCTTGGCGTAAGAAAGATGCGCCTTATGACAAATAATCCCAAAAAGATTATAGGTCTTGAGGGGTATGGACTGCAAGTTGTCGAAAGGATACCTATAGAGACAAAGCCTCATGCTAAAAATATTAAATATCTTTCGACAAAAAAGAAAAAACTCGGACATTTACTTAATAAAGTATAATAAAAAAGTAAAATTTTAAATTCAAAACTCTAATAACTAAACTATCAGGATTTAGAAATTGCATTTATTGAGGAGGCTAAGATGAAACAATTTGAAGGAGAACTTCAGGCAAAAGGACTTAAATTTGCCATAATTGTAAGCCGTTTTAATGATTTTATAACCAACAAGCTTCTTGACGGAGCTGTTGATGCGCTCATAAGGCACGGGGGGGCAGAACAAAATATAGAAATAGCAAAAGTTCCTGGTTCTTTTGAAATTCCGCTCACAGCAAAAAAAATAGCTGAAAAAAAATCTCATGATGCGATTATCTGCCTTGGAACCATCATACGCGGGGCGACGCCTCATTTCGGCTATATTGCTTCAGAGGTAACCAAAGGTATCGCCTCTGTCTCAATGGACACGGGTATCCCGATTGCTTTCGGTGTCATAACTGCAGACACCATTGAGCAGGCCATTGAGAGGGCAGGGACAAAAAGCGGCAATAAAGGATGGGATTCAGCTCTGGTTGCCATAGAAATGGCTCAACTCTTAAAAAAGTTATGAGTTGCGGGTTGCGAGCCGCGCGTTTAAAATCCGAAAACAACCCTTTTTACTCTTTCTCACTTTTGACTTTAGATGGCCAATTACCAAATAATTCCCGTCTAAACTGCTCGGCAATTTGAATTTCTAATGAAGCGGCGAAGATCCAGAGAATACGCACTACAGCTCCTTTTTCAGCTTGACCTCACGGACAGCCAGTTAGACGAAAAACTTTTAGGTGAATTCTGGGAGGGCAGCAGTGAAGACGCTGAAGTTAGAGACTTCACTCACACCATTGTCAGGGGAACAACAGAAAACCTTAACACAATAGACAAAATCATAAAAAAAGCCGCGGACAACTGGGCGATCGACAGAATGGCGGTCGTTGACAGAAACATTCTAAGGGCTGCCACATATGAACTTTTCTACATAAAAGATATCCCTTCCTCCGTAACGCTAAACGAAGCTATAGAAATATCCAAGAAATACTCAACAGAAGATTCTTCTGCATTTATAAACGGAATTCTGGATAAAATTCAAAAGTCAAAGATCAAAGATCAAAATTGAGGATTTGATTGCCATTTTAATAATGAAAAAAATCCTTAATTTTACATTTTGATTTTTTATTTTTAATCTTTCTTATGCGCTACGCAGTTATTTCAGATGTACATGCCAACCTTGAAGCCCTGAATGCCGTACTGAAAAAAATTGATAAATACCCTCTTGATAAACTGCTGTTTCTGGGAGACAGTGTCGGATATGGCCCAAACCCTAATGAATGCGTAGAAATATTAAAGGAAAAAACGGATATTATACTGGCCGGAAACCATGACAGGGCAGCTGTCGGTATGATCGATATCACTAATTTCAATCCTTACGCCAGGGCTGCGATTGAGTGGACTCATAAAACCCTTACCCCTGAAAACAGGGCCTTTCTAAAGACCCTGCCTTTAACAGCGGTATTAGACACAATTTTACTCGTCCACTCAACACCGAATGAGCCTGAACTGTGGCGCTATCTAAACCGCCGGAATGCTGATATGTATTTTCATCTTTTTAAAGAAAAAATATGTTTTGTCGGGCACAGCCATGAACCAGCCATAATAGAATGCTCTCCCTCAGGCACAATAATTGTTCACAGGGACAAAGCAGCGATCAAAGAGGGACACCGGTATATCATAAATGCTGGCAGTGTTGGACAGCCAAGGGACAATAACCCTGAGGCAGCTTACACTGTGCTTCAAAAAAATTCTATAGCAATAAAAAGGGTATCTTATGATATAGTATTTACTCAAAAGAAGATGAAGGATGCCGAACTGCCTTTAATGCTTATTGAAAGGCTTTCAAAAGGAGTATGACTGAAAAATTTTAGTTAGTGATGTTTATGAGGAGTATAGGATTAAACTTTCACTCATTCTCACCCCGAACCATCGGGGCTCCGAGGTTTTCGCTTGTCAGCGAAAAAAACCGTTCAAGTCTAATCCTATCCCCCTCCTGGTCAATGATCAGTTCTTATTTCTCAGTTTCAAGTTCGTAGATATATAAGGAGGTTATCTTGATACAACGATATTCAAGGCCGGAGATGGCCGGAATCTGGACGCCTGAAAATAAATTCAAAAAATGGCTCGATGTGGAAATTGCAGCCTGTGAGGCCTGGGTAAAAAAGGGTGAAATACCATCCAGAAGCCTTTCCATAATCAAAAAACGGGCAAAATTCAATATATCAAGAATAGACAAAATAGAAAAGACAGTAAAACACGATGTAATCGCATTTTTAACATCAGTCGCGGAAAATGTCGGGCCGGAGGCAAGATATATACACAAAGGGTTAACCTCTTCTGATGTTGTTGACACTGCTCAGGCAGTGCTCATGCGCGAGGCTGCTGATGTCATTATAAGAGACATTAAAAAGCTTATGAAAGTTCTGAAGGCAAATGCCATGAAGTACAGGGATACCCTGCAGATGGGCAGAAGCCATGGCATCCACGCAGAGCCAACAACCTTTGGAATAACTTTTGCTCTCTGGTATGCAGAGATGGACCGCAATCTCAAACGCATGAAGACCGCAAGAGAAACCATATGTTATGGTCAGCTTTCAGGTCCTGTAGGCACTTTTTCAAGTCTTCCGACAGCTATCGAAACACACGTCTGCAGAAAACTAGGGCTTAAACCGGCGCCTGTTACTACCCAGGTAATTCAGCGGGACAGGCATGCAGAGTACATGAACACCCTGGCCCTTATAGCCAGTGCTATTGAAAAAATGGCTGTGGAAATAAGACATCTTCAGAGGACTGAAGTCCTTGAAGCTGAAGAGCCATTTGAAAAGGGGCAGAAAGGCTCCTCAGCCATGCCGCATAAACGTAACCCTGTTGCAAGTGAAAACCTGAGCGGACTGGCAAGGGTCGTAAGATCAAATGCACTTGCCGCCATGGAGAACATTCCTCTCTGGCACGAAAGGGATATCAGCCACTCCTCCGTTGAAAGAATCATCATTCCGGACAGTACCATACTCATTAATTACATGCTCGTAAGACTCACCGGGGTACTTAAAGGCCTTCAGGTATATCCTGAGAGGATGAAGGAGAACATAAACAGAAGTTATGGGCTATTCTGTTCACAAAGGATTCTTCTTATGCTGACTGACAAAGGCTTAAGCCGGGAAAAGGCTTACCGTCTTGTACAGAAGAGTGCCATGACGAGCTGGAAAAAAAGAGTAAGTTTCAAAGAAATTCTGGAGAAAGACCCCTTAATAAAACAATATATTCCCACGAAAGAATTAAAATCCCTGTTTGATATGTCGTATTACCTGAAAAATATTAAGTATATTTTTAAGAGGGTATTTAAATAAAAGTCAAAATTCAAATATCAAAAATTAAAATTAATGTTTTTTGATAGATTTTGTCAGAATCCGCAATATCTCCTGATATCTTCCAGAAGTTTTGTTCACTATATTATCAGGCAGTTCAGGCCCCGGCGGAGTCTGGTCCCAGTCCAGGGTAAGCAGGTAGTCTCTCACTATCTGCTTGTCAAAGCTGTCCTGGCTTCTTCCCGGCTCATAATTCTTTATACTCCAGAAACGGGATGAATCGGGTGTGAGCAGTTCATCTATCAATATTATTTCATCGTTATAAATTCCAAATTCCATCTTTGTATCAGCGATGATAATGCCCTTCTCTTCTGCAAAATGTCTTGCCCTTTCATATATTTTGAGACTTAAATCCCTTAGTTTCTCTGCTACAGCAGCACCAATTGTCTTTTTTGCCTCATCAAAAGGAATATTTTCATCATGGCCGGACTCAGCCTTTGTGCTCGGGGTGAAAACCGGGCTTTCGATTTTTGAGGATTCAAGCAGTCCGGAAGGAAGTTCTATCCCGCAGACCGTACCATCTTTCTGATACGATTTCCACCCGCTTCCGGAAATATAGCCGCGAACTATGCATTCAACAGGCAGTACCTTTGCCTTCTTCACAAGCAGACTTCTTCCTTCAAGCATGTCCCGATATTTCTGCAGGTTCCTTGGGAAATCCTTAACATCAACCGCCACAATGTGGTTTTTGACTATATCCTCCATCATTTTAAACCAGAAGAGAGATATGTCAGTAAGTACTTTTCCTTTTCCCTGAATGCCGTTTGGCAATACAACATCAAAAGCTGACACCCTATCCGTCACAACAAGCAGAAGATGATTGCCAAGGTCATAAATATCCCTTACTTTACCTCGTCTAGGTATGCCCACATCAGGCATCTCTGTTTCAAGCACTATTTTTTTCATTGATAACTATTAATACCCTGTGCAGACCCTGATTTTAACATCAGGGCTGTCGAATTTGTTGATTCTCGACAAGACCTGCTGTTTTACGGATGTTTAACGTGCACAGACCAGAAAAAAATGATACACTATTGACGAAGTTTTTTCAAAATATTAAAATCTTCTCCTTCAGGCCTGACGGCCGGCAGATTTACATGCCGTAGGCATGCAGAACAGAGTCAGGTAAAATAAGAGCTGTGCATCAGGAAGGTTTAATAACGGAAAATCGTAAGAAACCCTCGGTGCCCCGACCATAAATGAGCTTACTGCATCTTTACCAGACACCTGCTATTTCCGAAGCAGGGCAAAGTGAACTTTTAAAAATTTTACAGCAAAAAATATCTACCGATATCCGGGATATTGAAACAGAGTATTGTTTTAATATAGAAACTACCGGGGCACTGTCTCATGCCGAGATGGAAATCCTGCGCTGGCTTCTTTCAGAAACATTCGAGCCTGAAAATTTCTCCGATCAGAGTTTTTTTAATCGTCAATTGTCAATCGTCAATCGTCAATTTATTTTAGAGGTCGGCCCGCGCATGAACTTTACAACAGCATGGTCAACAAACGCAGTTTCGATATTTCAATCGTGCGGGCTTGGCAAAATCACACGGATTGAACGTTCCCGCAGGTACAGATTGGCTTTCAGTGAACAGGCATCCGTTAGCGAAAAACAGTTAAAAGAGCTTTACTCGTCACTCGTCACTCGTCACTCGTCACTTTTTTATGACCGTATGACAGAGTGCCACTATCATAAAACTCTTGATACTTTTGAAATTACGGTTAAACCCGATCCGGTATTTGAAATACCTCTGACAGAACAGGGGAAAACCGCACTTGAAAAAATAAATATGGAAATGGGTCTGGGTCTGGATGAGTGGGATATTGAATATTACTATAATCTGTTTGTGAATGATATAGGCAGAAATCCGACCAATGTTGAATGTTTTGACCTGAGCCAGTCAAACAGTGAACACTCAAGACACTGGTTTTTTAAAGGCAGACTGACTATAGAAGGAGTAGAAATACCAGACACATTAATAGATATTATACAACAACCCCTGAACGCCAATCCGGGCAACAGCGTTATCGCATTTAAAGATAATTCCAGCGCGATCAAGGGATATAAAATTAGAACGATAATACCTGAAAATCCGGGTAAGCTTTCGCGTTTTAGGGAGACCTCGCTTAACTACAATATAATATTTACTGCAGAGACACACAATTTCCCCAGCGGCGTTGCCCCTTTCCCCGGAGCTGAAACAGGGACAGGCGGAAGGATAAGGGATATTGAAGCAACGGGCCGGGGCGGATTGGTTATCGCAGGGACAGCGGCATACTGCGTAGGCAACCTGCTGATAACAGGCTATGAACTTCCATGGGAAGACAAATCGTTCAATTACCCGTCAAACCTCGCAACTCCTCTTGAAATTGAAATTCAGGCAAGCAACGGCGCATCTGATTATGGAAACAAATTCGGTGAGCCTGTAGTCCAGGGTTTTACACGTTCGTTTGGAATGAGACTGGCAAACGGTGAACGATGTGAATGGATTAAACCTATAATGTTTACCGGGGGGATAGGGCAGATGGACGCGAGCCAAACTGAAAAACAAACGGCGGAAAAAGGGATGCTGGTAGTTAAAATCGGGGGGCCTGCATACAGAATAGGCATTGGCGGAGGCGCTGCCTCCAGCATGATACAGGGTGAGAATATCGCGGAACTCGATTTTAATGCTGTTCAGCGGGGCGACGCAGAGATGGAGCAGAAGATGAACAGAGTCATAAGATCTTGTGTTGAAATGGGAGAACATAATCCTGTTGTCAGCATTCATGACCAGGGAGCAGGCGGAAACTGTAACGTTGTTAAAGAGATTATTTATCCTGCAGGTGCAAAAATTGAGGTAAGAAGCATACTGGTAGGGGACAACACCCTGTCTGTACTTGAGATATGGGGCGCTGAATATCAGGAACAGAATGCATTGCTTATAAAATCCGAAGACATTGAACTGTTTAATGACCTGTGTTCACGCGAAAAAGTCCCGTGCGCTGTAATCGGCAGGGTGACAGGCGACGGCTATATTGTTCTTTACGATGAATCAGATAAAAGCACCCCTGTTAATCTCTCACTTGAAAAAATCCTGGGCGACATGCCTCAAAAAACCTTTCACCTGTACCGCGCCCCGGTCAAACCTGAACCGCTCAAACTGCCTGAAAACCTTACTCTAAAAAATACGCTTGAAAGAGTACTGCGCCTGCTTTCAGTGGGATCAAAGAGATTTCTTACGAATAAAGTTGACCGCAGTGTTACAGGCCTGGTAGCACAGCAGCAATGCGCAGGCCCTCTTCAGCTAACAGTCTCAAATGTAGCTGTTGTCAGTCAGAGTCATTTCGGATTAACCGGCTCAGCAACATCTATAGGAGAACAGCCGATAAAAGGCCTGCTCGACCCCTCTGCTATGGCGCGTTTATGCGTAGGGGAGGCTTTAACAAATATTGTATGGGCAAAAATAAGTTCCTTAGCGGATATCAAGTGTTCCGGCAACTGGATGCTTGCTGCAAAACTCCCCGGTGAAGGGGCAAAGCTATATGATGCAGCGACTGCCATGAGTAATATGATGATAGTGCTTGGCATAGCGATTGACGGCGGTAAGGACAGCCTGTCAATGGCTACCCAGGTATCACAAAGCAACGGCTCCGGTGAAACCGAAACTGTAAAATCTCCCTGTACCCTGGTTATATCTGCATACGCTCCCTGTCCTGATATAACAAAGGTGATAACACCAGATATCAAAAAGCCAGGCCTTAGCAGACTCCTCTACATAGACCTGGGAAATGGCAAAGACCGGCTTGGAGGAAGCGCCCTGGCGCAAGTCTACAATCAACTGGGAAGTGAACCGCCTGATGTCGCTGACCCGGATCTACTGAAGCGTACTTTTAAAACAGTTCAACAGCTTATTTCCAAAGATTTGATCCTCTCAGGTCATGACAGGAGCGATGGAGGTTTAATAACAGCTTTGCTTGAAATGGCTTTTTCAGGAAATTGCGGAGTTGATATCGATTTCAGAGTGCGGATTTCGGAGTTCGGAATGCAGGACATTTTAAAAATTCTGTTTTCTGAGGAGCTGGGTCTGGTAATAGAATATCTTCCTCAAGATGAAAATACTATTTCAGAGATGCTCAAAAAAGAGTCCATTCCTTTCAAAATCATTGGAAGAACACTAAAAGACAAAAATGTTAAGATTTCATTTCACAGTCCAAATTCCGAAATCCGCACTGTATTGGATGAGGATATGCGGGTTTTAAGAAACATATGGGAAGAAACAGCTTACCAGCTGGAGCTCCTGCAGACAGATCGTGAATGCGCAGAAGAGGAAAGAAGAAATAATTTTGACATACAGTCCCCAGTCTTTACCCTCAGCTTTACTCCGGAAGAAACGCCTGCCCAACAGCTCAAACAGGATACAAAGCCTAAAGTAGCTATTATCAGGGAAGAGGGCAGCAACAGTGACAGGGAGATGACCTCTGCGTTTTATCAGGCAGGTTTTGAGCCCTGGGACGTGACAATGACAGATTTTCTCCGCAACGATATTGAACTGACTGACTTCAGGGGGATAACTTTTGTCGGTGGGTTCAGCTATGCAGATGTCCTGGATTCAGCAAAAGGCTGGGCAGGCGTAATCAAATTCAATAAAAAAGTCTGGGATAATTTTCAGGATTTTTATAACAGAAAAGATACTTTCAGTCTAGGTGTTTGTAACGGCTGTCAGCTTATGGCGCTTCTGGGATGGGTCCCGTGGCAGGGGATTAGGAATGAGCTTCAACCGAGATTTATTCAAAATGAATCAGGAAGGTTTGAATCACGGTTTTCAACGGTTAAAATACTAAAAAGTCCTTCAATTATGCTAAGAGACATGGAAGGCTCTGTGCTTGGTATCTGGGTCGCTCACGGTGAGGGGAGAGCGTTTTCCCCTGATAAAGATATTCTTCAGAAAATAGAAAAAGACGGGCTTGCCCCTGTACGTTATGTTGATGACACCGGCCAGATCACAATGAGATACCCTTTTAACCCGAACGGGTCTTTGCAGGGGATCGCCGGCTTATGTTCATCAGACGGCAGACATCTGGCAATTATGCCGCATCCAGAGAGAACATTCTTAAAATGGCAATGGCCCTGGATGCCTGAGGATTGGAAAAAAGATCTTAAGGCTGCTCCCTGGTTAAGGTTATTTCAAAACGCCAGAGAGTGGTGTGGATGAACACGTCACGGGTTACGCGTTTCGGGTTACAGGTTAAACTCGCACCTCGAATCCCGCAACACGCAACTCGGAAATTTGTTATACTAAAAAATATCCTGCTCTCAGTTAGCAAAAGGAGACCTATTGGAAGAGACTGATAAATTTCACGACGAATGCGGCATCTTCGGAGTATTCAACCATACAGAGGCATCAAACCTGACTTACCTGGGGCTTCATGCCCTTCAGCACAGGGGGCAGGAGGGCGCCGGCATATGCTCTTCTGACGGAAGACATCTCTACATTGAAAAATCCATGGGTCTTGTAGCTGATATTTTCAGCGAAAAAAAACTTAAACGCCTTCCCGGAACAATATCCATAGGACATAACCGTTATTCAACCGCAGGCTCAAGCGCATTAAAGAACGTACAGCCTATAATGGTTAATTTCTCTCTTGGCTCTCTTGCGATAGCACATAATGGAAATCTTGTAAACGCCGTTGAATTACGAGATGGACTGGAGTCGGAAGGAGCCATATTCCAGTCATCATCTGACAGCGAGGTCATAGTCCATCTTATTGCAAATTCCCGGGCAGGCGGGCTTTATGACCGTCTCGTAGACACAATGAAAAAGCTTCACGGCGCTTTCAGTCTTCTGATGATGACTAACAATGAAATTATTGCTGTCAGGGACCCTTACGGTTTCAGGCCGTTAAGCATCGGGATGCTTGATGGAGCATATGTTGTTGCTTCCGAAACATGTGCATTTGATCTTATAAACGCAGCCTATATCCGCGACGTCAGCCCCGGGGAGATGGTCGTTATAAACAGCGAGGGGTTAAAATCTTTTAAACCGCTTCATGCGCCGAGGAAAGCGTTTTGCATATTTGAGTTTGTTTATTTCTCAAGGCCTGACAGCTACATCTTCAACAATCAGAATGTAAACGATATAAGGAAAGAACTCGGCCGTCAGCTTGCAAGAGAACACCCCGTAGAAGCTGACCTGGTGATCCCGGTACCCGACTCCGGGGTCCCTGCTGCCATCGGGTATTCCGAAGAGAGCAAAATACCCTTTGAGTTCGGCCTGATACGAAACCACTATGTCGGCCGTACTTTTATCGAACCCAAAAAAGCCATCAGGCATTTCGGAGTAAAACTAAAACTGAATCCTGTCAGAAAACTGCTTGAGGGCAAACGAATTCTTGTCATTGATGATTCAATCGTAAGAGGGACGACCAGCAAAAAAATAGTAAAGATGATAAAAGAGGGCGGCGGGGCAAAAGAGGTCCACCTGCGGATAAGCTCGCCTGCAACAATAGGGCCATGTTTTTACGGGATTGACACCCCCTCTCGAAAAGAACTGATAGCCGCGACCCACAGTCTTGATGAGATACAAAAGTATATTACCTCGGACAGCCTGTTTTACTTAAGCATTGAGGGTTTATTAAAGATGGTTCCACACCCTGAAGAATACTGCACTGCCTGTTTCAATAATAACTATCCTGTCTTTACCCCGGAAGAACAAGCTGAACAGATAGAACTTTTTAAATAATTCAACAAAAGGTTTATTTCTAAAAACCGTGGTGCAAAGGGTTAACAATACCGCGGGTCAGAATCCCCGGCTTCTGTTACCATTAACCTTCTCTGTTCTGTTTTTTTATCTGTTCCAGCTCTTCCTTAATGATGCCGAATTCCTGTGTTAATTTCTTGTTTTTCTCGCTCAGACTTGAAACAACAACAAAAAAATGGAGGGTAATTAAAATTAAAAAACCAAAACCGAGAAGAAAGAGAAATGAAGGCGGATAATGAAAGCCAAGGGCTTTTGCAATAACATCCAAAAGCCCTCTCCAGACAGAAAGGATAAGAAAGACAAAGGATGAGAACAGCCAAAGAAGCGCATATTTTGCCTTCAAAGCTCCTCTACGCATTAATTCTATAACAAAAATCAGAATACAAAGGCTTACGGGTATAGATAGAATCTGCAGAATATCCATGATTAATTAAGATATATAAACCGGAATGATTATGTCAATTGGCCGCAGATTTACGCGGATGAACACGGATAAAATAAAAAAAATATCAGCGCCGATCAGCGTAGACCTGCCTGCCGGCAGGCAGGTCCGCGGCTATTTTTTCAGTAAATCTATAAAAATGGCTAAAAGCACTTTTACCATGTAATAGGCAGCCCTCAGCGGAGTAATGGATGACTTTCCTTCAGATCTTGGCCTCATCTGTACAGAGACCTCTTTGATATTAAGTTTTTTCTTATGTGCAATAATCAATGCCTCAACTTCGGGATAATCCTGCGGGTAGTATTCGCTGAAAAGCGCTATAGCCTTTTTCCCATACGCTCTGAACCCGGAGGTAGTGTCTGTAAGTTTCTGCCCGGATATAAGTGTAATCACAAATGAAAAAATCTTTACTCCCAGCCTCCTTGAAAAAGGCATGTTATAGCCTCTGACATCGAGAAACCTGGACCCTATACAAATGTCAGCTCCACTGAAAACCGGCTCAAGAATGTTTTCTATCTCTTCTGCCATATGCTGTCCATCACCGTCAAACTGAAGGACAATATCATATCCCCCGCCTATAGCGGCCATAAAACCTGTCTGCACAGCACCGCCTATGCCAAGGTTATAAGGAAGATCTACGCACCTTACCCCCAATGACTGCGCGATCATGGAAGTATCATCCCCGGAACCGTCATTAATAATCAAAAGCTCTGCAGAGGGAAAATTTTGACGCAGGTCTTTAACAACATCTCTTATATTGCCTGCTTCATTAAAAGCAGGGATAACCGCCAGTATTTTTGGTTTAAAAGTATATGCGTTTTCCGGCTTTTGGTCAGTCACCATCTCATATTAACATAATTCACCTTCACCTTCTACCGCTCATACGCGCTTTATCTTAATAAGCATGGCAGCAATAGACCCCGTTTTTAACAATGAATTGTATTGACCTCCACGCCGTTAATTAATACAATATCCCTGATGAACAGTCAGTTTAAAGTAAAATTTCTTCGCCTCATCGATCTTTTTATAGGAAAAATTATTATATTCCTGCTCCTGCCTTTTAAGAACTTAAAAGGTCATTTGCATGAAAAACCTAAAAAAATATTGGCTATAAGGCTGTGGGGACTGGGCTCGGCAGTGCTGAATGTCCCTGCTTTATACGCCATAAAACAGTGCTACCCTGATTCAACCCTTACAGTACTGGAGGGGAGCAGAATTCATGGGGTATTCGGTTGCTACGGGTTTATTGATGAGATATACACAATGAATGTTACCGCACCCGGCATGGCTAAATTTATATTAAAGCATTTCAAAAGGTTTGATCTGGTCATTGATTTTGAGGAGTACTTCCTCTCTACGGCCATAATTGCGTTTTTAACGGGAGGGGGAACTGCGGGATTTGATAAAAGAATACCTGCAAAATTTTTTGATTCAAAGGTTAGATTTAACGACCGGCAGTATGTCGTTGAAACCTATCTTGATATTCTAAGACATACCGGCTGTAAACAGAAGCCGGGCAAATTGATTTATCCGGAATTCAGCAGTAAGGCGATTGAGGAAATGAACTCAAAATTAACATCCCTCGGTTTTGCCCCTGACAGCAGGCCTCTGGTGGGGTTCTGTATCGGTGCTGCTGAATCCACTCGTGAAAGGATGTGGCCTTCTGAGAACTTTATTCTCCTGGCAGATTTCCTGATTGAAAAATACGATGCGAAAGTAGTCCTTATCGGCTCACAGGGAGAACATAAACTTAACGAAGAAACAGCGTTAAAAGTTAAAACACAAAAAAATATATTGAACCTTGCCGGAAAGCTCAGCATGAAAGAACTTATTTTTGCTATGAAAAAATTTTCTCTGTTCGTGTCAAACGATACAGGACCCATGCATATGGCTGGTGCTGCCAATATGCCAATAGTGGCGCTCTTTGGGCCGAACCTGCCTTTACGCTATGCCCCACGTGGGGAAAATATAGTCGTTTGCTACAAGGGCATCTCCTGCAGTCCATGTATCCATGCCCATAAAGGCATAATTCCTGACTGTAATAAAGAAAACAGGGGAGAGTGCATGAAAATGATTTCCGTAGATTCTGTAAAATGTGCCGTAGAGAAATTATTATCAAAACAGGGCTCTGCTTAACATGAGAATAGGCATAAATGCGTTATATTTAATCCCTGGCAAAACCGGGGGAATGTACGCTTATTTAAAAAACTATTTAAAATATCTCCAGGAAATAGACACAGAAAATGAATATTTTATTTACACAGGGACTGAAGGGGCCGGAACTCTAAATCTTTTTGCCGAAAATTTTCATGAAATCCGGTGTCCACTGCCGGCACGCATGCGCACATTGCACTATCTCTGGGAAATATTTATCATGCCCCTGCAGATGTGGAAAGATAAAATCCACTTACTGCATTCACCTGCTAATATATCCCCTCCCTGGCTTCCGTGCAAATCAGTTGTTACGATACACGACGTCAGGGCGTACTTTTTCTCGCCTGAGTTTCCGCGGAGCTTTACTTTTATCTACAGGAAATTGCTCCCTATAATGGCAAAACGATCTGCAAAAGTTATCACTGTGTCAGAATATTCCAAAAAGACCATTACAGATGTTTTAGGGTTAAGTCCCGACAAGATAGCCGTTATCCCCTTAGCCCCGGAAACAGCCCCTGTTCAGGAGAAAGCAAAAGAGATAATTAAGGCTAAATATAATATTGAAAACTATATTTTTACCCTGATAACAGCCGTTCCTCACAAAAATATGGACGGTCTTATACATGCATACAAAATATTGACAGAGAGAAAACAGGACATCCCTCAGCTCGTTATTGCCGGCATAACAGGGCCTGACCTGAAAATCACTAAAAACAGGTTAAAAAAATGGGGACTCGACCAAAGAGTTGTGTTTACCGGTTTTGTCGAAGACGCATATCTGCCTGCTCTTTACACATCTGCCAGATTGTTTGTTTTTCCCTCAAAGTACGAAGGGTTCGGCCTTCCGATACTTGAAGCCATGAGTTACGGAATACCTGTCGTTTCATCCGGCACAACTGCACTCCCTGAGGTTGTAGGTGATGCAGGTATCATGTGTGACCCTGATAATCCCCTGAAAATGGCTGACGCTATTGAAAATGTGCTAAGCGACGATACGCTAAGGAAGGCCTTAATACAAAAAGGTCTAATAAGGGCTGCCGGTTTTAGCTGGAGGCAAACAGCCGAGAAAACATTAGAAGAATATAAAACAGCAGTAACTTCCTGAGATATAAACGGCGGGATTATTTTATGAGGTCCCTGAATTCCCATCCGCTTAAAAGTTTTTTGATATTAACGGAATTTATCATTTTTATATCCTCAAACCTGATGCCTCTGTTAAAGAGCACATACCCTGCCGCAGATATTAAAACTGAAAGAAAAATCATCAGGGGTTTAACCTTTACAATAAAAGAAGGCATCTTCCTCTTTAAAATATGGTAGCAATATCCGTAAACCCGGTTCGGGGGGGCCCAGTTATAGTACTTCATTACAGTCTTTAAACACTCTTTCTGAATATCGAGCGCACCTGAGTCAGACACGGTTTTAGATCCCGCGTGCAGTCTGTAAGTAGAGATGAAAACGGGTAGATACTGAACCTTACACCTCCCGGCTATTCTTATCCATAGATCGTAATCCATTGAATAATTTAAATCCAGATCGAGTCCGCCCGATACAGAATAAACATCCCGTCTGAAAAATGCTGACGGCTGGGCAATAAAGTTAAACTGCGCCAAACCTTTATAAAGGAACGGTTCTGTTGGATACTTCCCTATAACATCTCCCGCCTCATTTGTAAGGTATGCTTTTCCATAGCACATCCCGGCGTATGAGTGAGTTTTAAAAAACTCCGCAACTTGACTCATCACGTCCGGAAGGTATACGTCATCAGCATTAAGCCATGCAAAGATATCTCCTTTTGCCATTTTAAAGCCCTTATTAATGGCATCTGCCTGTCCATTATCCTTCCGGCTGACCCAGCAAGCAATATATTTCTCATATTTTTTTATAATATCAACACTTCCGTCTGTGGAGCCGCCGTCGATAATTATATATTCAAGATTTGGATAATTTTGATTCAGAACCGACAATATGGTTTCCTCCAGAAATTCCGCCTGATTATATGAAGGGGTAACAACGGATATCATGGGCCATGAGGAAGCCCTGCCAGAGATTACCTTCTCATCAAAAAGTCTGTCTGAAACAAACTCCTTTATTTTTTTAGAGATCAATTCCGTCATTTTTTGAATTAGTGTAAGTGTCAGTTGTTAGTGACAGTAAAGTCTTTTTACTGACACAGACACTGCGCACTGACACTTTATTTTCACTTACACTTTTTCCCTGCCTTAATTCTTCTGAGAAAATTAAAAACACCCGTAGGCAGTATAATGCGCAAAAAAGCTATATACGTTACCGGATTCAGCATTGCCGCCATAAAACTGTTTCTTATTCTTTTATGCAGGAGCAAAAATAAGCTGCCGCGTCTTCCTTCTTCAATATCCCGCTGTATAAGCAGCAAAAACTGACTGTTAAGAAAATCATGCTCCATCCTGCGCTGTTTTGCTTCCGGTTCTGAGGCCAGCATTTTTTTAAGATTCGTATGAATTTTCTCAAGGCTCTTAAGATGTTTTTCAGATGGTGATTTATGGAAATTGTCCGGGTGCATTCTGTATTCAGTCAAAATTTCCTCGCAATAAGCACACCTGTAATGCCTGGCCAGCCTGAGACAAAGATCAAAATCCTCATACATCTCAAGGTCTTCCTGAAAAAGGCCGATTTTCCGAAGCGCAGCTGTCTCTATAAGCTGGCGGTTGGGCTCTGAACCAATAATATGCATAAGATTCTCAAAGATATTGCCTTCATAATGTTTCTTATACCTTGTGTGTAATTCATTGCCTTCTTCGTCAACAATAATTTCCTGCGAATAGACCCACTTAATATCAGGATGGGCAAGCATTTTATTAAGCTCCTGCTGAAGCTTTTCAGGTCTGAACCTGTCGTCTCCATCAAGCCATGTAATGAATTCACCGCTGGATGCATTAATACCTGAATTTCTGTTTTTTGCAATGCCCAGATTTTTTTCATGCAGTAATCCTTTAACAAGACCGGGGTATTTCTGCTCATAATCTCTGATGAGTTCTGCCGAGCCGTCAGAAGATGCATCATCGCAGACTATTATTTCATAGGGTTTAAGTGTCTGGCTAAGTACACTTTCAACTGCTTCCCGCAGATAATCTTTTTGATTATAAGACGTTATAATGACACTGATTGTACTCATAGTGTTCTTCCTGTCTTAATCTGCCACCCGCGACTATTTTCTCTTGTCCTGTTGTCTTCGCTCTTAGCTGCCAAGTTTTTCGGTAAGGGTAACGGTACCCGTTTCGTCTAATGGTTACGTGGTTCGGTTTTTTACGTTACTGCTATACCTGACCGATACGGGCCATGTACCGTTCTGGTGCATGGCGGGCTTCTTAACCCTGACCGTCATCCGTAACTATTCATGCTTCTTAATCCGCCACACTGATTGGCGGACAAGCCCGCAACAGTTTGTTGTTTTTGACTCGTTACCCGCCTGCCCCGTGGTCCAAGTACTATAAGGACTTTACGGGGTAACTCGCAACTATCTGTTATTCTTTGACATCCTTTTTCCGGATAAAGTTCATGAGTGCCCGGCCAAAACCTAAATATGTTATTAAAAAATTTTTAACCTTATACCTCCAGGGAGAAACAAGCAGTGCAAAATTGCCCCAGTAAAAAGTATTGTATGCTGTTTTTTTTGAAATCAGGTTTTTGTATAAAAACTCTTTCAGTGTCTTTGAATCGTCTTTGTGCAAACCTGTACTTAACTCGTTGTAATAAATATGGCTGTTTTCTGATACAACCAGCCTGTACCCGCGCCTGTCAGCGCGTATCGTATATTCCAGGTCAGACAGATAATGAGGAATTAGAAACCATGGCCTTAGAGGGGTTAAGTTCAGATAGGCAGCATAGTGCATATAAAGTCCACGCGTTATCAGGGCGTCAGGCTTCTGGTCTTTCTTAAGTTTATAAAACTGCAATTTAGACCAGTCAACCGAGTATCCCCTTTCAATAAAATCAGTTGTAATACTGTGTCCGGGAGAAACTATTAATGTTTCAGGTTCAAGCGCCCTGTCATTAATAACCTTCTCAAAATAGTCTGGAGCGAAAGTGATGTCATCATTTGTTATCAATACCACATCGTCAGCAGCAGCATCGATTTTAGACAGGTGCCTGTATGCCTTATAAAGCGCCCCTGCCCACCACAGATTACCGTCACCATGTAAAACAGTAAGCCTTTTAATCTGTCCTTTTACGTATTCGGCTGTTCCATCGCTTGAACCGTCATCAACCAGGACCAGATGATAATTACTGTATGTCTGCTTAAGCAAACATTCCGCAAATCGTCTGGTTGTCTTTATTCTGTTATGGACAGGTAAAACAATATATATTCTGGGATTGTCTTTCCGTTTATATATCATGTATTAGCAGAAAGCACGGCTGCCGGTATGTCTGCCTTTTATTCCCATACAGGACCGGACTGTTAGTATTATGCCTGCTCAATATCCCATTCCCCTACCAGTTGTACAGAAGCACGCCCAATAAATTTGCCCTTAACCTTTAGTTCCCTGGCAGTATGGTGCTTGGTAAGCACATCTAAACATGTTTCATCGGTTACCTCAACCGACAGGAAATAAATTCCCGGATTAAGGTTTACCTTGGGAAATTTGACAGTGATATGAAGGGGTTTGCCGGTATTCTGAATCTCTATTCTGTTTAATAAAGAGTTGCATTGAGATATAACCTCTAATTCCTGGCTCAGGAAACTTATATTAACAACCGGGTTTCTAACTTCATGGTCAACCGTTATATTAAGATGAATGTACAGATCATCCATATAACTTATTTGACCAACATTTTTTTCACCGTTGATTGCAAGTTCTATTTGATGAATTGCGGCCCTGCCGCTTCCTGTAACCACGCTCTGCAGGGCTGCAAACTGGGAAAAATAATTATCAAGCCCCCTTGTAATGTCCTTGCCCATATAAACCGCTTTCCCTTTGTTTATCACACAGATATCTGTACACACTCTTGTAATCTGGTGCATGGAATGGGATACAAACAGAACAACAGCATTCTGTGATATTTTTGAAATAGCGTTAAAACATTTTGCCCTGAAACCTATATCGCCTACTGCCAGGACCTCATCAATCAGCATAATATCAGGCTCTGTATGGACAGCCACCGCAAACCCCAGTCTCACGACCATTCCCGAACTGTAATGTTTTATTGGAGCATCTATAAAATCACTTATCTCGGCAAAATCCACAATCTGGTCAAACTTTTTATCTATCTCCTTTTTCCTCATACCAAGGATCGCGCCATTAATATATATATTTTCCCTGCCCGTCAGCATCGGATGAAAACCTGCCCCAACATCGATCAAAGCGCCAACCCTTCCTTTTATCTCGATTTTGCCCTTGTCAGGCAGGAAGATGCCGTTTATCAGCTTCAGAATTGTAGACTTACCGGAACCGTTAGGACCTATAAGCCCGAGCGTTTCCCCGCGCCTGAGTTCAAAATTTAAATCATCAACAGCCCAGAATTCACCGTTACGCAGTCTTTCTGTATGCTGGTTAAATCCAAAAAAACTTCTGGCAAGATCTGCTGTCCCGTAGAGCATTGTGTGTTTTATGAAACGACAGTATTTTTTTGAAACACCATCTACCTTGACTATAGCATCGCTCATCAGATCCTCTCTGCTACCTTGCTCTGAGCAAGGTAGAAAAGCCTCCATCCTATATAAAACACAATTAACGAAAATATCGTCGTCAGGATAAATTCATTAAAAAATTCAGTGCTCCCCCTGATTATAAAATCACGCGGCACATTAACAAGATAATTAAACGGGTTCCATACATTTGCGCGTGCAACCATACCGTCACCGGTTATCGGATAGAAGATTGGCGTAAGCAGCAGTATTCCCATAAGCGCAATATGCAATACATTTACAATATCCCTGAGCACACCTGCAAATAATGAGAAAATAAACCCGATACCGGTCATTAACAGATAAATCGGTATCAGAAATACAATCCCTATAATCACTCCGTCCCAGCTGGGAGATATCCTGAAATAAAAAAACGCGCATGCAACAAGAACCAGGCGGATAAAAAACTCAATAATACACTGGCCTGATGCTGAAAATATAAGGGCTGTCTTGGGGAAATTTATCTTCACAATCATTGGACCGGCCTTGATCATGACATGGGTGCATGCATTAAGCCCTACTGTAAAGACATTCCATATAGTAAGTCCGATAATCGCATAAAGGGCATACGGAATGTCAATATTCTGTACGTTGAGAATCCCGGAGCGGTTCATCCCTATAAATACCCCTACTGTTACAAGAGGTATAAAAATGGCCCAAACAACCCCGAGAGCCGCCTGTCGGTACTTGGTGCTGAAATTCCGACGCAGCAATCTCCATATAAGCTCCCTTGAAATAAGCACTTCACGCCACATATGGCGCGTTGTAAGAAAAATACCGCGCATGTCTCCTATATTCTGTCCTTTTGCCGTATATATGGTCCTGATATCTCTGCTCACTTTAATCTCCTCCGGGTAAATTTTAGGATTTCCCTATACGCTTAAGCCAGCCCCCTTTGTTTATGCCGCATATCATTTCCCTGCTTACCCCGGCCCTGGTCAACTTTTTCATTAATACATCGCCGTTCTGAAAAGATGTAATTATTATGATCTCAAACGCAATGTCAGAAACATTGCCGATCGAATTTATCTTATGCCCGAAAAACTTTTTTCCGGTCTTAACATCATTGATAACGCCGACAAGTTCCAGTTTGGTCTCCTGAAGTGAAAGAAAAGCTATTTCGGCGACCTCATCTACTCCGCAGAGGGCCACCCTCTTGATGTTTCGTTTTTCGAGTCTGCCAAACAGGGTCTGAAAATCCTTTCTGGCGACTGTATAAAGATTTGTAAAATTCTTTAAATGCTCATACGTCAGACGGCTCTTTTCTGAAAGCCCAACAGGCGTAAGAAAGTATTTATATCTGTTCTTAGGGATTGAAGCTATAGTAATATACCCCTTTGAAATAAGGTTTTTAATATAAGAATTTACAAGACCAAGCGCCACCCCGAGCCTTTTGCTCAGGTCCCTCTGGGTTACTTCATTGTTTCTCTCTATCTCGTCCAGCAGCAGGAGCGCCCGATAACTGCCTGTATGCTCTGACCTATTGTTCATAATATGAACAATACCATAGTAAGGGCTGTCAGTCAACCGGAAACTACATATTATTCCCGGCTATAACGGGTCATTTCAGTTAAACAGCGCGATCTGCTTTTCAGGTATGCACTTGAGAAGTTTAAAAAAAAATTATAAAATATTTATTGATGAGAAAAGCATTAAAAATAACGGTCCACCTGGCAGTTTTCATTTCGTGGATTACACTTATATCTCTTCTCCTTTTTAAAACATATTATGAAACCTCGTTAGAAAAAAGCTCTGTGCTGCGCGAGTCTTTTGTTAAGCGTACCTATTGGTACGATATTTACAGGGAAAACAAAAAGATAGGCTTTGCCCGGACTATTTTTAAAAAAGCAGGGGATGAGATCCTGATAGAACATAAACGCGAAATAAAGTTTAAAACAAACGAAGATGAAAAACCGCTGTTAGAAACACTCAAAGTTCTCTGTGATCAAGATTACTCTATAAAATTTTTTGAACATACCTCTAATTTTAAAGGAGAAAAAGGCCATAAGGTAAGGGGCGAGGCAGATGAGAACGAAATCGTTTTTTTTCTTGAATCCCCTGAAAAGAACAAGACATACAATATACCTGTAAGCAGCAGGGATTTTTATCTGCCCATAACGGTAATACCCGCTATCCATAACACATTAAAAATGCCTGCACCGGATACGCCTTTTTCCATCCCAATGCTTGACAGCATAAACCTGGCCATTGATAATGTAAAATCCGTTCTTGAGGAAATCAGACCGGTCAAAATAGGAATAAATATAGAAAGTCTGTATAAGTTCCGGATAGGCGATTCCGTGATATGGAGCAATGAAAAGGGTATAGTCATTAAAGAGGATCTCCCGTCAGGCATAACTCTTTATTCCCAGCATGAAAATATAGCGATGGATTCCGGGGACAGAATAATATTCGACTTTACATCCCTGCCATTCTTTAAAGCAAACAGGTCAATCCCTGATACCGAAACCCTAACCCTTCTGAAGGTAAGGCTGAAAGGTTTTGAAATAAATCCCCTGCTGTATAAAGACAGCCCTGTTACACTTGAAGATAACATTATCACAATAGCCAAACAGGACATTAAACAGTTAAAAGAAAAAACATATACACTACCGTATAAGCAAAAAGATGAAGTGTCCGGATATATAAGTCCGGATGAATGGATATTGAGTGATTATAAGCCGCTGAAAGATACAGGAATTGTATATGCAAGGGCACGGGATAATGATGCGTTCATATTTGCACAATATCTGAGCGGTTATGTGTATAACATTGTAAAAACAGCGCCGGCTTTTTTTCTGTCCAATTCCCGGGATATACATAAATCGCTATCCGGAGATTATCTTGAAAAAACCATATTGTTTGCAACATACGCCCGCGCCGGAGGATTGCCTGTACGTCCTGTAGGAGGACTTGTATATGTTAACGGATATTTTTATTTCCATATATGGCCTGAGGTCTGGTTTGGTAAGTGGGTGCCCGCAGATCCGGCATTTGCCCAGTTCCCCGCTGACGTAACACACATACCTCTCATAACGGGGACTGTACAGGATATTATTTCCATAATCAATGATTTAGAAGATGTTAAAATTGAGATTCTGGAGGCGTCATGATAGAAATACAAAATTGCACAAAAAAATTCGGGGAACTGACCGCTGTCAACTCTCTCTCTCTGACTGTCAACAGGTCAGAAATATTCGGACTCCTCGGCCCAAACGGTGCGGGCAAGTCAACATCAATAAAAATGATGGTCGGCCTGGTAAAACCGGATTCCGGAGTTGTAAAAATAAGCGGCCACGATATAACCGATGACCCGGTTAAGGCAAAGAGAGCCCTGGCATATATACCTGAAAAGAGCCACATTTTTGAGAAGCTTACAGCCTGGGAATATCTGACCTTTATAAGCGGACTTTACAGAATGGACAACAACACTTTCAGAAAAAATGCAGCCGAATATTTAAACCTGTTCGGCCTTCTGGATTGGAAAGACGGGATAATAGGTAATTTTTCACTCGGCATGAAACAGCGGCTTATACTCACATCCTCATTCATGAGAAACCCTGAAGTGCTGATCCTGGACGAACCGCATAATGGACTTGATCCCAAAGGCTTAAGGCTGCTCAAGGACACCATCCTTAAGCTAAGAAATGACGGGACGGCTATACTGCTGTCCACACATATTATAGCCATCGCCGAACAGATCTGCGATAAGATTGCCATCATGGACCAGGGGTCGGTAGCCGCTCAGGGCAACAGAGAAGACCTTAAAAACTATGCAAGATCTGAGGATAAATCACTTGAGGATATATTTCTGCGCCTCACTTCACATTATGAACAATAAAGGAACAGCAATATGAAGGACTTCCTGATTCTCATGTCTCCGGTCTTCTGGTCGATTAAAAATGACCTTGTCAGCTTCAACAGATCATTTTACAGAAAGATTTTGCTCTATTCTTTCTTAAGTATTATTTTTATTCTGCTGGTTACCAAACTTTTAAATACAGGTATGATCAAATTACAGGACCTGTCCCCTGAAGTATTCACGTTTCTGCTGACCAAGGGCTACTCTCTCATCTTTTTAATCCTCTTTTTCGTTCAGATCATCAACGGCTTTATTATGTCGTTTAACAACTACTACCAGTCAAAAGAACTGGGGCTTCTGTTTCTGTCGCCTGTTAACAGAACATCCCTCTTCTTTTCAATACTCGTTGAAACACACTTAAAAACATCCTGGATGCTCATAATTTTTGGCGCGCCTCTGCTCGTGTCTTTAGGGTCCCTGCTTAATGCAAGTCCTCTATATTATGTGTACTCACTGGTTATTTTTACAGCTTTCTCGATTATCCCGGTAAATATCGGCATCACTTCAACTATCATGCTATCCGGTATGCTGCATATTAAAAAGCTGAAACAAGTTATGTTTTCAGCAGGGCTCATAACTCTTATAGCATTAATTACCCTTTTAAGGCTGTTCAAACCGGAAAGATTTGTAAACCCCGAATTCTTTGCAAACCTGCAACTCTTCTTAGTAGAGCTTGAAGTCCCCTTATCTATATTGCTCCCCAACAGATGGCTGAGTGAATCGCTTTTTAATTTTCTTAATAAAAATTATAGCGACACCTGGATTTTTGTCTCCCTGCTTTTTCTAACCTCCTATATAACGGTCTTTTTCCTGCTGGTTATATATAAAAAATACCACTACAGGGGATGGAACCTGCTGTCGGATGAGGGCACATTTACAAAAAACACGACGAGCCGTTCCGGACCCCTTTACGGTTTTAAAGAAAAGTTCTATGGTTCCGGCAAGGTCCAGCGGTTACTGGCAGTACTGGATACCCAGAGCGTAAAGCTTTTCAGAAAAGACTTGCTGTATCAGCTAAAAGACACCAAAAACCTTAATCAAATGCTTATTCTTTTTTCATTAGTCATTATCTACCTCTTCAGCATAGCCTCTCTTCCGTTAAACTGGGTGGCATTCAACATAGCGCTGAAATATATAATATCTTTCTTGAATCTCGGGCTGATACTGATCATAATGGCTTCATTATGCTCTAAACTGGTTTATCCTGCAGTCGTCTACGAAGGGAATTCCCTGTGGATAATAAAGACCTCTCCGATAACGTCGAAGAAATACATATGGTTGAAGTTCATTTTCCTGTCGCTTCCTGTGTTTCTGGTAGGCCAGGTACTGACCATATTCTCATCGCTATTTTTAGATATCGACCGGACTTTCTTTTTTCTGATAGTTTTAACAACAACGTTAATGTGTTTCTCACTTGTAAGCATGTCTATTACCTTCGGCGTTTCTGACGTAAAAAATAGTGTAAAAGAGGGGGAGAGTGAGGAAATGAAAACAGGGAATGTAATTTACATGATCAGTTCGTTCTTTTTTATAGTGTTTACTTTAGCATTGGAAATAATTCCCACATACCTGTATTTCTTAAAGGAATCGGGAAAGATTGAATTTATTCAGAAGACCTGGCTTATGCTCGGCGCCATGATCTTCATTGTGCTTCTCGTAAATATCAGCATAACGGCTGTCTCAATACATCTAAGTATAAAAAGGTTTGATAATCTGCAGATAAATTAGCCCCGCGAACAGATAATGCCCGTCCGATGCTCATATCCTTACCCTGTACAGGACATAACGGCTGTTTTTAAGGACCCGCTCTAATATCAATTCATTATCGAGACTCGCTCCATATTTTAAAGGCGCATAAACATAGTCCACCTTATATTTTTCCAGCACAAAAGAGCGTCTTTGGGTATTTGCCGAGTTAAAAAACATATCAACATAAACAGATCTGCTGATATGCTCCTCTTCCCCTATTGTCGACAAAACAAAAGAACGAAATATACTGATTACAGACTGCCGGCCGGCAAGGTTAGAGGCGAGTGAGGGTTCATTAAGATTTAAAGGATGAAGAATTACTGATTCCGGAGGTGTTTGCTCAAGGTAATGCACAACGTCCATATCATCAGAGTTCATATAATGATATTTTGAGTCAGCCCTGATACTGAGAAACTGAGCTGTTGAGGGCACCGAGAGAAGAATAGCTATACAGACATATACAAAAAATTTCCTGCTGAAATACCTTACTCTTAACATAAAGTATGCCAATAAAAGCCACGCAGCCATCAGGGCCTGAACCGAAAAATACACACCGTCATTTTCTATATAAAACGGTGTGCCAAGATATATTGCCTCTGACAGGAAAAACCCTGATATAACAAAAAATATCAGGAAAAAAACGACCGGTTCAAAGCGATCTTTCTTAAGAATATCTTTGAGCAGATAAAGACCTATAACCCTGATACCGAAAACAGCCAGCAGATAGCAGGGGAAAATTGCAGGATACAGCGCCCTTGATATGTCTGAATAGCCAAGATGCTTCAGTGAACGTTGAAAATGATTAAACAGGTCAAGACTGATAATGGTATTACCGGTTCCTCCCCTCAGAAATACAACATCGAGGAACATAGCAAATAGTGCAAGGACAGATACTGTACATACCATGCGGCCCTTATTGTTATTCTTCATAAATATCTCTGATGCCGTACCTGTCAAAACAGCCGCACCCATTATGTGCAGTCCCATCGAACTTTTAAAACCAAATGCGGAAAATCCAAGAATGCCGAATACGATAAGATGTAACAATCTTCCGTCCTCATAATATTTTTTCAGATAAAAAACACATAAAAACATTATAAAATACGCAGGGAGCACACCATTCAGGGTAAACAGCGACCATATCGTGGTTCTGAAATAATACGTCCATGGATAATTCGTGGAAAATTCATTGAGAAGCCCCGGTATAAAAGACAGCCCTGAACCAAACATTAACAGCCCTGCTAAAACACCCATGAACCTCTTGTTCCAGTACCTGCGGATAAAAATATAAGGGGTAAAGACCAGAAGACAGAAATAAAGGAACGGGAAATAAAAAAAACAAGTTTTAGAGTGTCTATTGAAAACAGCCGGTTAAACATCTCTATCTCAAGATGCATGTTTAGATGATAATGAGAGAATTGTACCCCGCTTGCGTAAGGATAAAGGGGAGGGAACATGTCTTTCAAATTATTTATTATGCCGAGATGAAATATATTTTCAGTCAGATAAATATTTCTTATACTGAAGCCTTTTTCAGTGAAGATCACATCTGTAAAGTGTGTAAAGTGTAAAAGTAATAAAACCGCTGAGATTAAAACCGTAACAGACAATACATCCATAAAGGATGTATAAACATTACGCATCCTGTCTTTAAATTCCCTGACAGCAAGTCCTGACCATATCAGGAGCATTATAAGTCCGTAAAGGTATAACAGTTCGGGGTGGGACACTCTTCTGAACACCATATATACCAGGGGCATCAGGGCGGTGCCCAGCGCTATGGAGTGCAGCACATTAACAGTGTGTTCGTCTTTTTGAAAATCTAAAAATCTCAGCAGAAGGTTTCCGGGAATAAAAAAATATATAAAAACCCCGAAAAACCACATGAAGGAATCATTTAAGGGCAGGGCATACAGCAGGTTTAATAAAACAGCTATAAATACAGATAGTGCCGGCAATATCAAAACAGCTTTGAACCCTTTTATCATACCACTGTCTTTAGTCTGCTCCACTGTTTACGGTTTCCCCCGCTGTTTTTTTAGCCTGAATGAGAACGGTCTCTCCGCGGCGAGCCGCCGCAGGAGATTAATGCGGACGTGAGTTTATGGATTCTTCCTGATTTCCTGATACTTCATAAAGCTGTTTAATGCATCCTCTGGCCGGTTAAGCATTCTATAGGCGATTGCAAGGTTATAGTAATGAGCTGCCTCAGGCAGGGGGCTAAGGCGGATAGCCTGTTCATAATCATTAACCGCTTTCTCCAGAGAGCCCAGCCTCAGATAAATATTTGCACGGTTATTGTATGCCTCGGACATCCTGGGGGTCAGCCTTATAACCTCACTGTAATCCCTCCGGGCTTCTTCATAACGCGCAAGTCTGGTAAAGATTCTTGCGCGCACTTCATACGCCTTCCAGCCTTCAGGGTCCAGCCTGATCGCCTCTTCTGTATCATTCAACGCATCCTCAAACCGGCCCAGTTTGGAATAAGTCCGCGCGCGATTTGTATACAGTAAAAGTTTTCCCGGAGTAATAGACAGTCCTTTGGTAAAATCGCTAACAGCTTTATCATACTGTCCGGTATTACGATAATAGACCCCTCGATTATTGTATGCCAATGAAACATCCGGGTAGATGGAAATCACCCTGTTCCATAAAGTTTCAGGATTCTTCCATACACGGATTTGCATGACTGTGGCATATGAAAGAACACCGAATAACAACACCGCTATAAAAAGACAGGTCAGTCTGCTTGCGGAATTGAACCGGCCGGATAAATACCTCCTGTCTGTAATCATGGCCGCGCCAAGACCGATAAGCAGGAAGGGGCCGATGCTCGGCAGGTAGGTATAACGGTCTGCCACAGCCTGGCTTCCAACCTGAAGAATTCCTAAAACAGGAAGAAGGGTCACGAGATAATAGCCCCATACTGCTGACCATACTTTCTGTTTTTTTAATAGTATAACGCAAGCTGTTGTAATGCCTGCCATCAGACAGAGCGGTATCAGGTATTTATAAGAAAATAAAAGGACTGTCTGCTCAGGATGAGGATGAGGATAGTAAGGACTTAAGTTAACAGGATAGATCATCTTTGCAAGGTAATCAATCGGCGCCTTAAGTCCCACCAGTATACGGGCAGGTAATGGAAACATCATAGTTGATTTAAGGGCCCCGCCAAAGCGCTGAGCCAGAATCGTTATAATAGCTGATCCCAGGCTTAATACGAAAAAAGGCAGTTTTTCCATCAGGACAGAGATTTTCCCTCTTTCTTTGAACCGTGCAAAAGGATACCAGTCCAGAATCAGCAGAACAACAGGAAACATCACAGCCATGGGTTTGCTCATAAGAGATAAAATAAACAGGACAAGTGTCCACCTGTAGTACCTGTTAAAGAACCCGGTCAAAAACCTGCCCCGGCTGTTAACCCGGCCGGCTTTGTTAACATAATTAATATAGGCTACAAGACCAAGCAGATAAAAAAACGCGCATAAAACATCCTTTCTTTCAGAAATCCACGCGACTGACTCGACATGGACCGGATGCAGTCCGAACAGTAAACCTGTTATGCCCGCTGCAACGAATATTCCGGCATCAGAAAACCTGCCTGCGCCAGTCTGCATGGTTCTTGCGCTATTCAGTAACTTTAAAACCAGCAATACAACCAGAAATGTATTCATCCCGTGCAGGATATTATTCGTCAGGTGATGTCCTAACGGGTTCAGTCCCCATAAAGCATAATCTACGGCGTGGCTGAACCATGTCAGGGGATGCCAGTTGGAAGCCTGAAACCTGAGAAATGCATGTTTAAAGAACATGGAATCAAAAGAGCGTATAAAAAAATTCGTATAAACATACATGCCGTCATCCCAGTCAAGAAATTTGTTCTGAAGAGACGGGATATAGACCAGATATGTAATGAACGCAATAAAGGCGGCAAACAGGTAGTTTACCTTATTGCCTTTATTGTTCCTGTTTGAGCTTTCTTCGTTCATACTATAATAAATAAGCGCCTTTCTCCGGGTTTCAAATAATAATATTTTATCATAGTTACATAAAATACCCTTTTTATGGCAAGAAAATTAAAAAAAAGATTATAATTATACTCTTGTTTTAAAAAAATACCTGCAAAGGATTGTAGTGTATACTGAATATAAGGCTGTAAAAATATGAAAACCGCTGTTTTTGACCTGCGGTCATTTATAAATTATGAAGTGTATAGTTTGTAATCACAAATTACAGCATTACTTTTCCAAAACTTTCAATGCATATGGACTGGGTAATGTAATGTATCTAAAGTGTGAATCATGTGGTTTTGTTATATCGAAAACACATTTTGAGCTTTCAAAAGACCGATGGGAAAACCTCAACAAAGAATATCACGACGCTTATCTGGACTCTAACTGCAACCCGGATGATCCAAAGTGGGCTGACCGTTTAAAGGCGCAGGCCGGAGTAATTGATGATTTAACAAAACTGGGACTGATTCCCGCAGATATGCCATGGATTGACTTTGGGTGCGGTGACGGCAAATTATCCGATCTGCTGCAGGCAGACTATGGCCAGCGATTGCTGAAATTTGACCATTATATGAGCGGCTCAGACTATTTATCAGAAGATGAGCTAAAGGATACACGGTTTGGTTTTGTCATTACAACCTCGGTCCTTGAACATCTAAGGTCCAGGGAAGAGCTGGACAGAATCGCTTCCCTCGGCACTGAAAAAAGCGTGATGGGGATTAATACATTTGTTACAGAAGAAATCCCCGGAAGTCCCGAGTGGTTTTACCTGCTGCCTGTTCACTGCTCATTCTTCTCAAACAGGAGTATGCAGATATTATTTGAAGAATGGGGTTTCTCCTCATCCATCTATCATGTGGACTCCCGATTATGGCTCTGGTTTAAGACAGATATTGACCGCACAGAGAAAATCATTCTCAGCGCCAACAGGCAGAAGGGCCGGGAAAAATATTACTACCACTTTAAACGGGGCTTTATGGACTACTGGAAACTGGATCAGGAAAAAATATTGCTTAGAGCTCCTTAAACGTATTTAAAAAGTTATGCTAAAAAATCTGATTATTATAAACGCCGGTAACTTCGGCAGAGAAGTTTATGCGTGGGCCAGACAGGTCCCTCAACATGGAACAGAGTGGAAGATAAAAGGTTTCCTTGATAACCGGAAGGATATCTTAAATAACTATAATTATGAAGTCCCGATACTTTCAGCCCCCGAAGACTACGAGCCTGGGCCAGATGATCTTTTCGTCTGCTCAATTGGCTATCCAAAGGAAAAAAAGGAATATTGCGACCTGATTATGAAACGCGGCGGGAATTTCACCAATATTATTCATCCAACAGCCGTTATGGCCGAAAACGTCAAAATCGGCATCGGCGTTATTCTGTGTCCATATGTTGTAGTCAGCGCTGATACAGTTATAGGTAATTTCGTAAGTGTTAATCTGTTCGTATCCGTTGGACACGACGTGACCATAGGCGATTACTGCCAGATTAACCCTAACGCCAGCCTCGGCGGTTACGCAGTGATTGGGGAATCTGTTGATATAGGCAGTAACGCCGCAGTGCTGCCTGAAGCTGTTGTGGAGGAGTCTGCGACAGTCGGAGCCGGCAGTGTTGTGCTTAGAAAAGTTAACGCTAACCAGACTGTCTTTGGAGTCCCGGCAAAGCCTGTAGCCTTGCCGAAAAAGTAGTACGGAATTTTATGGAAAATATTGAAAAACTTGTTAAAGCATTTTCAGATTCCCTAGGTATAGAGCCTGAAAAAGTGACTGATAATCTCAGTTACGGTTCCAGCAGATGGGACTCTGTTGCGCATATGGCCCTTGTTGCCGCTATTGAGAGTGCATTCGACATCATGATGAGCACAGATGACATTGTAAATATGAGCAGTTTTGCCAGGGCCAGAGAATTTATGGGGAAACATGGAATCACTTTTGACTCTGCATAACAAAGTTGCTTTCGTAACCGGCTCGTCACGCGGCATTGGATGGGCTAGCGCACAAATCCTTGCTCAGCACGGCGCCACTGTACTGCTAAACAGCGTCTCCAGTCAGGATTTACTTGAAAAACGTGTCGCTGAAATCAGGGCAAAATATAACACCGGGGCTGAATGTTTTGTATTTGATGCCGGCAATCCCGGGGCGGTTAAAGATTGCTACGCTTCAATATTTAAAAAATACAAGAGGCTGGACATTCTGGTCAATAACGCCGGAATTATTGAGGACAGCCTGCTAGGGATGGTAACACCGGAAAACATTGAAAAAACTTTCCACGTCAATGTGCAGGGCGTTATTTTAAATATGCAGTATGCCTCACGCCTGATGACCCGCAATAAAAGCGGTTCAATTATTAACTTATCTTCTATTATAGGACGATTCGGAAATGCCGGACAAATCGTCTACGGCGGAAGTAAGTCAGCGGTTATAGGAATAACTCTTTCAGCTGCAAAAGAACTCGCCCCGTCAAACATACGCGTAAACGCCATAGCCCCCGGTTTTATTGATACTGACATGACCCGGCAACTCCCGGATGAAAAACAGCAGGAAGCTATGAAAACTATCAAAATGAACCGCATCGGAAAACCGGAAGATATCGCAGCTGCGGTATTATTTCTCGCTTCGGACATGTCCTCTTACGTCACCGGCCAGGTACTGGGCGTTGACGGAGGGATGCTCATCTGATGTTCTGGCATATTGAGAATGTTGATAAAGCAGACAAAGGATTGTATGACGGCACCGGCAGACGATTCTTCCCTTACGGTGAACTGCTGACATACATATCCGCCATTGAAAAACTCATGCCCTCAGACCGGAAACTTCTTATCGCCCTGTTGTGTGATAATTCAACTGCAGGTATCGCATCTTATCTTGCTGCGCTGCGCACAGGTCACGCTGTCCTGCTTATTAACGCCAATACCGATACATCCCTGAAAAGTCTGATCTTTGATATGTATTCACCTGAAATCATTATTTTTACCAGCGGCAAACCTGAAATTCCGGAAGGATATAAAACTGTTTCTCCTTCGGTGTCCGGATTAACAGCGGCTTTTGCGCAACAGCCTTCCGGCGGATCTATTTATCCTGACACCGCATTACTGCTTTCAACATCCGGAACAACAGGAAGTCCTAAGCTGGTCAGACTGTCATACGAAAATATTCAGGCAAACGCCGTCTCAATCGCCGAATATCTTGGCATCACACCTGACGAGAACAGCATCACAAGCCTGCCGGTGAGTTACTCATTCGGACTCTCTGTTGTAAACAGCCACCTGCTGGCAGGAGCCAGCCTTGTCTGCACAAACACATCCGTCGTAACAAAAGACTTCTGGGCCCTTTTTAACGAGCTCGGCAGTACCTCTTTTGCCGGTGTTCCTTTTTCATACTTTATGCTTGAACGCCTGCGTTTTGAGCAGATGAACACACCCACTCTGCAAACAATGACCCAGGCCGGCGGCAGACTCGCCCCGGAAAAAGTGCAGATATTCAGCAGGATGGCACAGCGCAAAAATTTCCGCTTTTTCATAATGTACGGACAGACCGAAGCAACAGCGCGAATATCCTACCTGCCTTTTGAAAGGAATCAGGAAAAGTCCGGCTCGGTAGGTATTGCGATTCCGGGGGGAGAGATAATCATCGTACGCGATGGAGAAGAAATCAATGAACCGGGTGCAGAAGGTGAAATAGTATATAAGGGTGCAAATGTCATGCTGGGTTATGCTGAAACACGGGCTGACCTGACAAAAGGTGATGAACTGCGCGGCAGGCTGAATACCGGTGATATCGGCTACAAGGATGCTGACGGATATCTCTACTTAACCGGCCGCCTGAAGCGGTTTATCAAGATTTTCGGCCTGCGGCTTAATCTGGACGAAGTCGAAAGGATGCTGGAATCAGTATTCTCTCTGCCTGTCGCATGCACTGGAAACGATGAAAACCTTCACCTCCTTGCTGAAACGTCAAAAGACACTGACATTAGTGAAATAAAAAAACAGATTTCTGATATTTACCAGCTTCACCATTCCGCTGTTCATGTTCACCGGACATCCTCTCTGCCTGTTACAGCCTCCGGGAAAAAGGACTATTGTGCAATTGAGAAGGAGTTTACCCTGCATGAACATAATTGACCGGCTTTTTGACGCACCGCAATATTCGCTTGCCCGGCAGGAGAAATGTTCTCTGCTTATAGAGGAGCTTCGCCGTATGACAGGCCATCATTATGACCGCTGTGAGCCATACAGGCATATCCTCGATACAATGTACAAAACGAACGGTCATGAATTAAAAACTATCGGCGATATACAGTTCATACCTGTACGCCTTTTTAAAACTCTAAAGCTCCGGAGTATTTCAGATAATAAATTGCTGAAAGTCCTGACCTCAAGCGGCACAACTTCTCAGCAAGTATCACAAATTGCCGTGGATAAAGAGACTTCCATACTCCAGACAAAAGCACTTGTATCAATTGTTACATCATTTATCGGGACAAAGCGCCTGCCGATGATTATTATCGATTCCCGGTCAGTCCTGAAGGACCGGTCTTCGCTCAGTGCCCGCGGAGTGGGCCTGGTAGGGCTTTCAAACTTCGGGCATGACCATTTCTACGCACTCAATGATGAGATGCGCCTTGATATCGCCGGGCTTAAATCTTTTATTGAAAAACATCGTGGAGAACGTATACTGCTGTTCGGTTTTACATTTATGGTCTGGCAGTATTTCCTCGGCAAACTCCATGAGCACGGGGAAAAACTTTCTCTTAACAACGCAATATTAATTCACAGCGGAGGCTGGAAAAAATTACATGATCAATCGGTAAGCAATGAAAAATTCAAGGAAGCACTGCGGCGATGCTGCGGCATACATAACGTATATAATTTCTACAGCATGGTAGAACAGGTCGGCAGCATCTATATGGAATGTGAACAGGGGTATCTGCACACACCAAATTTTGCCGAGATACTGATCCGGGATTACCATGACTGGAGCGTTCTTCCAGATGGTACAACCGGTATCATACAAACACTCAGCGTTCTGCCGCGAAGCTATCCCGGGCACTCTCTTCTGACAGAAGACCTCGGAACAGTGCACGGGGCTGATAGCTGTCCATGCGGGCGTAAAGGCACGTATTTCAGGGTTCAGGGACGCATACCGCAGGCCGAACTGCGCGGCTGCAGCGATGTCCACGCTTATGAACAGTTAAACGGGGAGCGTACACAATTATGAACGTTACTCAGATGCTGCCTGTATATACCGAATGGATCTCTCTTGAGCAGCTATGCCCGGAGGAGTTTTTACAGCAGCAGCCCTTGCCGCCTTTTAATAAGGATATACTCGATTTTCTCTCCGATGTTTCAAAGACGCTTTTCAAAATACCCGACGTAAAACAGCATCCGGAGACTGTATCTCTTGCCCACTGGCTCAGAAAAGCGAATATGCAGACAATTTCCGGGGAGTTCCTCAGCACTGTAGGCGATAATGAACTTGTTATGCCCCGCGGTATGGTATTTCATGTTACCCCGTCGAATGTGGATACCATTTTTCTCTACTCGTGGGCTCTTTCAATGATCGCGGGGAATCTGAATATCGTAAGGGTTTCACAAACCGTTAATCCCCAGCTTGAGGCCCTGTTCACCGCACTCGAGGCCGTCATGAAAAAACCCGAATGGCATACAATAGCCGGACAAAACCTTGTCATCTCCTATGCACACGATGACACTATTAGCCGTTTCTTATCCAGCCATGCTGATGCGAGAATGCTCTGGGGCGGTGACGCAACCGTGCAATACATACGTTCACTGCCTGCAAAACCTGTAACAAAAGACATTGTCTTTTCTGACAAAATATCTTATACAGTCATCAATGCGGAACGTTACACCCGCCTTGATGAAGGCAGGGCAAAACAAATAGCACAGCTGTTTTACAACGATGCCTATCAGTTTGATCAGATGGCATGTTCCTCTCCACGTTTTGTTTATTTTACAGGCAGAAATAAAAAGTGCATTCCGGCCAGTGAACGGTTCTGGAAACTGCTTGCACTTGAAATGCAGAGACGGCAGCACCGGGACGGGATATCCGTAGCAGTTGAAAAACTCGTCTTTACTTATCAGCTCGCCGGTCAGGGTATAAAAATGCAGCCTCCTGCAGGCCGGCAGTCCTCCATACCGACTGTTGTGCGTATCCCGCTTGCCGAAGTGCCTTCATGCCGGCAAACCTGCGGCGGAGGTTTTTTCTTTGAGTGCTTCATTGAGAAAGCAGACGAACTGCTCACAATTGTTCAGCCGAACGATCAGACACTCAGTTACATAGAATTTTCACAGAAAGAGATGAAGAAAACCGCGCGCCTGCTTTGCACAAAAGGAATCAGCAGGATAGTGCCCGTTGGTCAGTCTCTTATGTTCAGCCCGGTCTGGGACGGATATGTACTGCTTAGCGAGCTTACAAAACGGGTGTCTGTGCTATAATTCACCTGTAAGAGGTTATGTCAGAAAGCATGAAAAAATCTATTGACGAATTAGCAATCTTTAATGGTTCCCCTGCCTGCAAAGAAAAACTGCACGTGGGTTCTCCGAATATCGGCGAAAGAAATAAATTCATTGAGAGAATCAACGATATACTCGACAGGCGCTGGTTGACCAATAACGGACAATACGTTCAGGAACTGGAAAAAAGAATCGCTGATATGACAGGGGCTAAACACTGCATCGCTATGAGCAGCGGCACAGTAGCGCTTGAAATAGCAATCAGGGCGCTTGAACTTACTGGAGAGGTCATCATCCCTTCATTTACATTTATCGCTACTGCCCATTCCCTTCAATGGCAGGAAATTACCCCTGTTTTTTGCGACATTGACCCAAAAACTCATAATATCGCCCCGGACAAAGTCGAGCAGATGATAACTCCCCGTACCTCGGCAATTATAGGGGTACATCTCTGGGGAAGGCCGTGTAATATTGAATCCCTGACAGAGATAGCCGGTAAACACAGTCTAAAACTGTTATTTGATGCTTCGCATTCCTTTGGGTGTTCCCATAAAAAGCACATGATAGGTACTTTCGGAGATGCTGAAGTTTTCAGTTTCCACGCAACGAAATTTTTCAATACTTTTGAAGGCGGGGCCGTTTTAACGAATATCGACAGTCTTGCCTCCAAGATAAGACTTATGAAAAATTTTGGTTTTGACGGGTATGATAATGTCATCTACATTGGAACAAACGGCAAGATGAGCGAGGTGTCCGCTGCCATGGGCCTGACAGGTCTTGAGAGTATGGACAGGTTTATAGATGTTAATTCCCGAAACTACAAGCAGTACCTCCGGGAATTATCAGACATCCCCGGAGTTCAGTTTTTAACCTATGACGAAACAGAAAAGTGTAATTTTCAGTATGCGATTATCGAAATTGACGAAGAGATAACCGGGATCAGCCGTAACCGGATAATTGAAATACTACACGCGGAAAATATTATCGCACGGCGTTATTTCTACCCCGGCTGCCACCAGATGGAACCGTATCGTTCATATTTCCCTCATTCCCGATTACTGCTGCCTGATACAGAGCGCCTTGTACAGCGTGTAATCTCTCTGCCTACCGGTGCCGCTGCTACAGAGGAAATAACCAAAATATGCCAGATTATCCGCCTTGCAGTTGTAAATAGCGCTAAGCTAAGAAAAAGACTGGAGGGTTAGGCCTTTTTTGGAAAAATAATGTTTTTAATGATAACCTGCTAATATAAAACATCGTTCGTCAGGCAATGTTTCATGAAAAAAACGTTTTTTACCTGATAGTATGAAAAACACCATGGATAACAAGACATTGGACTATTCTATAATTATTCCTGTGTATTTTAATGAAGGATGCCTCATGGACATTATGCGGTCCATCAAGAATGAAGTAATTGCGCAAAATCCTGAGCTTGCCTGTGAGGTCATTTTTGTGGACGATGGTTCAGGCGACGGTTCTCTGGACGAACTCCTCACTATCCGGAAGAACGATCCGGCCATGGTTAAAATCATCAAGCTGACACGAAATTTTGGCCAGGCCGGCGCTTTACTCGCGGGTTTTTCCCATGCCAGGGGTAAGTGTGTTATAACTATGTCGGCCGACGGTCAGGACTCTCCGGGGCTAATCAATGACATGCTGAAGGCATATCTTCAGGAAGGATATGAAATCGCCGTATGCACAAGGAAAAACCGGAACGAATCCTTTTACAGAATCATTACTTCCAGGTTTTTTTACGCCCTTATAAAAAAACTGACGTTCCCCAATATGCCCAAAGGCGGTTTTGACTTTATGTTATTAGGGGAAAGGGCGCTTGAAGTATTCCTGAGAAACATGGATGTGCACCCGTTTTTCCAGGGACAGATCCTCTGGACAGGCTTCAAAACCAAATTTATCAAATACGACAGGCTTAAAAGAATAGCCGGCAAGTCCCAATGGACTTTTGGCAAAAAACTGACTTATCTGATTGACGGGGTCCTGGCTTATTCGTTTTTTCCCATACGTATCAGTTCTTTACTTGGGATTTCAACCGCATTGTTCGGGTTTCTGTACGCAATTGTAATCTTTGTCTCCAGACTGCTGTACGGCCATCCTGTAAAAGGCTGGGCGCCGATAATGATAATTGTGCTGGTAATAGGCGGTTTTCAATTGCTTATGCTCGGCATTATCGGCGAATACATCTGGCGTACTCTGGCTCAAACACGTAACAGAGACATGTATATCATCGACACCGTATACGGGGACACTGAGGACTTACAGAAATAAAAAGGGCTGAACATCACTTCCTTTTTAAAAATATCCCGCATATTAAAAGTCCGGCCGCAGCAAAAATAAAACCTGTTATCGATAATATCGAGGCAAGCTTAAAAGAAACCGGACTATAGAGAAACTTAACATTGTGTTTGCCTGCCGGAAGGGCAACAGCCCTGAAATTAGAGTTTGCATTTAAAATTTCAGCCGTAGTGCCGTCTACCTCTACCTTCCAGCCCGGGTAATACGAATCTGACAAAACCAGCCAGCCATTTGCGGACAAATCAGCTGTTATAATAATTTTATCCGGGGTATAGCTGTCTATTGTTACCACCGGGGGGGATGAAGGCTGTCTTACACCTTTAAGAAAATCAGGAGACGGCTGATCCTCCAGAACGACCTCTTTTCTCATATCAAAAACATCAGACCCCATATACCGCAGTACCTGCTCTACCCCTTCCTTAACAACATAATCATGGACAGCATAGGCCCTCGGCATAGCCTGAATATTTTCATAAATTGCCAAATCATTCAGGTATGCAAGCTTGAACTTCGGGGATAACACATTAAAATTATATGGCGAAGTTAAAATATAACGGACATTCATCAGGTCAAACAGCTTTGAAGAAAAATCCCTGAACGTAATCCATCGATCAAACACTGCGCCCTCAAAGCTTTTGTCGCCAAACCGGATATACGACATCAGTTTGTTGATACGGTCTGAATACACGCCCGCGTATCCGCCTACCTCCTCCAGCCCGAAAGGCACCAATGTATTTACATACAGTCCGCGCCCTCTGTCCTGGCCAACCCGAAAGGGGCCGGGCTGTTTAAGGAGAAATTCAATTGCTGGTGTTTTGGGGTAGATTAGCTCTGGTTTAATTGTCGTGTTATACTTTTTCCCAAATTGGATAAGGTCATAGCTTAATAGAGAGAGAAGAAGAATGAGAATAAGAATAAGACTTTTACTTTTATTTCTTTTTAAGAGCACAAAAAATAAAAAAAGACAAAACGAAACAATTGTCACAACTAGAGGCTTGTAAATAACAGGTGAGGATATTTTTCTCAGGTAGATCGTGTTTTCCAGCCGTTTCAACGTTCCGTGTGCAGCGGAGTTGAAATGCTCATGATTAATCCAGGTTATTATTTCCTGCCTACTGCTAAAAATAGCTATTGATAAAACTCCTGCAAGAATAAGCACTGCCGTTACTAAGAAAATATTTCTCCTTCTTTTCGAAAAACCCTCCAGCCCCTTTATCCCCAGGCCGGCAGTCACTACACTTGCAAAAACAAATAAAAATATAATCCTTGTCGGATTCATTTTGTCCATTCCGGGAAACAGCTTGAAAAAAGGATAATAAACAAATGTGCCTGTCATCATGGCAGCAAACAGTACTGTCAAAAAGAGGTAAAAACGGGAAAAAGAGTTTTTTAATGCAATGGAGCAGGCGGCAAAGGCAAAGATCGTCGGAACACCCATATACAGACAAAGTTCGTTATAGTTCATATATTTTTGTGTTGGTAAACGCGGAATCATGTTGAAATACATCGAAGGATTTCCAAAATAATCAGGGAAGATTAAAGTAATAAAGTAACGGAAAGGAACACGACCAAGTGAATTAAAAAATTGATCAAAATTAAAAGACCTGTGGATCCGGCCGCTATTTGATATCAATTCAGCAACCGGAAGTATTTCAACAGCCCCGATGAGTAATCCTGTAACTCCGGTTAAGGCAAAACTGAGAAGGATAAAGACTATACCCTTCCTGTTTCCATTGTTTCTGTAATATCTGTATAGAATAAATATAAGATATAAAAGCATTAACAGGGCTATATATACATTAAGCTGGGTGCTTCCGGTTATTAACATCAGTCCAAAAACAATACCCCCGGCAAATGCATAAAAAAAACGTTTCTCACTGAGATACTTTTCCATAAAAAGCAAAAGCAAAGGGAGATATGCGCTAACCGTTACCCAGAGCTCAAACTCCAGCCATACCATCGCGCACCCGTTAAACATATACGCAACAGCCCCGAACAGCGCTCCGCGCCAGCCGGCTCCTATCTCAAGCAGGTAGAGATACATAAAACAACCCATAAGCATTACATGGATAAAAAGCATTAGCGTTGATGCGGCATGTGTAGAGAAAAAACTGTGCAATAAAATCTTTAAAGGATAGTAAGGCCCGGGACCGCCCATCGATACAGTACGGGTGCTTGACACCCCGGTAAGTATATAAGGGTTCCACCCGTTCAGTCTCCCTGCTTTCAGCTGTTTATTATAATTTTCCGGGTATATCTCATTGACCGGGTCGGTAATTAAGGGATTATGCGGTATAAACTGTTGAGGTGCATAAAACTTCCACGGATAATAACGGTACAGATTATCCGCTGCGAGAAAAGCTTTACCCTGCATGAAAAAAGGTGAAAAAAAGATAAAGGCTAAAACAATAAATAAGAAAAAGGGCCAAAAATATAAAAGCCGCTGTTTTGCCCTTTGATTTTTTTGTATAGAGGCAGGTTCTTTATTCAAATTGGTTTCCTTCCCCCTCTGCTGAATATTGGCTGGCCCATTAACACGATTTTCTTAAATAAGATTATGGACACTATAAATCATCATAAATTATTAAAGATTTTTTCACTCACAGTAAATAATATACTAACTAAAGCAATTTATTGCAAAGAATGGCTGATACGATATAAAATGCAGGTAATTGTAAAAGTTTTGCAGATGTTAATGACATAAAAATACGGGAAACCCGAACTTATAATGGATACTCAAAAATATAACATTGGAAAATCATGCTCTATGGTGCTTGATTATATTAATAAAACAGGTGTTTTTAAAATTAAATGACAAATATTGAATCAGGTGTTTAAAGATTTTTTTCTGAAAATAAATAAACCAGCAAAAGCCAGCATCAAACCTGAAACAGTTAATCTAAGCCCCCAGGTAATACTTGCCGGTTCATATGTAAAAGTAATATTATGTTTACCGGCATGCAGTGCAACAGCTCTAAAGTTATAGTTTGCCCTCAATATAATCGTTTCTCTGCCATCTACCATGGCTTTCCAGCCGGGGTAATATGTGTCGGATAAAACAAGCCATCCTTTTTCAGATAAATCAGCGGTTATCTGTACTTCATCCGGTGTATATTTATCAATTGTTACATGTGGTGGATATAACGGTGCTTTAATCGCAGCAGACAATTCATGGGGTGATTCCTTATCTAAAACAAGTTCTCTTCTCATATCAAAATTTTCAGATCCCATGTATTTAAGCAATTCTGCCTTATTCTTTCTAACAGCATATTGATGCACAACAAATGCTCTCGGCATAACCTGTTTATTCTCATAAATAGCCATATCTTCCAAAAATACAAGCTTATACTTTGGATTTGTGAATGTTACTTTTGGAGAAGTCAAGACATAACGTACATTCATAAGATCAAATAACCTGGAAGAAAAATCTGCAAACATCACCCAACGACCCATCACCATACCTTCGAATACTTTATCGCGAAATTGCGTATATGTCATTAGCTTATTGATATTATCAGGATATACACTGGTGTACCCGCCAATTTCCTCCAGATTAAACGGAACAAGTGTATTGACCCATAATCCATTCCCAGCATCCTGAACAACCCTGAAAGGGCGCTCCTGGTTCAGCAGAAAATCAATTGAGGGTGTGCGAGGGTAGATATCTTCTGGTTTTACTGTTGTATTGTATCTCTGGCCAAATGACATAAGATCATAGCTCAATAGCATGATCATAAGAGCAAAGACAACCGAAAAAAGTTTATGTTTCTGAAAATAAATAAACAACAAAAACAGCAAAAAGGCCACAAAACTCATAATTAATGGCCCGTAAATACCGGGTGAAGACAGACTTCTTAGCTGGGACAACATATCAATGGCAGGTGACATCCAGGCTTTAAAAGGCTGAAATTGCTCATGATTGAACCAGATGGTCATCTTACGATTGTTACCAAAAACTGCAAGAAAACAAATACCAGAAAGAATCAGAGAAGACAAACCTAAAAATAAATGCCTCCTTTTCATTGACAGGTTTTCAAGACCTTTAACTCCCAGGCCTGCAGCAGCAGAACATGAAAAAGCAAATAAAAATATAATCCTTGTGGGGTTCATTTTATCCATTCCCGGAACTAATTTAAAAAATGGATAATAAACAAATGTGCCTGTCATCATGGCAGCAAACAGTAAAGTAGTCAGAAGATAAAAACGTGAAAAATGATCTTTGTAAGCTATTATGCATGCGGTAAAAGCAAATACGGTTATAATTCCCATATATATATTAATTTCATTAAAATTCATATATTCTTGTGATGGTAAACTTGGAAGCAGGATAAAATCGGATAAGGGACTCCCAAAGTAGTAAGGAAAGAATAAAGTAATAAAGTAACGGAAAGGAACGCGCGCAAAAGTATCGAACAGACCTTGAAAATCAAACGTTCGTGCAATTCGACTGCTTCTGGCTACTAATTCCCAGTAAGGAAGGATTTCAATTGAGGCAATTAGCAAGCCCAAAAAAGACGTTATTGTAAAACAAAGCAGGATGAAAGGAATTTTTTGTTTGCCGGCTTTATCTTTATATATCCTGATAATAATAAAACTAAAGTATAAAAACATTATAATTGCAAAATAAATATCTATCTGGAAATTACCCCCTAAAGTGTTTAAACCTAAAACGAGTGCTCCTGCAAAGGCATAAAATAATCTCCTCTCACTTAGATATCTCTCCATTATAAAAAGCAGCAAAGGAAGCATGGAGAAACTAACCACCCAACTCTCAAATTCAAGCCAGACCATGGCACAACCATTAAACATATAAGCAACTGCGCCAAAAATAGAACCCTTCAGCCCTGCCCCAATTTCGCGAAGGTACAGATACATAAAACATCCCATTAAAAACACATGAATAAAGAGTAAAAGCGAATGAGCCGCATAGGTAGGGAAAATCTTATGCAACAGGAGCTTTAACGGGTAGTATCTGCCCGGATAACCCATCGAAATTGTGCCGATACCGGGAACACCGGTAAGTATATAGGGGTTCCATTCCTGCAATTTACCTGCCTTGAGTTGCTTGTTGTATTGCTCTGCGTAAAATGTATTAACCGGATCAGTAATTAAAGCGTTATGTGGTCTAAAATCCTGTGGGGCATAAAACTTCCATGGATAAAAACTGTATAGGTTGTCTGCTGCGAGAAAAGCTTTACCCTGTATAAAAAAAGGTGAAAAGAAGATAAAAGCCAATATGAAAAATATAAAGAAAGGCCAAACAGATAAAAGTTTCTGTTTTAATCCCCGGTGTTTTTGCAATGGGACAAACTCTGCATTCAAAGCAGTTTCCTGCCTTCTCTGCTGAATATTGACGAGTTCATTAAGCCGAACTTCTTAAACAAAAATTTAAACGAGGTCAAAAGGACTCCAAATCCGTACTTCAGGCTCCTTGAAAAATTTATTGAAGATGCTTCACTAAAATACCTGGTAGGACAGCTTACCTCGCCTATTCTGAAATCAAAATAAACGGCCTGAGCAAGCATTTCATTATCAAACACAAAATCATCGGAGTTTTCCTCCAGGGGCAGGGCCTCCAGCACTTTACGGTTAAAGGCCCGGAAACCCGTATGGTATTCAGATAGTTTCACGCCGAGTATCAGATTCTCAACAAAAGTAAGAAACCTGTTGGCAATATATTTGTAAGCCGGCATCCCGCCTTTTAGCGCCCCGCCCCCCAGTATTCTTGAGCCAAGCACAACATCATAATGACCTGATACAATCATTGAGGCCATGGCAGTTACAAGAAGAGGGGAATACTGATAATCAGGATGGAGCATAACGATAATATCCGCTCCCAGCTTCATGGCTTCCCGGTAACAGGTCTTCTGATTTGCTCCGTAACCCAGGTTTTGACTGTGAATAATTGTTTGAATATTTAATTCCCCGGCAATTCCTGCGGTATGGTCGCTTGAGGCGTCATCAACAAGAATAACGTCATCCAGATATTCATGGGGTAATTCAGCATAAGTCTGCCGGAGCGTCTTTTCAGCGTTATAGGCAGGCATAACAACAACCAGTTTCTTACCGTGTATCATCTGCCCTCCCCACAAAGTAAAATCTACCGTTAATATATAATCTTATCATGTCAGGATACTTTCTTAAGCAGCTGCTCTATGCTTTTTACCAGAGCATTGTTGCCGCCTGCCAGCTCTCTGGCTTTCAAAAAATATTTCCTTGATTCTTTCTTATCACCGGTTATTAAATATATTTTTCCGAGATTGAACGCCGCATATAAAAAATCAGGATCAGACTTTAAAGCAAGTTTAAAATATCCGGCCGCCTGTTCATAGTCTTTCCCGGCCATATAACTTATACCGATATTTGCCAGCACTTCTGTATCTTCCGGTTTTAACGCGAGCAGCCGTTTATATAAATCAATAGCTTCATCGTATCTGCTTAATTTCATATAAATAACACCTAATTTATACCATAAATCCCGGCGTTCAGGTATTAATTCCAGTGATTTCAGATAATATTTCTCAGCTTCAGAATACATACCCATGTTATACAGGAACAGGGCGGTGCTTGACTGCACCTGAAAATTCATCGGCTCCTTTAATGCCCTGCTCTGAAGTTCAGCCAGCTGCGCAGAATACCTGCTCCTTATCCTGTTTAATCCATCCTCTGCCTGCTGTCTGTACTCACCCAGCGGGTCCTGACTCCTGGTGTCAAACACTTTCAGGTAGTATTTCATCGCAAGCCTGTCCGATCCTGTCTTCTCATATGCCTGGGCAATGTACAAATGAGCCTCCTTCAGCGCGCCTGCCCCTTCGGCCAGCGCCTGTTTATAAAATATGACAGCTTCTTTCGATTGACCTGAAAGAAACAGCTTCCTTCCTTTATAAAGGCTGTATTCGTAACTGCCCGTTCTATCCCTTTCCTCCTTAAAGTAAGCCAGCGACTCTTCATGCTGTCCCTCGTTCCAGAGCGCTATAGCCAGCTCGCTTTTACCGGCTTCCGGGTTTACTCTAAGCGCAGACTCCCATAAAGATATATCGGATTTCCAATCCATACTCCTTGATACATCCACAGCGCCCCACGCTGTCACCATCGCAAAGACAGCAAAAATAAATACTTTTCTGCCTGAGGTAATTTCTCTTACAAGAGAAGCAGTTAAAAGACCCAGACTTAATACGGCAAAATATGCATACCTGTCCGCGACTGTCGGACTGGTTGGAAAGATATTAAGCACAGGCCCCAGTGACAGGAAATACCATATTACCGCCAGAACAGGCAGTATGTTCCTTTTCTTTGAGGCCCGTATAACATATAAAATAACCAATATGTATAACACCCCCATACCCAGGAATAAAACCATACCGCCTGTTATAAAAGATACCGCATATTTAATACTCAAAGGATACGGGAAAACGAGCATTTTTAGATAAAAAAACGGGATTTGCAAAGCCCTTCCAATAATTACAGGTGTACTGTACACCCCATATCTCGGCAGAGTGTCGCTTATTACAGATGTTGAAGATGCTATGTCCAGATGAACCCGGATAGCGATTGCATCCAGCATACAGAACAATAAAAAAATAAGTATCTTTTTCCGCTTTGAAACGCCTGTATCAGGCATAAAATAAAGAACCGCCGCAAGGAACAGGGGGTAGAACACAACGCTCGCTTTTGAGAAGAGCGCTATTATAAAAAAAAGCGCTGAAAAAACAATAAACGCATTTTTCCCCCTCTTCAGCCCTGAAATGCAAAAATTAAAGGACAAAAACAAAAATAATCCGGCGAGGATATTATTGCGTGCACCGATAAAGTTTACAGCCTCAACATGCAGCGGATGAAGTGCAAAAATTAAAGTTGTCCAAAAAGGTATCATTTCACCCTGTTTTACATCCGCCAGGTCAACAAGAATACCGACCATTTTATAGAGAGCTGCCAGACTGACCAGATAAAACAACAGGTTTGACAGGTGATAGCCAAAGGGATTGCTGCCCCATAACCAATAATCGACCGCCAGCGTCAGGTCCCGAAACGGCAGGTACTCAAGCGCATTGGCCGTTGACAGAAAAATACGCTTTATATCAAATGTCCTGTAGACGTCATTAGGAACCATCAAAACACGGTCGTCCCAGACAAAATTATTATTTAACGAGTTTATGAATACGATCGCTGCAGAGGCAAGGATAAGATAGAGCCCCCTGCGGGAAATGAAACTGCTGAAACGGGGCAATATTTCTTCAGGCAAACCTTGATTTATCATATTTTTTAATCTAATACCACATTACCGAACCATCCTGTGTCTTAACAGGCACCCGCCTTAAAGGGACCTGCTTTTTCCATGCCGCGCTGTTTTCCCTGTACCATTTGATTGTTTGTTCGAGGCCGTCTGCAAAGTTTATTTCCGGGACAAAATTAAGGATCTTCTCCGCTTTCCGGTTTAAAGCTATATGTTGCTGTACCTGTCCCTGACGGTCCGGAATACAATCAATTCTATCGTCACCAAGACCAAAGGTCTCGAGCACTTTATGCGCGATCTCAAGAACACTCAAACTTATGCCGGTACCGACATTAAACACCTCTCCTTTGACCTTGTCCTCAGGGGCGTGAATAGCGAGATCAACTGCCCGCGCGGTATCGTCTGCATGCACCCAGTCCCTGTATGCGGAACCATCCCCGTGTACTGTAAGAGATTCATTGAGTATACAGCTTGTAATAAAACGCGGGATGACCTTCTCAAGATGCTGTTTCGGGCCGTAGTTATTAAAGGGCCTTATGATAACTCCGGGGATGTCATACGCAAGTATATAAGAAGACACCAGTCTGTCCGCCCCTGCCTTTGCTGCGGCATATGGGCTTGTCGGGTTAAGCGGGTGGTTTTCATCCATCGGCTCATATGCCGCGGTACCGTAAACCTCTGAAGTGGATATATGTATAAACCTCTCGATCCTGTCCCTGTATTTAAGCACGGCATTGGCAACTGACTGCGTACCAAGTACATCCGTTACAAAAAAGACCCTGTGGGAATAAAGGGAGCGGGCTACGTGGGTCTCTGCTGCAAAATGCACAACTATATCAGACCTGCTGACCAGGTCATTAACAAGATCAAGGTTATTAACATCTCCGTACCAGAACTCGAACCTGTCCGAATCCCGTACCTCAGGGGCGATGTTTTCAATCTCTCCTGCATATGTAAGGTAATCCAGAACGAGTATATTGTAATCAGGATATTTTCTGAACAGGTGTTCGGCAAAGTTACTGCCTATAAACCCTGCAGCGCCTGTCAAAAGAACTGTTTTCATTTCTTTCTCCTTATAGAATTTTCAGGTGTTTGTTAAATTGGGTGTTTCAGTATTTTGACGTTATTGTTAAACATCACCGGTCACTTCCCAATCTCCTCTTTTAAAACATTTACAATATATTCAATGTCTGTATCCTTAAGAGCGGGGTAGAGCGGCAGGGATATAGTGCTATTTCCCATCTCTTCGGCTGCGGGATACTCTCCTCCTTTATATTTAAATGTCTCCCTGTAGTACTTCAGCAGATGGATCGGACGATAATTTACAGCCACACCGATACCCCTGTTCTGGAGCGCAGGTAGAAGTAAATCTCTTTTTGCAGGCGGGACAAGCACGGTAAAAAGATGCCTGGCATGCCTGACATTGGCCTTAGTCTTTAACAGTCTGAGATCTTTAACTTCTCCAAGGAGTTCTTCATAGCGCTGCCAGAGTATATTCCTGCTTTGCCACAGCTCATCAATTCTCTCGAGCTGGCCTTTTAAAAGTGCGGCCTGAATATTGTCCATATTATATTTCCAGCCCAGAAGCGGCATATCCCAGTGCCTGTAATATTTTGTATGCCTGTCAGCCGCATCTTTGTCAATTCCGTGAAGCCTCAGCATTTTAATATGTTCTTCAAGCTTTTTGTCGTCCATGCTTATGGCGCCGCCTTCTCCTGAAGTAATATTTTTTGTAGCATAAAAACTGAAACACCCTGTATCGGCCAGCTGCCCGGCTCTTATGCCGTCCCTTGAAGCCTCAATAGCATGAGCTGCATCCTCTATTATTCTCAGATTATATTTGACTGCGATTGCTCTGATTCTTTTCATATCACACATCTGTCCGTAGAGATGAACGGGAATAACCGCCCTTGTGTTTTCGGTAATTGCACGTTCAATAAGTTCAGCATTGAGATTGCCTGTCTCCTCTTCAATATCGACAAAAACAGGTTTTGCCCCGGCATGAAGCACTGCGTTTGCTGTTGCGCAGAAACTCATCGGTGATGTAATGACCTCATCTCCCGGACCTATCCCGAGCGCGACAAGACTAAGATGAATGGCTGCGGTACAGCTCGTCAGTCCCGCTGTGTATCTTTGACCGATGTACCGTGAAAAGCTGTCTTCGAAACCTCGTACTTCTTCTCCCGTAGTTAAAAACACTGACCGCAGAACTTTATTTACCCGTTCAATGTCCTTATCGTCAATACAGTGCCTGAAGAACTCTATCTTTTTCATACAGAATATTATAAAATCTTTAAATAAAAATTACATTGTAATATTATCAGATAATCATAGATACTAAAATCTAACCCATGGGGAACTGAATATGCAAAACTCTAACCCGCTGCTGTCTGTAATCATTCCTGTCTGTAATGAAGAGGAAAACATCCATGAACTCTACGGAAGATTGTCTGCTGTTCTGGGAAAATTATGCGTTGATGAGGGGCATTCCTCAGATGATTATGAAATCATAATGATCGACGACGGCAGCACTGACCGTTCCTGGCAAAACATCCAGGATCTGCATGTAAAAGACGTTAAATTAAAAGGTCTGAGTTTTTCAAGAAATTTCGGGCACCATATCGCGATAACCGCCGGACTTGATTATGCAAAAGGAGCCGTTTTAATCCTCATGGATGGTGATCTGCAGGATCCGCCCGAGGAGATACCAAAACTGTATGAGGTCTTAAAAGAAGGCCATGACCTGGTTTATGGTATAAGAGAACACAAACACGACTCTATTCCAAGGAAAATTACATCATATATGTTCTGGTGGATGATAAGAAAATTTTCAAATGTCGATATTCCTCAGGGACAGACGATGTTAAGGATTATGAGCAGGAAGCTTGCGGATACAATAAAAGAAATGAGGGAAAGCGCCCGTTTTATTCACGGTATGATGGCGTGGGCCGGTTTTAAAACTGCACAGGTTACAGTAAAGCACGACTCAAGACTTAAAGGAAAAAGCAAATACAATATACCTAAAATGTTCGGACTGGCCTTTCATGCTGTTACGTCTTTTTCAACAGTACCGCTGAGGATCGCCACATACACAGGCTTCATCAGCTCTTTTTTGAGTCTTATTATCGGAGTATATTTTATATACAAAAAAATTATCTACGGCGTTCCGGTCCTTGGATATGCTTCTATAATTGTATCTATCTTTTTTGTCGGGGGGATACAACTGCTTATTTTCGGCATTTTCGGAGAATATCTGGGCAGGACATATCAGGAAGTGCAGAAAAGACCGCTGTATATACTCAGGGATTATCTTTCCTGACTTCACCATATGATTAAAGAATTAAGATGGGACAGCGTTTTTTTTAAGAGAAAAATCGGAGAGTTAACAGTAACCCCGAGGACACTTCACAAAACAGGACCCGCTCTGAAGAAGGCAAAAAAAGACGGGTTTAAGTACATAATATGCAGATGCCGGACACAGACAACCTTCCTTATCAAACAGCTTGAAGCATCAGGTTTTTATCTGTCAGACATCGGTATAACATTCGAAGTCCGTACCCGCGGGTTTTTGGCTGACAGCGGCGGACCCGGAAAAAAATTACGCCGTATGGTAAAAACAGCGGCTGATAAAGATATCCCTGAGTTAAAAAAAATCTCCACGGTTCTTTTTACGGACAGCCGTTTTTACAATGATCCCTTTTTTTCAAAAAAAGAGGCTGACGGCTTATACCGGATCTGGACAGAAAACTCTGTAAAAAAGAGGACCGCAGATGCAGTTCTGTGGATACCCGGTACCGGCTTTGTCACATGTAAAAAAGCAGGGAATAGCGCCGGAAAAATTATACTTATCGGTATAAAGAAAAACTTCAGAAACAAAGGGGCTGGAACTATCCTGCTTGATGAAGCCATGAAATGGTTTAAGCGCCGGAGAGTCCGTTCAGTCAGCACAAGGACACAGATTAACAATCTTGCCGCGATAAATTTTTATTTAAAATCAGGCTTTCGTATAAAAAGTTTCGATATTGTCCTGGCTAAAATATTGTAATTGACATGCTCACCTTAAATTGCGCTGAACACTAAAAGCGTTTACGGAGGCTGTAAAGGCTTTTGCTGATTTTTTTAAATTATTTTAATAATAATTTATTACCTTTGTTTTTCAGAGTAGATTGCTTTTTTTTAATATCCCATTGAAGGCTTCAGGAGAGAGAAACCGGCTGGAGGGTTAAAAATTAATTCGTGTCTGAGTCCCGATTTATCCGTTTTCCGTAGTAGTACGAAGGATGAATCGGGAAGAGTTTGAATGAATTTACTGGAAGCTGGTTGAACGAACCGCCCGGAAGTCTTCACAGGGCGCGTTTTTGGTTACTTTTTCGTGCGCACAAAAAGTAACAAAGAAATAAAGGGGGTTATATAAGATGCTGAATATTTACACACACTGCACACACAAATAATAACCTACCACCTTAATGCTCTGCCTGCTGCCTGCTTTCTTTCAGCCTTTCCATCCAGAAATGGAGCTTTGGGTTATCCGGGTCTCTTTCATGGGCCATATTAAAAGCTTTTTCAGCATCATCAAACTTACCCATTATAAAAAACACCTTTCCTACGGATATAAGGTAGTAAGGATTTACCGGGTTGCTCATTGCCCTTGCAGAAGCCTGCACCAGAATAGTGTTTAGTCCTTCGCTCTTGTCTCTGGCATGTTTTCCGGCGATCAAAGAGTTCCCGGAATCATTCCTTAAAAAAATAAGTGACAAATGATCATGATAAATTAATTTCCACTCATCACTTACAAATAATCTCTCAACCATAGGGAAAATCATTCCTGCCGGTTGTATGGAAGACGTTATGAAATAGGAAATATCATATTTATTCACGATCTGCTCCCAGGAAATCTGCGATTTTTCCGTAGCGCCCATTACGATGGCATACTCTTTTAAAACATTGGGTTCAATGCCTCTGCCATCAATAAAGACTTTTTTACCCGGATAGAGCCGCCATATCAAATACCCTCCAAAAGCATATTCATTAAACATATTCCCGTTGATGTTAACTGTGCTTAGAAAATCAGCAGCATGCTTTGGCACAGAATACTTAACATTCATATTAAACTTATGCCCTGAAAAAGCAGGGATAGTTTTAAATACAAAGGAAAACCCCAGAATGCAGGCCAGAAGATATATCAAAACCTTCCTTTTAACCAGGACTGAAGTTATCCTGTTAAACATTTTTTCGTCTTTCAAGCCATTTATTATCTTCGCAATAACAGGAGCGGACACACACATATAAAATATCATGTACCTCAATGAAATAAGACTCATGGATGTAAAAACAATAAGCAGTAAAATATGAGTAATGCCAATTCTTTTAAAATACAACAGGCCAAGAAGGGAAATTAAAAGAAAAGAAACATATGAATATTGTATTGGATAAATCTTTTTAAGAAATAAAGTAAATGGAGACATCCACTCTATAATCCCCCTCGTATGCTCACCATGGACAGAAAATACGCGTGTTAACATCACTGCACCATTAGGATTTATCATGGAAAAAATGATGGTCAGCCCCCATATTGCAAAAAGTCCTTTTAAAATACGGACGTTCTGCGCTTTGCCTGAAAAATACCGGATTCCTTCGCCTGCCAGATAGATCGTAACGAGCATGATACACACAATATAGCCGGGATGCATATTTGACAGAGCCATTACTAAAATCGGAATCAGAAATGCCTTTTTTGTCCCGTTAACCCTGAAATCTTCCAGTAAATAATAAACAGCGGCAAATACAAGAAATGTAAATAATTGCGGCCGTTCTGGCTGTGTTGCAATCACAAAAAATACGCCCATAACTAATATGATGGCCACTGCATCAGATATTTTCTGTTTCCTGATTGTCAAGAAAACAAAAATTAAAAATAGCAGTAATAACAAAGATCTCAGTATGATTATGCCTTTGAATTCCCATAAACTAAAAACTTTATAGAAGATTACCTCGGCAAGCCAGTTGCCCTTTAAAATAGCCGCTTTTCTTGTGGAATCAGTATCAAGCGAGGTATAGGAGAACGGGTCTGTTTGAGGTAGTGAATAGTTATTTTCAACTATGTATTTTCCGGTTGCAAGATGCCACCAGAAATCCTCAGTTTGCACGCTTCTCTGGAGAAAACCAAGAAGGAAAAATAAAAAAAAAGCAAAAACCATCAATATCTTTAATATGCGAAGCACATCAACAGAATATCTATGGCTGTTTAAAGCTCTGATAATAGACACCTGTTTTGCATTATGAAATCATCACTATAACTTTCATGATAACTATATCTATTCAGATAAAACTATTTGCGGCTTTCCAATCTTTAAGTCATGTTTTTTACCTTATTCTGACGAAATAGCCTTGCAGTGCAAAAGTTCAGCTGATACCGGAGCACTTCCGCCGGGTCCGTTACTGTTAGCCCTTGCCTTTTCCTGAGCACCCAGGTACGCCGGTATTGCAATAGCAGCCAGGATTCCGATAATCGCCACGACTATAAGAAGCTCAATTAGAGTGAAGCCTCCCCGTGATAAATCACAGGACTTCCTCGTCCTGCCTTTTCCGCTGAAAACGAGACTTCGCCCTTTTGGGGCGAGCAGCCCCGCCATAAATTGCGGGGCTTTCTGGCAAAGGCGGGTAAAACCTTTTTTATTCATACTTTTTATCCTATCAGATATCCCGGTTTTTGCAAATATTATAAAAAAAGGGGAGGTTATCCCTCCCCTTTTTTTTGCATCTCCTGAAACTTACTTATTCTGAAGAAACAACTTTGCACTTAAGCAGCTCAGAAGTAGTAGTACTACCACTTCCTCCCGGTCCGTTACTATGCGCCCTGATTCTGATGGTGGTAGCAGCAGGTTCAGATAAAACTACCTGACATTCGTCTGCTGATACGCTAGCATCAGTACAGTCAACGTCACTTGCTCGTCTAAGAAAAAGCACATCAGTACTAACGCAGTTACTACCCATTCCAGCCCATGGTGAAATCTCTGTGCCGTTCATAGCTGATCCTGACCCGGTAACCGCCACGCCGGTTCTAATACCAGCATACTGGGTTGTAACAGACTGAGCAGCATCTCCGGTAGCGACTTGGTTCAGGTCATAGTTATTCATATCATTAGTATCAACAGTTCCGTCCCAGTTTGTATCAACCTCTACCAATTGTGATTCAGATCTTGTTGAAACTGCCCCTTTTATTGCAGAATTCAGCCAGTGCTGAAGGTCTGAATGAGATGACTCAGCAGCCTTGATAATATTTGATTTTCTCGCCTTCTCCTGGGCACCCAGATATGCCGGGATAGCTATCGCTGCCAGGATCCCTATAATCGCCACAACTATAAGAAGCTCAATCAATGTAAAAGCCTTTCTCTCTCTTAAATTTTCCATCGCTTTAAACATGCTTTTTTTCCTCCCTTCTATTTGTGTTTCTAATTTTAATTAGTCAATGAATTAATAATTCAGTGACTAAAACCCTCGCTAACTACTCCTTGTTTCTGCCTTTTCATCACCCCCTTTTACCAAAATCATTGTTAATGTTAAGTATAGCCATTTTTAACTAAGTGTCAAGCATTTTTTATGCCAATTTGTACTTCTTTATTTTAAATGGTTTTTTTGTTCCTTTAGCCATTCTTTTACGCAAAATCCGTCAGAATTGACAAATCATGGCTTATCGATTAATTTAAGAATCACATATGAAACGATATTTTGTCCGGTTTATCTTTAATATGATCCTTTTAATAAGTATCTCCCTTGCCGGGTGCAGCGGCAAGCCAGATCAGGAATCAGAACCATATAATAAGAGACCGGGAAAACTCTCAGCCCATTCTGAGCCGGAAAATGCCCGACATACACCGGTTTATGGAGATGTGCTTATCACTGGTTCCATAGGCGAGCCAAGCGTGCTTATCCCCATGCTGGCCGGTGACAGCGCTTCACACACAGTATCAGGCCTGATACTGAACGGCCTGATTAAATACCATACAGACCTCAGCATCACAGGCGACCTTGCTGAATCATGGGATATTTCTCCCGACGGACTGGTCATTACTTTTCATCTAAGAAAAGGGGTCAAGTGGACTGACGGTGTTGAGTTTACAGCAGAAGATGTAATGTTCGGGTATAAAACCATTATAGATAAAAACACGCCTACCCCTTATAAGGAAGATTATCTGCAGGTTAAAAAAGCAGAAGTACTGGACAGATATACCTTTAGAGTTGCCTATCAAAAACCATTTGCTCCGGCACTGACCACATGGGGCAACCTGGTCGTTTTGCCGAAACACCTGCTTGAGGGTCAGGATATAACAAAAAGTGATTATGCCAGAAACCCTGTTGGCATGGGTCCGTTTAAACTGAAAAAATGGACTTCGGGTCAGGAAGTGGTGCTCAGTTCAAACAAAAATTATTTTGAGGAAAGACCCCGTTTAGACGGATATATATACAAAATCATTCCAGATTTTGCAACACAGTTTTTAGAACTCCAGGCGGGCGGAATAGATACCATGAGCCTTACGCCGATTCAGTATACAAAACAGACAGATACTGAGTTCTTCAGGCAGAATTTCCAGAAATTCCGCTACCCTGTTCCTTCTTACACTTATATGGGTTTTAATTTAAAGCATCCCTGGTTTAAGGATAAACGTGTCAGACAGGCGATAGCTCACGCTATTGATAAAAGTGAAATAGTCGATGTAGTGTTATTCGGGCTTGGCAGGCCTGCAACAGGTCCTTATGTGCCAAACACCTGGTATTACAATCCCGATGTTAAAAAATATGAACATAATATGGATAAAGCAAAAAGACTGCTTAAAGAAGCGGGGTGGCAAGACACGGACAGTGACGGAATTCTGGATAAGGACGGAAAACCTTTTAAATTTACAATTCTTACAAATATGGGGAACAGTCTCAGAAAAAATGCAGCAACAATAATACAGTGGAGACTCTCCAAGATAGGCATAAAAATCAAAATCAGAATACTTGAATGGAGCACTTTTATCAATGAATTTATAGATAAGAAACGTTTTGAAGCAGTGATACTCGGCTGGAGACTGGGGTTTGAACCTGACCAGTACGACATTTGGTATTCAGGCAAGACAAAAGAAAAGGAGTTTAATTTTGTCTCTTACAATAACCCTGAAGTTGATGAACTGCTTGAAAAAGGGCGCAGGACATTTGTTATGGAAGAAAGGAAAAAAGCTTACTTCAGGATTCAGGAAATCCTGGCTGAAGAGCTGCCTTACATATTCCTGTATGTACCTGACGCAACACCGATAGTTGATGCACGGTTTAAGGGCATAAAACCTTCGCCCATAGGCATTAGTTATAATCTGCATAAATGGTACGTACCTAAAAACCTGCAGAAACATAGTATGATGGAGCAATAAAATACAGTGTCAGTTGTTAGTGTCAGTGTCAGCATAATCAGTGAAAGTTATTAGTGAAAGTGTCTGTAATAAGCCTTTAACTGGCACTTACACTGGCACATACACTTGGTTTTAAAATACTTATCCCTTACACTAAAAAAATGACTTATATTATTAAACGCCTTCTTGAAATAATCCCGACCCTGCTGGGGATAACCCTGCTTTCGTTTTTTATTATCCATCTTGCGCCTGGTAAGCCTACGGACGTCTTGACCGAAATGAATCCTAAAATCACACCGGAAGCACGAGAGAATCTTGAGAAACTGTACGGTCTTGATAAGCCGATAATTGTTCAGTACGGATTATGGTTAAAAAGGATTGTTAAACTCGATTTCGGTGAATCTTTTTCAACTGACAGAAGACCTGTAATGCAAAAAATATGGGATACTAAACAGCCTCTTCTTGACCGCAGGTTATTTATTACTTTCCTTATAAATATTCTGTCCATGCTTCTTATTTTTCTTGTCGCTATCCCTATAGGTATTGCGTCTGCAACGCACAGGTATTCGTTATTTGATAAAATCACAACGGTTTTTGTTTTTGTGGGTTTTGCAATTCCGTCTTTCTGGCTCGCCCTGCTGCTTCAGATACTTTTCGGTATTCTGCTTGGCTGGCTTCCGATCTCCGGCCTTAAATCAATGACCTACGAGTCAATGTCGTTTTTAGGCAGGACATGGGATTTATCCGCGCATCTTATTCTGCCTGTCTTTGTCTCTGCCTTTGGGGGGCTTGCCGGATTGTCCCGGTTCATGAGAAGCAGTATGCTTGAGGTAATAAGGCAGGACTACATTACAACCGCCCGGGCAAAAGGTTTATCAGAAACAAAAGTCATTTATAAGCACGCTTTAAAAAACGCTGTCCTGCCTATTATTACCCTGCTTGGCCTGTCTGTCCCCGGTCTTATCGGCGGCAGCGTAATTTTCGAAAATATATTCGGCATTCCCGGGATGGGACAGCTATTCTTTATGAGTGTCATGACAAGAGATTACCCTCTGGTAATGGGTATTCTGACAATAGGTGCGGCATTAACTTTAATAGGCAATCTGATGGCGGATTTAGGCTATATGGCTGCTGATCCGAGGATAAGGGCAAAATAAAAAAACTGTTAAACGTTATTTGCCGCCAAAAAAGAAGGGCGAGCCTCGCCGGAGTACACGGAGGCGGGTTATGCGTTATATGAAGGGTTAAAAAATGAATAAGCATTCTGCAAAAAGGTTACTCTGGCAAAGATTGAAAAAGAACAAGCTTGCCGTAGCCGGCGGGATCACTGTCTGTGTTCTTTTTACAATAGCTGTGCTCGCGGTCTTTATTGCTCCATATGATCCGAATGATATAGACAGAAAACACATTCTTGAACCCCCCAGCTTAAATCATCCGCTGGGCACTGATGATCTGGGCAGAGATGTACTGTCAAGAATGGTATACGGCAGTCAGATATCTCTCGCCGTTGGTTTTGTTGCTGTAGGAATATCCACACTCATCGGTATTCTTCTGGGGGCATTATCAGGTTACTACAGCGGCTGGCCTGACAGGATTATAATGAGGTTTGTCGATATTATGCTCTCTATCCCCGCTTTCTTTTTAATTCTTGCGGTTATCGCTTTTATCGGTCCAAGTATTTGGAACATCATGATCGTAATTGGCCTTACATCATGGATGGGAGTGGCAAGACTCGTAAGGGCAGAGTTTTTATCATTAAAAGAAAGAGAGTTTATCCTTGCTGCCAGGGCGTTGGGCGCAGGTGATATGCGCATAATTTTTAAACACATTATGATTAACAGCATGGCTCCCGTGTTTGTCTCTGCTATTTTGGGAGTAGCCGCTGCTATTTTGGTGGAATCAGCGCTCAGCTTTCTGGGGTTAGGCGTTCAGCCCCCGACACCAAGCTGGGGGAATATTCTTACATTGGGCAAAGACAATATAGAAATAGCCTGGTGGCTCTCGGTATTCCCCGGCCTTGCGATACTGATTACGGTGTTAGGCTACAATTTGCTGGGGGAGGGACTGAGGGACGCGCTTGATCCCAGATTGTGGGGGAGCGGGGATTAAAAAAACAGTGTCTGTGTAAGTTATTAGTGCCAGAAAACAGCAGTGTAAGTGTCTGTGATTAGCGACAGTAAAATCTTTTAACTTCCTCTGACACTGGCAACTGACACTTTATTTTAACTTCCACTGGCACAGTAAACTTACACTGTTTTTCTCTGACACTGACACTAATCACTTACACTGACTTTTTTGTTTTTTATACTCTTTAAATATCTCTTCTTTTGTCAAAAGTACTTTAACAGGAAAACCCATCGCCTCTATTGCCTCTCTGCCGCCTTCCTGTCTGTCAATAAGCACAACAACACCCATTATCTTAAGACCGGCTTTCCCTGCCCTGTCAATCGCCTTTTTGGTGGAACCGCCGGTTGTAATAACATCCTCAACAATTATAACCTTATCACCCTTTTTCACATCACCCTCTATCCAGAGCATAGTGCCGTGCTTTTTGGGTTCTTTTCTTACTGCAAACGCTTCAAGACGCTGCTTTTTCATGTAAGAGGTATATGCTACCGCCACTGCTACAGGGTCAGCCCCCAGGGTCAGCCCGCCTATGGCCCTAGCTTTCCATGCTCTCTCTTTCTTAATGAGGTTAAATAGAAGATTCCCTATAAGAAACATGCCCTCAGGGTTCATGGTCGTGGGTTTACAGTTAATATAAAAATTGCTTTTTTTACCGGAGGCAAGCTTAAATGCAGGTTTCTCGGTAAATTTAAAAGAGCGTGTTAGTATCAAGCGCAAAAGTTTTTGTGTCATTGTTTTTTTGTTCACTATTAATTCCTCCTGCTCATCTGAAAGCCTTCATACAGAATAAAAATAAACACCACTGTAAAACCAAAAAGCATTCCAGGAACATTTATTATTTGAAGCCATATAAGGATAAAAATTGCTGTAAATAATATAAATAACCGTGTCATGCTCAGGAGGACTACTTTTGCAGTAAGCCCTTCAGCACCAATAAACCCTTCAACGTTTCTTACCAGTCCCCGCAGGTTTATTATACCCAGAACCCCCCCGGCTATAATTCCCAGCGGGAGTTTCTTCCATTCAAAAAACGCAGATACCGCTGCAACAGGCAGCAGCACAATAAGACTTTTTTTAATTACCCTCTTTAGAAGTTCCATGTTACACAAGAAAAGGGGTCAAGGATTCTAGGGTGCAAGTAAAGGTTAAAAAAAGAAAATTATTTTTCATTTGAATCCTCGACCCCTTGACCCCTGGACTCCTGTTTTTCATGCTTACTTGTTTTTAAAGCTATCTTAAAGAAGTATTTAAATCCCGCTATTATACCGAGAATTAAAAATATAATCGTCAGGTAAGGGGATGTGCCGAACCATTTATCAAGACCATAACCAAGGGCAACCCCGGCAAAAGTACTGACAACAAAGTTTATTCCTACAGTGCTTGCGATGCCCAGGAGACGGGTAAATTCCCGTTTGGGCGGTTCTTCTTTAACAGGTTTCTTTATTTCCATTGGGAACAGCCTTTGTGCATGATAATTTTATCAGAAAGGGCAGGAAAAAGCAGGCTAAGCTGCGACAATTTTCAGTGTCAGAAAAAAGAAAGTGTCAGTTTTCAGTGTCTGTGCCAGGCTAAAAAAAGTGCCTGTGATTTGTGTCAGTGTCAGTTAAAAGATTTTACTTGCACTAAACACTTACACTGTCACTGCCTTTTTTACACTAACCACTTGCACTGGCACAGTTTTTTTCAACTCGCCACTCGTAACGTTTTTTTTGTTATAATTCCTCTATGTTTGAAGCGGTTATACTTGGAATTCTGCAGGGCATTACCGAATTTTTGCCGGTAAGCAGTTCTGCTCACCTTATTATCTTTCCCTGGTTTTTCGGCTGGCAGGGAACTATAAATACGCTCAGTTTTGATATCGCCCTTCATTTCGGCACTCTTTTAGCGCTTTTGTTTTATTTTAGAAGAGACTGGATCGATCTTCTTAAAACAGCCCGCTCAAAAGACGGGCTGTTCTGGCATATCATTATCGCCACGATTCCAGCGGGTGTCGCCGGAGTTCTTTTACATGACAGTATGGAACAGCTAAGAAGTCCTTTAGTTATTACGTTCACTCTCGCCTCTGTTGCCGCTCTTATGCTTTTCACTGAACGAGCAAAAAAACATAGCAGGGGCGTTGACATTGAGAAGGTTAGCAGAAAGGATGCTCTGATTATAGGCATTGCTCAGGCATGCGCTCTTGTGCCGGGAGTTTCGAGATCAGGGATTACAATTGTCGCCGGCCTCATGCGGGGAATGCAACGACAGGCATCCGCACGATTTTCATTCCTGTTGAGCACCCCTGTCATCGCAGGGGCTGGGGCACTTGAAACGAAAAAATTACTTACATCAAATGATGTGCGTATCGAACCTGATATTTTTATTGCCGGCATAATCATATCAGCAATCACCGGATACTTTGCAATAAAATATCTTCTGCGCTTTCTCCAGAATCATCCCCTCAATCTCTTTGCCTATTATCGTTTTTTTCTCGCTTTTGTTATCATAATAACAATATGGAAACAATAACAATTAAAACGGTTTACGGTCAGGGTTACCGGCCGGCCGTGTAACATTACAAAACCGAAAGACGCAACCGTTCAACAAACCGGCATCGTGATCAAAGCCTATCATCAACTAACAAATTGTAACCTGTAAAGATAAATTATGGACAAGGTTAAAAGAGTAAAACACGAAATCCTGGGTGTTTTAACTATTTCTTCCGGCCTTATTATTCTTATAAGTCTTATCACGCATAATCAATGGGATCCTTCCCCGTTTACATATGGTTTCTCTGAGGCTACAGATGTAAAAAATCTGCTCGGTATTTTCGGGTCATACCTGTCTGATATATTGATCCAGGCTCTCGGTTTTACCTCTTATGTCATTCCCGTGGGCCTCTGTGTGTACGGTGTAAGAAAAATATTAGAGAAAGAGGGCAGACATAAGCCTCTTGTATTGACAGCCGCAATAATTATGCTGACCCTGTCCGCATCTTCACTGCTCACTCTTATATTTCATGAATATGCAGGCGGTATCCTTGGTTCCCTTATGACAAAGCTTTCCGTCAAGGTGCTTTCAACTACAGGTTCTTATCTGTTCTTTATTCCTCTTATGTTTGTTACAATTATGTTTATTATCCCGTTTTCTCTTATTGATTTCATAAAAAATTCAAAGATAAAAACCACGATAGGGTCTGTATCCATCCCAATAAACTTTAAAGCAAAGAGCAGGAAAAAAGAGCCGCCGCAAATTGCAGAATCCGCTCCTGCGCTGGCAACCACATACAGGCAGGAGACTCTTCCCCTTGTATACCAGGCAGGGGCAAAACCCGGGGCAGCAAGAAAAGCGAGCGGTGATTATGAGCTGCCCAGCACTGATCTTTTGAAAGACGCTGTCCATCTGAAATCCAAGCTCACAAATGATGAACTACACGAGAAATCAACCCTGCTTGAAAAGAAATTAAAGGATTTTACAGTTGATGGCCATGTAACACTCGTTTCACGCGGGCCGGTCGTAACCATGTTTGAGTTTGAGCCTGCTCCTGGCATTAAAATAAACAGGGTTTTATCGCTGGCTGATGACCTCGCATTAACGCTTAAGACAACCAGCCTGCGTATCTCTCCCATCCCCGGCAAGTCAACCCTGGGAATAGAAGTACCCAATCCCGAAAGTGAAATGGTATTTTTAAAAGAGATCCTCCTGTCTGAGAAATTTACAAAGAACCCTTCAAAATTACCTCTGGCCCTTGGCAAAGATATTTTTGGCATCCCTATAGTAGCTGACCTTACCCGCATGCCTCACCTGCTTATAGCCGGAGCTACCGGTTCAGGCAAAAGCGTAGGGATAAACGTTATGGTTCTGAGTCTTCTGTTCAGGGCAACGCCCAGTGAAGTCAAAATGCTCATGATAGACCCAAAAATGCTTGAACTCTCTCTTTACGAAGAAATCCCCCATCTAATGCTGCCCATTATCACCTCGCCAAAAGATGCCGCAGACGCCCTGAAAAAAATAGTGTTTGAGATGGAGAGCAGATACAGATTATTGGCTGAGGCAGGTGCAAGGAACATTGAGACATATAATAAAAAACTGAAAACCATGCCCGGCAGTCAGGCAGAACCTCTCCCTTATATTGTTATTTTCATTGATGAATTTGCCGATCTTATGCTGGTTGCAGCCAATGAAGTCGAAACATCGATCGCACGGCTTGCCCAGATGGCAAGAGCTGCCGGTATACACCTTATTTTGTCTACTCAGCGGCCCTCTGTTGATGTAATTACAGGTGTTATCAAAGCTAATTTCTCCTCCAGGATATCTTTTCACGTATCATCAAAACTGGATTCACGGATAATCCTGGACACTTATGGTGCGGACCAGCTTCTTGGCAAAGGAGACATGCTGTTTATCACTCCGGGCAGCGTAATGAAAAGAATACACGGTCCCTTTATAACCGAGGAAGAGATAAAAATCATTGTTGATTTTATAAGAGCGCAAGGATCTCCTGATTACACAATGTTTGAAGCTATAGCGGCGGAAGAAACAGAAGCATTAAATCTGGAAGACAGAGATGAGATGTATCGCGAGGCGGTAGACCTTATTGTATCCACAGGCCAGGCGTCAATCTCTTATATACAGCGCAGATTAAAAATCGGCTATAACAGAGCCGCCAGAATTATGGAGATGATGGAAGAAGACGGCATTGTCGGCCCGCCGGCAGAAGCAGGAAAACCGAGAGAAATTTTCAGGAAACACTTATGAAAAAATTGTTATGCGTTATTCGTTATAAGTTATTAGTAAAAATATTTTTCTTTTCACTTATAACTCTTCATTGTTCCCTGTTCACTGCTGCGTCTGCGGCAACTGTTGAGGAAGCTGTGGCTCGGATAGAGAAAAAGTACAGTGACATTCAGGATATGCAGGGGAACTTCCTGCAGACAAGTATTATAAAGGATCTTGATAGAATCGAAAAATATGAAGGGAAATTTTTCATCAAAAAACCATCGAACATTAAGTGGGTATATTCACAACCCAGAGACGAGGAAGTGACCATAAGGGATCGAGAGACATGGATTTACAAAAAATCCGATAAACAGGTGCTGAAAACCACGTTCAGCAAGAGCGCGTATAATCAGGTACCAATCGCCTTGCTTGGCAGTCTCGGTTCCCTTAACAATGATTTTGACATCACAATAATTAATGAGAATACCCTGAAGCTTACACCCCGGCATAAAATGGGTTTTATCAAAAAAATATTCATTGAAACAAATTCGGGAGATTTCCCGGTCAAAACAATTACAATGCATGATATCCACAACAATCAAATTATTATTGCGGTAAATAATGTAAAGATAAATCCCGGCCTTACAGACTCATTCTTTGTGTTCAAAGCGCCATCCGATGTAGAGGTCTTTGATCTTGATCAGTAATATTAACAACCGTTGCGAGCGGCGGGTAACGAGACTCGAGTTAAGAAAGAACTGTGCCAGTGACTGTGCCGGGAAGAAGCAGTGCCTGTGTAAGTGGTTAGTGCCAGAAAAAAGCAGTGCCTGTGTAAGTGGTTAGTGCCTGTAAAATCTTTTCACTGACACTGACACTAATAACTGGCACTGTTTTTCACTGACGCTGACACTTTACACATGCACTTTGTTTTGCCATGAACAATGAACTTATAACGATAAACATTGAAAGAAGTTATTCGCTAACATAAATAAGCCTGTTAAAAAGATTGTTTAAGTTGTTACTGTGAAACCATGAACAATGAACGTATGACAATGAACATCTTTTTTGCCCTTTTCTTTCTGACACTTTACACATGCACTTTGTTTTGCCATGAACAATTAACCATTAACGAATAACTGTTCTTTATATGCCTTCTAAAAAAACCAGAATATCCAGGAGAAAAATCAAAAACAACAAGCATCATCACTTCCTGTTGATCCTGCTTTTGATCGCAGCAGTAATTGTGTTTCTGTATAAAGACTTTGGTAAAGAGGACCTGAAGCCGGTAACTCATGAGCAGGCGGCCCCCGCAGAAACAGCCCCTCCAGAAAAAGACGATATTCTGCCCAGAGTTGCTATTGTAATTGACGATCTCGGCCCTAACAAAAAAGCTGTTATCGAAATTCTTGATATGGACGTTCCCTTTACGTTTTCTGTCCTGCCCAATGAAACCTACAGCCGATGGATAGCTGACAGAGCGCATGCCATGGGGCATGATGTAGTAGGGCACATACCTATGGAGGCAAAGACACCCCATAAGCTCGGTAATGGGGGGCTTTACACATGGATGACTGATAATGAAATTCTTAAGACCCTTATTGATGACATTGACTCAATACCGCACATAAAAGGTATCAGCAATCATATGGGTTCGGCGTTTACCGAAGACAAAAGGGCCATGCGCAGTGTAATCTCAGCGCTTAAGGAACACGGCCTGTTCTACCTTGACTCTCTTACCACATCACGCTCGGCAGGTTTTAATATTGCGGATGAGATGGGCATACAGGTTTTTAAACGGGATATCTTCCTCGATATAAAAGATGATCCTGATTTTATAAGGAACCAGTGGGCAAGCGTTCTGAAGATCGCCGGCAAAAAGGGTTTTGCAATTACTATTGCCCATCCCAGGCAAAATACCGTTGAATTTTTCAGAAAAACACTTCCTCAATCTAGGGTCAGGATTGTCCCTCTTTCCGAACTGAGTTCTGTTGACAGCCATAGGTAAGGAATAGTTGTTAAGGGAATTTTGACTTTTACCCTGCTTTCTTTTAAACTTCTATAGATAATGGGTGGAGATACCGTATTAAACCTTATATTTCAGGCAGGGCCCGTTGTAAAGCTGGTTCTGCTATTACTGCTGTTTTTTTCAGTCCTTTCCTGGGCTATTATTTTCTATAAATTTAAATTTCTGTCAAAGGTTGCACGCGAATCCGATGAGTTCCTCCGCGCCTTTAGAAAGAGCAGGGACTGGGACAATCTGTATAGCATTACCAGCAGGCTCTCCATAAGTCCTGTTGTGCATCTTTTCAAGTCAGTATATTCTATTACCCCTGCGGATCACTTTGACAGGGAAGAGGTCAAAAGAACCCTGAAAAGGGTTGAGTCTCTTGAGACGGCCCGGCTTGAAAGGTATCTGACCTTTCTGGCTACAACAGGGTCCACTACCCCCTTTATAGGCCTGTTCGGAACAGTGTGGGGAATAATGAATTCTTTCATGGGCATCGGAAGGATCGGGTCTGCCTCTCTCGCCGTTGTCGCACCCGGCATTGCCGAAGCCCTTATCGCAACAGCCGCGGGGCTCGCTGCCGCAATTCCCGCCGTTGTAGCTTACAATTATTATTTAAGCAGAGCCCGCAAGAATATTATTGTAATGGAAGATTTCTCTCAGGAATTAATAGACCACTTTATGAGGAAACATGGAGAGACAAAGACAGGCGCTGTCTGAAATTAACGTTACCCCATTCGTAGATGTAATGCTCGTTCTGCTCATAATCTTTATGGTCACGGCTCCCCTGCTTCAGCAGGGAATAGATGTTAATTTACCTAAAGCAAAGGGGAAGGAATTATCTTCAGCTGAGAGGGTTATCATAACCATAAAAAAAGACGGCAAATTATATGTAAATAAAAGACTTACAGACATAAACAAACTGCAGTCAAGATTTGCCACAACGTCTGACCGGAATGTCTTTCTGAAAGCTGATAAGGATATCCCATATGGTCTTGTTGTGGAGGTTATGGGAGAACTAAGAGCAATCGGCATTGAAAAGCTGGGGATGATTACCGAAGCAAAAACACAGTATCGATGAGACATGCCCTCAATATCGGGAAGGACCCCAGTTTACAGAAGATCGCGATAGTTTCTGCTGTTCTGCACCTGCTTTTCATTACCCTTGTAGCCTTTCCGACTAACCCCGGGGAAAAAGAGTTTAGGGGCTACTACGTTAAGCTGGTAGGACCGGTACAGTCCCGGGGAGCAGGAAGGGGTTCCGCATCTGTAAGGAAAAAAAGAACTCTGCCTCCTAAAAAGCTGAGCAGGAAGTCTCCTCCAAAAAAAACTGAGCAACTTACATCCAGGGCTGACATGAGCCTGGAACAGCTTAGCAGGGTAGCAAAAGAAATAGAACGGATGCGGGCAATTCAGGCACTATCAAAGAGAAAAGCACAGCAAAAAGCCAAAGAACAAATAGAGGTTACTAAAAAAGGTGAAGGAGATTCGCCTTCGGGGGGAGTGGGTATTCCCGGCCCGGGACACGCTGCTGTGTCAAACTCTTATTACGCACAGATCACCAGGCAGATATGGAGCCAGTGGGTTTACCCGGAGCTGGCAAAGGTAAAGCTTGAGATGATTATATCGATAAAAATAGATAAAGGCGGAAAAATAATCGCAAAAGAAATTGAAAAGTCTTCCGGTAACAGGCTCTTTGACCGCTCTGCACTGAAAGCTGTAGCAAACGCCAGCCCCCTGCCACCCCCGCCTTTTGCAATGGAGATAGGAGTGAGGTTCTACCTATGAGAGAAAAAATCAAAAATCAAAAATCAAAAATCAAAAATATTGTCTTTATTTTTTTACTGGTTACTGGTTACTTGTCACTTGTGACCGCCTCTTATGCCAAGGTGTATATCGACATTACATCACCGGCTTTTCGCAAACTCCCCATATCCATAAGCTATACCGGGACAGAGGAAGCCGGTAAAGTCGCTCAAATTGTAACAGATGACCTCGATTTCACAGGCCTTTTTTACCCGCAGGACCCCGGCACTCCAGGGGCTGAAATTAAAATTAAAATAGACGTGCTGGTAGCCGACCAGATAATGGCGGATGTACTGGTTCTCGACATGATAGCCAACGAGACTATTCTGATTAAAAGATATAATGCCCCAAAAAAGATTATGCGCACATTGGCCCACACGCTTTCAAATGATATTTTCAAGGTAATAACCGGAAAAGACGGGGCATTCAGGACAAAGCTCAGCTACATTGTCAACTCATCCAATAAAAAATGGCTCTATCTTACTGACTGGGACGGATACAACTCTGTAAGGGTCGTTTCAAAGGGGTTATCCTTCAGCCACAGCTGGTCTAACGACGGACTCAAAATGATTTTCTCTTCAGAGAGGAATAAGAGATGGGGAATTTATTCACTGAATCTGAAGAATTTCAAAGAAAAAAAACTGTTCTTATCCAAAGGGCTTAATCTGGTAGGAGATGTTTCCACTGACAATCTTATAGCGTTTTCATCATCAAAGGACGGCAGTCCGGAGATATATACTATGAACATTAAAGGGCGGGGGTTTAAAAAACTGACTAAATCTTTTGGCATAGACCTATCCCCGACGTTCTCCCCTGACGGTTCACAGATTGCCTTTGTTTCAGACAGGGGGGGGTCTCCCCAGATATACGTAATGGATTCAACCGGCAAGGGGGCCAGACGGCTTACGTTTCAGGGTTCGTATAACACTTCCCCGTCATGGTCTCCTGACGGCAGATGGATCGCTTATGTAGGAAGAATATATGGTAAAAATCAAATTTTCGTGATAAAATCTGACAGTACGGATTTACGACAGCTTACCGAGGACGGGAATAATGAGAATCCGACATTCTCGCCTGACGCTATGTTTATAGCGTTTGACTCTGACAGGCACGGCAGTAAGGCGATATACCTGATGAGCATGAACAGCGGTCACCATAAGCGGATTACCAGGAAGGGTATGAAAGCTATGTATCCTGAATGGTCTCCCTATATTAAATAAATGTATATTGCGCAAACAACTTAAAATCTTTCAATAAATCGCCTTAAATAAGGAGGGCAAAAGTATGAAAAAAATTATTATTCTGGTTTTGCTGGTTTTTGCTGTAGGGTGTGCCAAGAAACATGTAAAGGCACCTGGAGAACTCGGAGAGGGAATGACCGGGGAGGTTGTTGAAAAAAAGATTCCTGCTGATGAAGATGTACCTGAAATTGATTCATCCGAAGTAACCGGAACTCTCTTTGAATTTAGCGATGCTCTGTTTGATTACGACAAATATAATATAAGGCCCGATGCCAGAGCTGCTTTGGACAGTGTTGCAGAATGGCTTGGCAGCAATAAAGATACAAAACTGCTTATTGAAGGCCACTGTGATGAAAGAGGGACTAATGAGTATAACCTCGCTCTTGGCGAAAAAAGGGCTAAAGCCGCGAGAGATTACCTGATGTCACGGGGCATCGCCGGCACAAAAATAAAAATCATCACCTACGGCGAGGAACAGCCTGTCTGTATAAGTCATAATGCAATTTGCTGGCAGAAAAACAGACGGGCTCACATTATAGTGACCAGGTAGATAACCGGCTATGCGTTTGAAAAAAATCCTATCAGGCTCTAGCATTGTGCTGTGCTGTGTGTATACCGTCTTTTTCCTGACCGGCTGTGCTTCTACTGAAGATATGGGGAAAATGCAGTACGACCTGATCCGTTTAAAAACCGCTGTTAAAAATATACAGGCCCGGATGCCGGGGCAGGATGGACGGTCAGAGCGCATTAAGGATCTGCAGGAACAGCAAAAAGCCACAAGCAGGTCAGTATCCGACCTTTTAATCAGGGTGCAGACACTTACCTCTGAACTGCAGATTCTGACAGGCCGCTTTGAAGAAGTGCGGTATTTTTCAGAAAAAAGCTCAAAAGAACTATCTGACAAAAAAGATTCTCTTAATACACAGATAAAAGAATTAGAAATAGCTGTCAACGATTTAAAAACAAGGCTCGCCCGTTTAGAATCAGCAAAAATCCCTGTACAAAAACCGGCTGAAACAACTGCAAAGAAAACATCTAAGGACATAAAAAAACAGGCACAGACAGCCGGTACAGCTATCAAAGACGTTTATATGTCAGCCTACAGGACATTTAAAGATAACAAATTTGCCGAAGCAATAGAGCAGTTTGAGGCATTATTAAAGAATTATCCTGAAAATGAATATTCAGACAATGCCAGGTTCTGGATAGGGGAGAGCCATTATAAGGACAAACAGTACGAAGAGGCGATCCTGGCTTATCAGGAACTTCTTAATAAAAACCCCAAAAGCGACAAAGTCCCCGGCGCTTTGCTCAAGCAGGGGCTTGCTTTTTACGAGCTAAACGACAAAGAAACAGGCAAGATTATTCTTGAAAAACTTGTTGAAAAGTTCCCGGACGCGGAACAGTCAAAAGTCGCAAAGAAAAAACTCAGTCCGCCTATACCGCCAAAGAAAAAACAGTAAGTGCATATGCTGGCAGGCTGTTCTTCTTGTATCCTGTTGTCTGCTTTTCCCCGCGGTTGCCTCTGCAGGCAAGACTGCCCCTTTTGAAATCAATCCTTCTCCGGGCCTTCTAACAGGGGGCACGCTCAGCGGATACCTGGAGACCGGCCAAAAATCTCAGGCCGAGGACTTTGAGGAAGAAGAAGACGACAAAAAATATACGTTTCAAAATTACCACTTAAAATTCCGTCACAAATTCTCTGACCGGTTCAGTTACAGCTTAAGCTCATTTTTATACGACAAAGACTATAAATCAGAGAATGCTCTCGATAACACCTCAAAAATACTGTAAGGCCGGGGGGTCTTATGTTTTCCCTGACAGAAAGATTTTTAAGCTGGACATAAAGCTTAAATACAAAGAAAAACGGTACAGGGACTCTCCATCAGACGAATATGATCAGGTTAAGTTCTCTTCCGGGCTGACATACACCAAAAAAGATTCCTATACAATCAATGTAAGCGCCGGAATAAATAATTATGATTATCTCGCTGTAAACGGCAGCGACCATCTTAAGTTTTTCTCCAAACTGGGGGGAAAGAGATATTTTTGGGACAATAGCCTTATGCTGACTTCATCCTTAAAATTTGAAACTGCTGCAGACCAAAGGGCTGACAGACGAAAAAATAAAAATGATGTTATGGCAGGTTTTGATTATACTCCCCGCCTGCCGGTTGTTTATAAAATCATGGCAAGGGCATGGTTCGGGCAAAGAGATACAAAGGATAATGATGAAAGAGACGAGGATTTTGACTATAAATACAGCCGTTTTTATGTAAAGACAGCGCACAGGGTGGCTCCGGCGCTTCTCACTGACATTAAGTTCCAGCATTTTAAAAAAGACTATTTAACTGCTAAACTGGATCATACTGGTTTTTACGTGCGCAGTCACTGGAAATATAAAGTTTTAACCGGCACAGTGCAAACACTTTCCTTCAGCCTTACCGCCCGCTATAAAGAGGTAGAGTACTCTCTTCAGCCGGATAATGACTACAATAAAACAACTCTGGGCATAAAAGGGGTCTTTAACAGAAAGAAAAACTGGAAAACATCCGCCTCGCTTGAAAGTAGTTTTTATGACTTCAACGATTCAGAAAAAGACAAAAACAGATATTATATACGGCTGACATTTGAAAAGAGTTTTTTGCTAAAGCCTTTAACTTTATCTGTAAACACTAAATATAAATATACAGACCATAAGCATGCCAATAATACAGAGGAAAAATCAGTACGTCTTGCGTTTAAATATAAGTTTTAATTATCAGTGTCAGTTTCGAGTGTCTGTGTCAGTAAAAATAAAGTGTCAGTTGCCAGTGTCAGTGGAAGTGGAAGTTAAAAGATTTTACTGTCGCTAATCACAGACACTTACACTGCTGTTTTCTGACACTAATCACAGGCACTTACACTACATCGACTGAATTATCTTTAAAACCGCCTGCTGACAGTTTTCTGAAGCAGTGCGTATATCCCATTTTCGCTTGTCCCGGACTCCGGCGATATTGCTTATGCCCCTGATTTCAAGCAAGGGTATTTTATGTATAACACACACGTGCGCGATAGCAGCGCCCTCCATGTTTTCGCATACAGCATTAAATCTTTTTTCAAGTTCCACTGCCCTGCTATGCGTACCTGTAGAAGCAGACACTGTGACAAAAGCGCCTGTCCCTGCCCTGACCGGCACATTAGAGCGTGCCGTGAGTCTGGCTGATCTTAAGGCCCTCCGCACAAAATGCTTATCAAGAGGGAATTCGTTAAAATACTTTTTCCGCCCGGACTGTAAAAGAGGTATTCCTATTTCTCTCAGGCTTTCCCATCCCCTGGAAGAGATTACCCCTTCATCACAATACGTCTCTTTTAATGCGACAGCAATATCCCCTGTTTTAAGTCCTGAATGAGGATAAGCGCCGCCAATGCCTGTGTTTATCATATGTTTTATCGGGAATGCCCCGATTATACCTGTTGCCGAATGAGCAGCGTTCACCTTGCCAAGGCCGGTATGCATAATTACGGCTCTGGCGCCTGAGAGTTTTCCCTGATAAGCGGTCTTATTTACAATCCGGATTTTCTTAGCATTTTTTAAACATGCCAGGATCTGCTCTGATTCAAAAGGTACTGCTGTTAAAATAGCGATAAATTTCATAGCGAAAGGTTTATTATAGTATAAAATCTCTGATAGCCGCAGTCAAAACCGGCAGGCAGGCGTACAGGGAAAATTCAGCTCATTAGCTGATTGATCAGCCCGTTTTACCCTAGTGCTTCCAGGTAGATCTTATAGGCGTCCGGCACAGAGGTCAGTTTTATCCCCATACCATCTTTAAACCCCGTATTCCCGGTCTTGCTGGCCCAGACTACAATGCCGGCGAGTTCTATTGTATTATTTTCTGCCAGCTCGACAACTATTCTTACCGGTGTTCCGGGGCTCAGCGGCTTTCTTGTCCGGATAAAAACTCCAGTCAAAGACAGGTTTGAAGAAGTCCCGCTTAATTCAACTGTTCCGTCTGAAAAGGTAGCGGGAAGCCGTTTGGTCTTGCGAGGCGCGGATTTTCGTCTTTCAGTCCTCATATTTATAATGATATAATAAATCCTTATTTATCACAATAAAAAACAATTCCAGGCATCCGTCTGTTACCTATATGCCCTCTAAAGGACATCCTCGGCACTTTGGTCTTGTCCGGCAGTGAACTTTTGCCAAACGTACAAACAGGGCATGATATTCATTAAACAGTTTGGTTTTTTTCGGCAGATTTTTTTGAAACAACTCCTGTATTGCTTGATATGCTGCCTTTTCATCAGCAAGCCCGTGCCTGCTTAGAACTCTCTTTGTATATGCGTCAACCACAAAAACCGGCTTCTCAAGTGCATAAAGAAGGATAGAGTCTGCTGTCTCCGGGCCGATGCCGTGCACCTGAAGGAGTCTGTCCCTGATAAACTGAGTGTCTTCGGCTTTCATCCTTTTCATGCTGTTCCGGTAATGATGCTTGAGAAATCCCGCAAAGGCCTTAAGCCGTCTGGTTTTGACATTGTAATAGCCCGCGGGTTTAATCAGCGAGGCAAGGGCCCGGGGGTTCATCTTATACAGGGTCCTGGCGCTTAATGCGTTGTGCTTCTTTAAATTCGTGACCGCCTTTTCAACATTTCCCCAGTTTGTGTTCTGCGTTAATATAGCGCCTACGGCTATTTCAAAAGGCGTCTCTCCGGGCCACCAGTACTGCGGACCGAATGCATTGAAGAGCCTCCTATATATCCCGTTAATAATTCTTTTATGGTTTGCCTTTATTTTTTTCCTCACAGTAATAAATAAAAAATGACACATTAAACATCAAAATTGTGGAGTGGTAAAATGTTTTTAGATTAACGACTCCTTACTTTTACATTTTGCATTTTAATCTTTGATTTTAGGGAATCATCCCGGCGGCCAATGCATCGGCCTGCCGGCAAGCAGGTGCAGGTGAAGATGATAGACTGTCTGGCCTGCCTCGCGGTTACAGTTAAAGACCAGCCTGAAACCCCTGTCTGCCACGCCAAGCTCGACTGCTATTTTGTTGGCTGTCTGCATCATATGTCCGGTTAGTCCGGCATCTGCCTTGTTTATCTCAAGCACTGTTGATATATGTTGTTTGGGAATAATAAGTATATGAACGGGCGCCTGGGGATTCATATCTTCAAACGCCATAACTTTTTCATCTTCATAGACCACTTTGGAAGAAATTTTCTTTGTAACGATCCCGCAGAACAGGCAACTCATATCGCCTCCTTTGTTTATATGTGTGAAAAATTTACAGGCCGGCTTATTCCCTTTTTACGGTTTCTCTATTATAATAAAAAACCATGGAAATGAAATATTACGCGATTAAGGACCTTAAAGTCTTCCGGAGTTTTCTAGATGAGATTCGATGGGATGTAACACCAAAGATATTCATGGAGCCCCGATTTGCAGCAAAAGACGGCGGGACAACAGAAATTGATATAACCGGATATTTTTTTTACGTTGATCTGGTATTGGATGAACCGACACTGGTAATCATGCAAAACACTCCTGCCCTGAGCATCACTGTCGGTTATATTCAGGATGTTCCGCGCGATCTGCTCGATGAAGCTGTGCAATGTGCCGGGGAGGAATGTCAGGCAGGCATGTACCCGTTGACCAAAAAACTGGAAGCCTGGCTTAAAAAAGAACTTGAGGGGCCTTAAAACATAAAGTGTCAGTTATTGGTGTCAGTGTAAGTTAAGAATTTTACTGACACTAAACACTTGCACAGTCACTGCTTTTCCCGGGTTGATTCGTGCAGCCATTTAAGATACTCTGCTGAGCCGTCTATAACAGGTACTGCTATAATCTCGGGCACTTCATAACTGTGCAGTGCTTTAACCCTTGCCGAAAGGTCATGAAAAAGCATTCCTTGCGTTTTTACTACCATCAGGGCTTCCGAATCATCCTCTATCCTGCCCTGCCAGCTGTATACGGAGCGGATATTCTTAATGATATTTACACAGGCTGCAAGCTGTTCAGACACCAGAGCATGCGCGATTCTGGCTGCTTCCTCCTCATTTGATGCTGTGATATAGACTATGATTGCGTTTGTATCCATAGTGGATTATAGCAAAAAAAACCGTTACGTGTTACGTGCCTGCCTACCGCAGGCAGGTTACGGGTGACGGGTTGTAAAATGCCGTGAAGCGTAATGAGTAACGAAATACGAACAACAAGTCACTAATCACTAAACCTTTCTAGATGTTTTATTCTCCGGTCAGTTTGCCATTTCTCATAATAACTTCGTTTTTGCCTGTTTTATGTGTCAATGTAACTGTTGGCCTGAAAAACACAAAGTCCTGATGAAACGGCGTTATTACTTTCCCCCCGAAAGAGCTGTTATCTCCAAAGGCTACATGTACCGTACCGAGTATCTTTTCAGATTCAAGAATGTTGTCCGGCCGCGTAGCCTTATCATTTGTTCCTATCCCCAGCTCGGCAACATTGGCATTGTCTTTTCTTTCTCTAAATTTTGTTTTTAAATAACTTGTATATTTTTCCCTGCCTATAACATGCTTTGCCATACCATCTGCGATATAGATGGTAACAGGTTTTTTCAGCTTCCTTGTTGGAGCCCACTCAAGTATCAGCTTGCCCCGGGCTGTCCCTTCTAGTGGCGCGAGAAACACCTCTCCCGCCGGCAGATTACTTGAAGAGCCCTTTTGGGTGATGATTCCTGTGTCTGCCTTTGCCTTTCTTCCTTTTGTTGAAAAAACAAGGTGTGTACCGTTTGGGGTCTGAATTGTCAGCGCCTGTCCCTTATTGACTCTTTTTGCCAGGTTATGAGTTCTTTGCGCCATTTTCTGCCAGTTGACTCGCATTGCCCCCAAAAGCATGGATTTATCAAAAAGGGGCATGCTTGCGTATCTGGCACCGCAGATTCTGGTTAGAAAGTCTCTGAATTTTGTATGTGTTGTAGAATAGTATGAAAGGGCTATTACGACATTAACAGCTTCTTTTTTATGTTTTTTAATTATATTCTCTATTTTTTGCAGCTGTGTTTTGTCAGCCCGTTTATTTAAAAGCGGTTTTAAGAGTTTTTTGGCTTTTATGGCCTTTACCGTTTTTTCGCCAAATGCTGACAACCACACTGTTTCAGGCGGCTCAATTCCGTGACTGCCGGTTGCTGTATATTCCGCGCAGATTATCCCGGTTGAGTGTTCTCTGCCTTTTTCTGCTATCATATTGGTTACCTTTATCAGTTTTTTATCCAAATCATCAGTAAATATCAGAACCTTTTCTTTTTTTCTGACCTTCAGATTTGTTGTGTAGATTTGATGAATGGTATTTAAAAGAATTTTATTTTCTTTCATGGTCTATTATGCACATGTAAACATTCTTCTTATTCTTTATTATTATTAATATTATTATATTTAAATAAATAAGTTAATAGTAGTAAGTATACTGGATAAGTTAATCTATTAGAAAAGCATTTAAATAATAAAGCAAAAATGGGTGTTAATACATAGTGGACAGAGCTATATATCATCTTGACAAATAACAACTGAAATGATACGATTTTATGCTGGTATATTCATTAATAAAGCGAATAAAGATTTGCTCCCTGTTTAAAATCATTTAAACAAGAACTTGAACTTAAGGACAATAAAGATATGCTAAAAAAACACCTTTTAGCTCCCGGGCCGACACCTGTACCGTCAGAGGTCCTGATGGCAATGTCTTTGCCGATTATCCACCATCGTTCCACAGATTTTATTCCGATATTAGAATCAGTTAGAAAGGGACTGGGGTGGCTTTTCCAGACAAAAAATGACGTTCTTACCCTTTGCTCCACCGGGACAGGCGGCATGGTAGGATCTGTGAATAATATTTTTAATGCCGGGGATAAAGTGTTAGTAATAAACGGGGGAAAGTTTGGTGAAAGGTGGACAAAGATCTGCCAGGCATACGGACTCGAGGTAGAAGAGATAGCGGTTGAGTGGGGATATAGCGTAAAACCGGAGGCGGTTGAAAAAGCACTTAAGCAAACCCCTGAAATCAAAGGCGTTTTTGTACAGGCCACAGAAACATCAACAGGCGTGAATCATGATATTCAGGCCTTAAGCAGGATAGTAAGCACAAGAGATAATACTATTTTTGTAGTTGATGCGATTTCCGCACTTGTTGCGCATGACATAAAAACAGATAAATGGGGTATTGATATTATGGTGGGGGGATCGCAAAAAGGATTAATGCTTCCTCCCGGCCTTGCTTTTGTCAGCTTGAGCGAAAAAGCATGGGAAATGGCAGAAAAAGCAAAAACCCCGAAATTCTACTTTAATTTTAAAAAGGAGAGGGAGTCTCAGGCAAAAAACCAGACAAATTTCACCTCTGCCGTAACTCTTATTATCGGGCTTAATGAAAGCCTTAAACTTCTCAAAAACGAAGGACTTGAAAATATATTTAATAGACACGCCGTGCTTGCGGATGCGGCAAGACAGGCAGTAAAAGCGATGGGGCTTGAGCTGTTTGCAAAAGAATCTCCCTCAAACAGCGTAACAGCCATACTTGCGCCGCAGGGACTGGACGGACAGGAGATTTACAAAACACTTAAAGACAAATACGGGATAACCGCAGCCGGCGGTCAGGGACATGCAAAAGGCAAGATATTTAGAATAGCCCACCTGGGGTATTCTGATATCTTTGACATTATAACATCGGTGTCGGGCCTTGAGATGGTGTTGACCGGCATGGGGCATTCATTAAATCTCGGCGCAGGAGTAGCCGCGGCTGAACAGGTTTATTTAAACAAAAAATAAAGGTTTTTGCGATGAAAGTACTTGTTAGCGACAATTTATCTCCAAAAGGTGTAAATATTCTTAAAAAAGCCGGATTTCAGGTAACCATTAAGACCGGTATGAAGCCGGAAGAGCTTAAAAAAGAGATAAAGAAGTATGATGCCCTGGTTATACGAAGCGCTACAAAAGTAACCGCTGACATTATAAGTGCTGCAAAAAATCTTAAAGTGATAGGCCGGGCAGGCTCCGGTCTTGATAATGTTGATCAGGCCGCCGCAACCAAAAACGGCATAGTGGTTATGAATACCCCCGGCGGAAACACTGTTACTACGGCAGAACACACAATGTCCCTGCTTTTTTCCATGTCAAGGATGATACCACAGGCAACAGCCTCAATGAAACAGGGTAAATGGGAGAAAAAGAAATTCATGGGGGTTGAAATGTATAACAAAACCCTCGGCATAATCGGGCTTGGCAACATCGGCTCGCATGTTGCCAAAATGGCACAGGGCATCGGCATGCATGTACACGCATATGATCCCTTTTTAAGTGAAGAAAAGGCACGGACTCTTGGCGTCAAAGCTGTCTCTCTGGATAAACTGATAAAAATCGCGGATTTTATTACGATACATGCACCGCTTACAAAAGAAACAAAATATCTGATTAATGCAAAACGCATAGCTCAGATGAAAGACGGTGTCAGGATTGTAAGTTCTGCCCGGGGCGGAATTGTAGATGAAAAAGCATTATGTTCCGCGCTTAAATCCGGTAAGGTAGCTGCTGCAGCGCTTGATGTTTTTGAAAAAGAGCCTCCGGGGCTGTGTCCGATTCTTGAATTCGACAGCGTAGTAGCAACCCCCCACCTTGGGGCGGCAACAACCGAAGCGCAGGAAAATGTAGCGATCGCTGTTGCTGAGCAGATAGTCGATTATCTGAAATCCGGCACAATACGCAATGCGGTTAACTTCCCTTCTGTTTCAGCAGATATACTGCCTCAGATAGAGCCCTATATAAATCTCGCGGACAGGATGGGCGGTTTTGCCTCGCAGCATCTTGCAGGGGGCATAGATGAAATCATTATAGAATACAGGGGCGGAGTTTCAAAGCTCTTTCTGGAGCCTATCAGGATCGCTGTTATAAAAGGTGTTTTAGCGCCGGTTCTTCTTGAGACCGTAAACTTTATCAATGCTCCTGTCATTGCAAAAGAGAGAGGCATTAAAGTGAAAGAGATTACAACAGCGGATGCCGGGAACTATCACAGCATGCTCGTTGTTAAATTAAAGGCAGGCACTAAGACTAACACCGTATCCGGTGTCCTGCACGGGAAACAGGATCCGCGCATAGTCGGGATGGACGGCTTTGCAGTAGAAGTTGTCCCTGAGGGGGAAATGCTTGTAATTATCAACAAGGATAAACCCGGTGTGATCGGGGATATCGGTTCTTTGCTCGGCAAGGCAAAGATCAATATCGCAAGAATGCAGTTTGGAAGAGAAAAACGGGGGGGCAAAGCCATATCAGTTGTCAGCATAGATGCATCAGCGTCAAAAACAATCCTTTCATCAATAAAAAAACTGCCAAATGTGCTCTCAGTACAGCAGATACAGCTGCCTGAATAGTACTGCCAAATTCTAATGACTAAATCTCGAATAAAAATAAAAGTGCCCGGAGCGTTAATGACCGGATGTCAACTAAAGAATTTGATGATTGCAGCCATAGGGGGTTATCGTGTCTAATATCGTAGTCTTAGGTGCCCAGTGGGGAGATGAAGGCAAAGGCAAAATAGTAGACCTTTTAACTGAAAAAGCCCATGCTGTTGCGAGATTTCAGGGCGGGCATAATGCCGGGCATACAGTTGTAATAAAAAACAAAAAATTCATACTTCACCTTATCCCCTCAGGCATACTGCATAAAGGCAAGGCCAGTATTATCGGTAACGGCGTTGTCATAGACCCCGGCGCGTTGATTACAGAGATAAAAAACCTTAAGCGCAGAGGGATTGCCGTGGGTGCAAATCTGATGATCAGTGATAACGCGCACGTTATCATGCCGTATCATGTAGCTGTTGATAACGCTCATGAACAGGCCAGGGGCGCTAAAAAGATAGGCACAACAGGCAGGGGCATAGGGCCTGCTTATGTCGATAAAATGTCAAGGGCCGGCATACGCATGGCAGACCTCATGGACAGTGAAGTTTTTAAGTCAAAGCTGAAGGCAAACCTTTCAACTGTTAATTTCCTGCTCCAGAAAAAATATAAAGCTAAAAGAATCAGCGCGGAAAAAGTATATACAGAGTACATGAAACATGCAAAATTCCTCGCTCCTTTTGTAACAGATACAGGAGCGCTCATAAACAATATGATAGATAAAGGAAAAACCGTGCTTTTTGAAGGCGCGCAGGGCACACTGCTTGATATTGACCACGGTACATTCCCGTTTGTTACCTCATCAAGCGCTTCTGCGGGCGGGGTATGCACAGGCCTTGGAGTAGCGCCCTCAAAAATAGACGGAGTGCTGGGAGTTGTAAAAGCATACACAACACGTGTAGGCAGCGGCCCTTTTGTAACAGAGATAAAAGATAAGCTCGGCGAATTTCTGCGTTTAAAAGGCGGTGAATACGGGGCAACAACCGGAAGACCAAGAAGGTGCGGCTGGCTCGATATTGTAGGGTTAAAACATGCTGTAAGAATAAACGGTATAACAGGGATAGCCCTTACCAAGCTTGATGTGCTTGACGGACTTGAAAAGATAAAGGTTTGTACCGGATATACATATGATGCCCCTGCAGACTCATGCTCATGCAGCAAAAAAGGAAAACCGTGCAGACTGACAGAGATCCCGCATAACAACAGAATTCTTGAAGCCTGCAGGCCCGTGTATAAAGAACGTGACGGCTGGCAAAAAAGCACCAAAGGGTTAAAGAAACTAAAGGACCTGCCAAAACAGGCAAGGGCATATATTGATTACATAGAGGATCTTCTTAATGTAAAGGTTGATCTGATCTCCACTGGTGAAAAAAGAGACGAAGTTATCCATATAAGAAATCCGCTTAAATAAAATTCTAGCGTAATCTGTTTTTTTCTATATTTGTTTTGTTATACTATTTAGCCTGTATTTAAGGTTGTTGGTCGTTTGTGTTTTTATACTGACACGGACACTGACACTGATCACTTAAAAAAATATGGGCCGCTAGCTCAGTTGGTAGAGCAACGCCCTTTTAAGGCGTGGGTCGTTGGTTCGAATCCAACGCGGCTCACCATATTTTCTACAGCTGTTGGTTATCAGCTGTCAGCTTATTAGTGGAAGTTAAGAATTATACTTACTGATACCTGTTTGCTGAGTGCTGAGAACTGTAGTTAATGTCCCTATCGTCTAGCCTGGCCCAGGACACCGCCCTTTCACGGCGGCGACGGGGGTTCAAATCCCCCTGGGGACGCCAATGATAAAAAAAGGCTCGTTTTTACGAGCCTTTTTTTATTAACTTTATTATTTTTTTGTGGGGAGCCGCCCCACACCTGCCTACCGGCAGGCAGGCGCGGCTTCATTTAGAAAGCTTTTAATAAGCTTTCTAATGTAAGGATATAACGATTTTATTATAAACCCGCTGAACTTAACAGCGGGATAGTCATTCGCTTACTCGCCTAAGAAAATGCAGGACCTGCTGACTTTCATTCAGTGAAATAAAGCGGGTCAATGTAATATCTTTTTTCCTATCATTAGAAGGTGGTTTTATCATCTTATTAAACGAAGCAAAAGAAGGGCGCCCGTGATTGTTTCTTCTTCGGTCTGCTTCGGTCGTGCTCAGTAAAATTATTCAAACCTGCCTGCCGGCAGGCAGGCTCATCCCTTCGGTCTTCAGACACGAATTAATTTCCTTGGCCCCGTAGCTCATAGGCAATAGCCTATACGGGGCTTGACCCTTTGGCTTCCCTCTCTCTACTGAGATTGTCGCATGGGGGGAGCAAATAACAAATATTTACTGTTTTTCTTATCTTAACTCGTAACTCGCAACCCGTAACCAATCCAACGAAGATTGATAGAAACAGTTCCTTGAAAAAAAGGTGCAGGGGGGGATGTCAAAATACAAGCTTGTCGAAGCTATCTATGCGGAGATCCCGATGCTTCGGGACCCTGTACCCTTGTGGTTTACGGGGGTTTGACCCATTTCCATGTAATTATAGATACCCGTGCCACGCTGAATAAATAGTGATCAGGAATCAGGGAAAAAGGTTGAAAATGCTAACAAAATAGACCTGGCCCCCGCTTTTAAATGGTAGGCGATGTCCCGAAGTGTCGGGACGACCTCTTTATTTTCACATAAGTAGCGAGTAGAAAATAGAGAGATTATCTCGTTATGTTAACTTCTGTCTGATAATCTCTGAAAATATTACTTCATATATCAGTGGCTTCTACGATGTTTTTTCTTTATTATATAAATAAACTGGACGAATCCGGGTTGAGCCGTCAGGAAAGATCATGTTATTTGATTTTCATATCTAATGGCATATTAAAACAACTGGTGTTTTGATGACAGTCTTAACTGTAAACACAGGGAGTTCATCAGTCCGGCTGGCTTTATTTGTAAACACGGGCATGGAACTGAGACAGACAGATGTCAGTTGGTATAAGATTGATGAAGATACGCCTGAAAGGCTGCTCGAGGATTTCTTAAAGAGCGACACTCAACAGGTTAACCTGGTATCTCATCGCGTTGTACACGGAGGAAGCCGGTTTACAGCCCCGTGCATCATTAATGATGAAGTAGAAGAGGAAATAGGGAAATTAGCCCCGCTTGCACCGCTCCATAATCCCCTTGCCCTTAAATGGATTCATGCCTGCAAAGCAGTTGTAGGACATGGCGTGCCGCAGATCGCTGTTTTTGATACAGCCTTTTATGCCTCATTGCCGCAAACTTCCAAGATATATGCTCTACCAAAAGACTTGTGTGATAAATACGGTATCCGCCGGTACGGCTTTCACGGCATTGCACACAGGGCAATGCTGGAGCGCTGGATAGAACTTCGTCCTGATCTTAAAAAAGGAGGACGAATTATATCCCTTCAGCTCGGTTCAGGTTGTTCCATTACCGCAATCAGAAAAGGAATGCCGATTGACACTTCAATGGGTTTTTCTCCTATTGAAGGGTTAATCATGTCTACACGATGTGGTGACCTTGATCCCGGGATTCTGGTTCATCTTCAAAAATCAGCAGGACTCTTAATTGATGAAGTGGATAAACTGCTAAACAGATCATCAGGTATTAAAGGGATTTCAGGAATTAGCGGAGATATGCGTGTTCTGCTTGAATCAAGTGAGCCGGGTGCCCGCCTTGCGGTTGAGGTCTACTGTTACCGGGTGAAGAAATATATTGGAGCTTATATGGCGGCACTTGGAGGAGCTGACGCTGTTTTATTAGGAGGCGGGGTCGGCGAAAATGCGCCGTCCATAAGAAAAGGCATTCTGGATAATATGCAGTGGTGCGGCATTGAACTTGATAGTCAGCTCAACAATGATACAATCGGAAGAGAAGGGCGTATCAGTTCTGTATCAGGCAGTGTCGATGTGTGGATCATTCCGGTAGATGAAGCTGTTGTTATTGCACAGGAGGCGATGACGGCGCTGAAATGAACAGTTTTTTAAGAAAATTATAGAGACAGGAGGATACAATGAGTAAATACCTCGCAAAAGACCAGTTACATAAGATGAACGCTTACTGGCGTGCAACCAATTATCTGTCTGTCGGGCAGATTTATCTCTATGACAATCCACTGTTAAGAGAGTCTCTGAAGCTGAAGCATGTCAAACCCCGTCTTATTGGTCACTGGGGCACAACACCCGGTCTTAATTTTATTTATATTCACCTTAACCGTGTAATCAAGGAGCAAGACCTTAATATGATTTACATCGCTGGCCCTGGCCACGGTGGACCGGCTGTTGTTGCAAACACTTACCTGGAGGGCACATACAGTGAGATTTACCCCAACATTTCGCAGGATGCAGATGGCATGAAAAAGCTCTTCAAGCAGTTTTCCTTTCCGGACGGAATTCCGAGTCATGCCGCTCCTGAAACACCCGGCTCAATTCATGAAGGTGGAGAACTGGGTTACTCAGTTTCACATGCCTTTGGAGCTGCGTTTGACAACCCTGACCTGATCGTGGCCTGCGTAGTCGGTGACGGTGAAGCAGAGACAGGCCCGCTTGCCACTTCATGGCATTCGAATAAATTTCTCAACCCGGTTCACGACGGCGCAGTATTGCCAATCCTGCACCTGAATGGTTATAAGATAGCCAGCCCTGCAATTCTTGCAAGGATAAGCCGCGAGGAACTCGAAAGCCTCTTTATCGGCTATGGATACAAGCCTCATTTTGTTGAAGGATCTGAACCGGAAATGATGCACCATCTGATGGCAAAAACCATGGACACGGTTATTGCTGAGATCAAGGCGATTCAGGATAATGCGCGTATAAAAGGTATCAGCAAACGCCCCTACTGGCCAATGATCATTCTCCGATCGCCCAAGGGATGGACAGGACCGAGAGAAGTGGACGGCAAAAAGACCGAGGACTTCTGGCGCTCCCATCAGGTTCCTTTTTCTGAAATGGCAGGGAGACCGGATCATGTAAGACTCCTTGAAGACTGGATGAATGGTTACAAACCCGAAGAACTCTTTGACGAAAACGGAACGTTTAGACCTGCACTAGCTGAGCTGGCTCCAAAGGGAGAAAGACGCATGGGAGCAAACCAGCATGCCAACGGTGGTGTACTGCTTAAGAATCTGAAGATGCCCGATTTCAGGGAATATGCCGTTGAAGTTCAAAAACCCGGGCAGGTTTTTGGTGAAGCAACCCGGGTGCTTGGCAATTTTTTGCGGGACATTATGAAGCTTAATATGAAAAACAGGAACTTCCGCGTATTCGGTCCTGATGAGACAGCATCAAACCGGCTCGGCGCTCTTTTTGAAGTGACCAAAAGGACATGGATGGACGGGACCATTCCTGAGGACGACAATCTTTCGCCGGAAGGGCGTGTCATGGAAATACTTAGTGAGCATACCTGCCAGGGCTGGCTTGAGGGATATCTTTTAACCGGCAGACACGGATTCTTTTCCTGTTATGAGGCCTTTATTCATATAATTGACTCCATGTTCAACCAGCACGCAAAATGGCTTAAGGTAACAAGCAGTGAAATCCCCTGGAGAAGACCAATTGCTTCTCTCAACTATCTTTTGACTTCGCATGTATGGAGGCAGGACCACAACGGCTTCAGCCATCAGGACCCTGGGTTTATCGATCATGTGGTAAATAAAAAAGCGGAAGTGATCCGGGTATATCTGCCGCCAGATGCAAATACACTTCTCTGCGTTACCGACCACTGTCTCCGCAGCCGTGATTACGTGAATGTCATTGTAGCAGGCAAACAGCCTGCCCTGCAGTATCTGGGCATGGACGAAGCAATTAAGCATTGTGATGCCGGTGCAAGCATCTGGGACTGGGCGAGCAACGACAAGGGATCAGAACCTGATGTCGTAATGGCATGTGTGGGCGACACGCCTACACTGGAGACTCTCGCTGCTGTAAAGATTTTGCGCGAGCAGATCCCGAACCTTAAAATCAGGGTTGTCAATATCGTAAATCTTATGAAGCTCCAGCCGCAGAACGAACATCCCCATGGCTTGTCAGATAAAGAATTTGATATTATTTTTACAACGGATAAACCCATTATATTCGCCTTTCACGGTTACCCCTGGCTCATACACCGGCTGACTTACCGCAGAACTAACCATAAAAACCTGCACGTGCGAGGGTACAAGGAAGAAGGCACCACGACTACGCCTTTTGATATGGTTGTGCTGAATGACCTCGACCGTTATGATCTTGTAGCCGACGTTATTGACCGTGTACCAAAGCTCGGATACCATGCTGCCTATATCAAGCAATACGTACGCGACAAACTGATCGAGCACGAGGAGTATATCAAAAAATACGGACAGGACATGCCCGAGATAAGGGACTGGAAGTGGAAGTAGCCAAACCGTTAATGTTTCAACCAATAATCATCAATTTCCATTGACCTCAAAATGATTGATTTGTAGGTGTTATCAACAAAAATCATCAGGAAAAATCAATTCCCAGACTGTGCCCAATTTAATCTTCCTTACAGAAATAGGAACCTGCATGCCTACGGTACGTAAACCTGCAGGCAGGCAGGTGTAAGAATTCATTTATTATTATATTCGCTCACCCTTGGTTCACTATTCATTCGGCAGGCACCCTGAGGGGAAAACAATGGAATCAATGGAAACAGTGGAAATAATGGACTCTATGGAAATGCTTTAAAATCAGCTAATTAAGGGAAACCGACCACCTGTAACGTTTTTTTAAAAACTACCCTTTTGACCTTTCACCCGGCGACGGGGGTTCCATTCTTTTTTCTTGATTTCTATCCCTTGATTTGTTATACATTTTAGGTAGCTCTAGGGTAAGAGTTTAACCTATGAATAAAGAACAACTTATAAAAGAACTGGAAGAAATAGGAATTATCGAGGCTATTGGTGATGGTATAAGCATTCAGGACACCAGCTATCAAATTCTTTTCCAAAATAAGGTTAGTAAAAGTTTTGTCGGAGACCATACCGGTGAATACTGCTACATGGCATATGAACACAGGGATAATGTATGCAAAGGCTGTGCTTTAACTGTAGCGTTTAAAGACGGTAAAACTCACACAGCAGAAAGGAGCATCCCTATCGATAATGTTATTGAATACTTTGAAATTACAGCATCACCTTTAAAGGATTCAACTGGAAACATTATAGCTGGCATTGAGATAGCTAGGAACATTACCCGTCGAAAGCAGGCAGAGGAAAAACTGGAGGAAAGCGAGAATCGTTACAGAATGCTGTTTGAAAGTGCCGGTGATGCCATTTTCATTTTTGAGGCTGAAGGGGAAAACACTGGAAAGATTGTGTCTGCCAACCAATCAGCAGCAGAAATGCACGAATATACGGTTGACGAACTATTGGAGCTAAAAATAACAGATCTTGATACTCCTGATGCTGCTGAAGATGCGCCAGACCGTATTAGGCGTATATTGGACGGGGAGTGGATTAAAGCAGGAATAACTCACCGCAAGAAGGATGGCACTGTTTTTCCTGTTGAGATTAGTGCAGGATTACTTGAAGTAAGAGGTCATAAATATATTTTAGCTTTTGATAGAGATATCACCAAGCGTAAGCAGGCAGAGAAAATGTTACAAAGTGCACATGATAATCTGGAAGAGCGTGTTGAAAAACGAACTAAAATGCTTCAGGAGACAAAGCAAAATCTCAAGGCACACACGGCTAAACTTGAGGAAACAAATACTGCCTTTAAATTTCTGTTAAAACAACTGGAGACAAAAGAAAGGGAATTTGAAGAAAACATTCTATCTAATATAAAGCATTTGATTTTTCCATACATAGAGAAACTGAAAAAGAGCAAGAAAACATCAAAAGAACTTTCTTATGTAAATATTATTGAATCAAATCTGAAGGAGATTATTGCTCCTTTTTCACAAAAACTATCATCTAAATATTTAGGTTTAACCCCAAAAGAGATTCAGATAGCCGACCTCATAAGGGATGGAAAACATGACAAAGATATGGTGGAGATGTTGAACATATCGTTAGATACGGTCAAAACTCATAGGAAAAACATAAGAAAGAAGGTCGGCATCTACAGTAAAAGAACCAATCTGAGAACCTGGCTATTAACCTCAATTAAGTAGGTATTTTGCCTCACCCTTTTATACCAATTTAATCACCTTTCGTTTTTAACGTTTACCATAATATACTATTCCCAATAATCGGGATACGAAAGCGGTGGGTGCCGAACAATTCAGCATTCCCCGGCTTTTCATCACGTTTTTTAAAGGCGGTGATATAAAAAAATAACTAAAGCAAGTGTAACAGTATAGAAAAAAAATTAACTTCAAACAACTTTGAGAAAAAATGGAGGGATTTATGACAAAAAAAGCACTTCCTATTGTATCCGTACTGGTAATTTTTTGTTTCTTGATTTCATCATGTGCGAGTATCATTAGCAAATCACAATATCCTGTAACAATCTCTAGTAGCCCAGACCAAGCAGAAATAACAATTTATGATGAAGACGGAATGAAGATATATAAGGGAAAAACACCAACAACTGTTACTCTGAAAGCCGGGGATGCTTATTTTGATGGGAAAGATTACATTGTTCATTTTGCAAAAGAAGGCTACGAAAAACAAACTGTTACCATTAGTAGTAAATTGGATGGATGGTATGTAGCAAATCTCCTATTTGGTGGTTTAATTGGGCTGCTCATTGTTGATCCTCTTACAGGTGCAATGTGGAAACTCGACTCGCGGATAATGGTTTCTCTGGATGATAAAACCGCTTCTTTGGAAAACGACGCAACAAGTGTCCGGTTTGTTTTGCTTGATGATGTTCCAGAACATCTAAGAAACAAAATGGTCAGAATAAAATAAATTTTTAACATTATAGGGGTAATTTCAATGCAAAACTACTTAACCCCAAAGAAAAAAGCAGGTTTCTATATTGCTCTTTTTTTTGGAGTGATCCCCTTTTTGATTTTTTTTGTAATCAAAAATTTTTTTCATACAAAAGTAAACAAGTCTTAAGAAATATTTCGCGTTTTTGGACAATTCAAGAATTGAATATCCCTAACGGCGTTAGTTTTTTATTTTAGATATACGCATTAAGAAAGTTGCAGGATATTTATTTTATTTTGAATATCTTAAATAGAAAAATGTCAATTTGGGTTTTTTTTACACTCATATTTTGCTCAATTTTTTCAATTTCTTATGATGTTAGTGGAGAAGACCTTGCTAATAAAGAATTTTGGACTCTACACCCGGATTTTAACAGCAATAAACCCAAAGTTATAGCTGTATTGCCTATGGACAACTTCTCTTTGGAGCCTGCTTTGGAAAAAACAATGTACAGAGAAATTTATGAAAGATTAACAGCTAAGGGGTACACGAAAATCTCAGCACAAAAAGTTAATTCCGTTATGAAAAAACTAGGTGTTCAAACCCCCGGTCAAATTGCAGGGATTTCTCTTGAAAGACTAAAAAAAGAACTTAATTGTGATGCCTTACTTATGGGACAAATTGAGCAGTCTGGTGCAATGCATTCCGGCATTTATGACTCTGTTGTTGTCTCCTGTTCGCTAAGGCTTACTAGTTGCTCAAATGGTGAAACGCTATGGCGAACTGAGCAGTGGAGAACTGCTCATAGACAGTGGCAACTGGATCCCATTAATGCATTCATAAACTTTACAGAACATGAGAATGATTCACGTGAAAAAAGAGTAGCCTGGCTGGTTCAAGAAATGTTTAAGACTTTGCCCGAGGGTCCTGTAAACGTTGAATTTGGAAACTTGCTTGAAAAAGCAAAAGAAATTTCAGCTGATGAATAACAAAATTGTCTATTTCTATACAGCGATAGCCTTGTTAGCGGGTGTTTTTCTTGGCTGTGCAACAGATACTCAGGATATGACGCGTAATTACTCTGAATATTCACAAGAAAAAATCATAACACCCCCGCAGGAAAAGAAGCTGGTTGCTATCGCGGGATTCGAAAATAAAAGCACATATGCCTCTGACAAATTGTGGGACACTTCCTCTCAGTTATTAACCTCTAACCTCATTCAAATCGGGTACTTCAGGGTCGTTGAATGGGAAAGGATGAAGCAACTTTTTGATTGGGATGCTCTTGGCACGAGCAGTATTGTTAAAAGCCCGGAAAAACGTTCTGAAGCCAGAAAAATTCTCCTCTGTGAATATTTTCTTACTGGAGCAGTTACATTTTTCGATGTGAAACAGAGCGCTAAAGTCAGCGCTATTTCAAAAAGAAAAATAATTGAAACGACAATACGAGTTGATCTGATGCTTCAGGATGCCTTTACAGGAGAATACCTTGGTGCATCGACTGGGGAATGGACTGAAACACAAAATTTTAAAGGTGGGCTTACAGGAGGAAGAACAGGCACGTGGGATCCAGCCTCTGCAGATAAAGCATTGAATAACGCAATACGTGAAGCTCTTTTTAAATTGGTAAAAAATTTTAGCAGAAATGAGAGGAATGGATAATGAGGAAAATTGGCAGAGTCTACTTTTGTACTCCTGGATATGTGTTATTGGCTATTTTTTTAATGTTCTTATGTAGCAATAATGCACATTCAGGTAGCGTGCAACCATTAACTGAAAAAGGACAAAGAGTAAAAGGAGTTCACCCTGGTTTTTCTGAAGAAACTACCGGCTGGGTTACTCCTCTTCCTGTAGAAAAGGAAGATATCCGCAAAATTATAGCAGAGGGATGGGCAAAAATATACAATGGAAATGTTGAAAATGCCCGCCTCGCAGCTCTCCGTATGGCCTATGCTGAGGCAGTTGGGCGTGTTGCAGGTATTGAGATTGGAAGCCTAACGCTCATTCGTAATGTCAAACAGGTAAGTGATGTTGTAATGTCCCGTTCCCGGGGATTTATCCGTTCATATCGGGTTGTCAGAGAAGGGATATCTGAAACAGACCAATCAAAGTATGAAGTCCTGATAGAAGCGGAAGTTGTTAACACAAAGGAACTTAAGGGCGATGAAGAGGAAGGATTGCTGCTTTATCTTGAATTGCTCGGCAACCCGAAACTACTTATTATGCTGCCAGAAGAAGGTTTTCCTGATGATGCATTTAGTAAGACAGCCCTATCAGAGAGTGAATCTGAAATTGAAGTTGAAGATGATGATACTAAAATAAAAATAAGAAAGAGAGAAAAGGATCGATCAGGCACATTATCAGGCACATTAGATGTCTCACCGAAAAATAGTGATGTTGGTACAACATTTCAAAGTGCTGAGGCTGCACTTGCCAGGGCTTTCTCAATGTATGGATACCAGGTTATAACCTCTGATGACCTTCTTGCTCAGGGACTGATAGACCCGGAAGTCCTGAGACAGGCTAAGGCAGGTATAACTGCCCAGGCAGTAAAGGTAGCTAAGGCAGCTGGAGCTGATATGTCACTGCTTGGGATTATAAGGCTATCAAAAAGCAGTGTAAAACCAGCCGGGATTCCCTTGGTTATGGTAACTGCTGAGGCTTCGGCTAAGGCACTTATTGTTTCTTCTGGTCGGATTGTCCATGCCTTCCATCGTGTGGAACGTTCTTCTGCTCCTGAGCAGCTCCAGGCCTATGCCGATTCTTTAGATAGAATAGCGAATGGAATTGCAGATGTCCTAGCTTGGAAAATCCCTAAAATCCTTACTGAAGATAGCAGAGAAACCCGTTTAGCAGTACACGGTATTAAAGATGTTGCTTTGGCAAACAAGTTAAGACAATCACTTATAGAGGTTCCTGGAATGGAAGCAGTTCGCTTTTCCAAGTTGCCTACAAAAAATGATGCAACTGCTGAATTTGTACTTCTTACTGGTTTTGTCAGAATTGCGCCTGAGGAGATTCTGGAAGTTTGTGAGAAAAGTATTGGAACAAGTGTTTCTATCACAAAAATGAATAAATATGAAATTGAACTAGATTGTTGCAAGAGCATGACACGTTCAGCTTTGTAATATGACCCAATATTATTAAAAGAGGAGGTGTAAGAAAAGACGTTTTTTAGATAAGACGTATTTGTATCAAAAATCTTTATAGGAGGAAACAACGTGAAAATCACAAAAGGAAAAGTCGGCTATTTTTTTTGTTTGCTGTTGATAAGTGTTTTTATATTTTCATCATGCTACACAACTAGAGAAACTGTATACACGCCCGGTGGAAACATCAAACACAAAACTCTTACATCAGGCAGTGGGTCTGTTATCAACGAACTCAGACAAGAATTTCGAGGAACAGTATTAGAAGGGAACGGCATGTTTGACAATGACAATGAAGGCCTGGCAAGGCGCACGGCAATCAATCTTGCTGTCGCAGAGCTAGCTGCTAAGGTACAGACTAGAGTTCGTGCTGAAAGTACTATTTACAATAATAAGGACGTAAGGGATGTGGTGGAAAACCGTGTCGCGGCACTGGTTAATAACTACGAAATTGAAACAGCGGGCTATGATCCGGGGACTACAAAATATCGTGCAAGAATTAGTATCACGGGTGAAGAGATTGTACGTCGGTTTGAGAAAGAACTAAACTGACCTTAAAAACATACAATAACTAAAGGGAGTAACATTAAGATGAAAAAACTCAGGAGTAGTGTATTTGCGAAGATTCTTTCAATAATAGTTATTACCCTCTTTATTCTGCCATTTAATGTTGATATGTCCTTTGCCAAGAAAAAAGGGACAACCAAAATTAAGCACACGCCAATCAAGTATTTTGTACCTGGCTATCGCATCAAACTTGAAGCAGAAGTAAAAGATAAAAAAGGGATAAATCTGGTTAGATGCTACTTTAAGGCTGCCGGGGAAGCTGATTACGTATTTATTACCATGAATTTTAAAGGAATAGGCAAATATGAGGGAATTCTCCCTGCACCGAATAAAAACACAGGGGCAATTGAGTATCTCTTTTTAGCAGTAAACGATAAAAATGAAGTGGTAAAAACACAAACTTTTGTTGTAAAGAAAAAGGATAAGGACCTTGCTCCTTCCTGGCAGGTAGTAAGATCAGAAGAAGATATAATAAATGTAAGCACTGAACTTGCTCGGGCACCTGAGGAGCTGGCCGGATTCACCGACTCGATTACCATGGATGTTGTTGAATCTTCCCTTCGTTTTGGTTACGTTGCCGGGATATATAGCACATCGCAAATGGCAGCTAGCGGTGGGACGTCTGGAACGGCTGCTTCATCTGCTAGTTCTGGAACAGCAACAGCATCATCTGCAGGCGGTGTTTCAACTTGGGTATGGGTAGCAGCAGGTGTGGCGGCAGCTGGTGGGGGTGCCGCAGCTGCCGGTGGATTAGGTGGTGGTGGTTCAAGCGGTGGTGGAGGTGGTTCAGGTACTAGAGGAGCGGATGCACAAGTTAAGATTTTCGACAATGGTAGTGTAGCAGATGACAAATTCTCTTTACGAGTTGATGGTGTCTACTACGGTGAAACTCAATATGGCAGTTCTAATACATTTGGAGTAAGAAATCTTGCCATCGGTGCTCACACAGTTAAAGTAACATATACAGGATGTAGTCCATGTTCAGGTCCTGGAACTTTGGGTATAGAGCTTGGTTCTAATGTTACTTTCTCAGGCGGAGGTCGCACTAAAGATGTAAGTTTAAATCCTATAGGAGATTCCGTTACATATACAATATATGTTAGTTAATTAATATGAGGAAATCAAAAAGTAGAACGTATTTGTAAATTAGCTAATAAGTCATTTGCACTTATTTTACAGATTTTAAAAAATGAATTCTAAATACTGTGGTTGTTTGATAAAAATCATAATAATACTTTGCTTTTATAATTATGCTTTTTCGTCTGAAAATAACATTAAAGTGTTCAATGATGATAAATCAAATTCTGACCATAATATTCTTTTTGTTACACTTGAACACGCCATCAACCTTGCCCTTCAAGCCAACAGAAACATTTTATCATCTGGATATAGCTTACAAAGCCAGCGGTTATCCCTTTCATCAGCACAATCTGAATTTGAACTGAAGATTGTACCCACAGCAAATGCCGGCATCGGAGGTGGAGGTTCAGACAGCCAGAATGTAGGTGTCGGGTTTTCAGTGCAGAAAAAACTACATCCCGGCACTGTTATTTCAACAGGGCCCGAAATCAATAAATCAGATGATATATATGATACGCGAGTAGGAATATCCATCACTCAGCCTCTTTTACGAGGCTATGGAAAAGAGGTCAACCTTGACAGTATCAGGAGCGCAGAATTTTCCCTTCTGTCTGCAGATAGAATCCTATACCAGACACAAGTAAATACAGTCCTTGAAACTGTATCCGCGTATTATGGGGCAATCAAGGAGAAACAAAATATCACCATTTACGAAACAATGATCAAACGTTTAAAAGGGCATGCAGAGGTTGCACGTGCAAAGGAACAGGTTGGCTTAGCAACCCCGATGGACACGTTCAGGGCAGAGATCCGCCTCAAGGATGCTGAGGATTTGCTAACCCGTTCGCGAGAAGCATTTAAAAATGAACTGGACAGGCTAAAAACAATTCTTTCCTTACCATTAGAAATCGAACTGGAGATTGTTGATCCAGAAGAAGTTGATATTGTCGAAATGGTTCTTGAAAATTCTATACATACTGCCTTAAAAAACAGAGTTGAGATCGAACAAACCAAAGCCGAGATAAAAGAAACAGAGAGAAGAGTCCAGATCCTGAAGAACAAAACCCTGCCTGAACTAAATCTGGTTATTGATTATGAGCAGTTCGGGTCTTCAGACAGTTTCAAGCAGAGCACTTCACTGGATGAGAATCGGTGGGGAATAAGCATACAGAGCACGACCGATTTATTTCGAACTTCTGAGAAAGCTTCTTATCGGCAGGGACTTCTTGATCTGCAGACTCTTCGCCTGCAGTTTGAAGAAAAACAGGATGAGATAAAAAGGCAGGTCAGGAGCCAGCTGACAACCTTCAGGGAGGCTGATAAGAGAATCAATATAAGGAAAGACCAGATCAAACATACACAAGGGAAACTGGCTCTGGCTGAGATAAAATTCGCATATGATATGGCTGATAATTTTGATGTAATCGAGGCAGAAACAGAGTTTCAGACAGCAAAAGTGAACTTAGTCGCATCTAAAACCGACTATGCTGTTGATCTTTATAATATGAAAGCCATATTGGGAACCCTTATTGAGAGGAACTAATCAAATGAGAATTGGAATAAATATCAAAAGCGCTGTCTTCTTCAGTGGTATGCTTCTTTTTGTATTTATCCTGGTAGGTGCCATTTCCACCCGGCAGAGTGATACTCTCTCAAAACTTGCAACCGCAGAATTGTCTGATTTTGAGGTGCGTGTGAACACAGTAGGATTTCTGGATGCTGAACGGGCCCACATGGTATCCTCAACTATCAAGGGAGACAAAGGAAAGATCATATCTTTGGTCGATGACGGCACTATCGTTAAGGAGGGTGATGTCCTGATACGTTTTGACCCAGCACCTTTTGAAGACGAGACACTTCAATTGTCCGGAGAAGTAGCAAGCAAAGAAGCTGTTGTAGAGGCTGAAAAGCAGATTCTCGAATGGGAAAAGAGCCAGGCAGAAGGCGCTGTCAATGATGCGGAATTCAATCTACAGGATGCAAGGCAAGAATATGATCGATACAATTCATATATTAAGGATCTCGAGGATTTGAGCAAAAAGGGGTACAGTTTTCCAACTGAAATTTTTCAAGCCAGGAAAAAGGCAGAGCAGCTCTTAGCTAAACTCGAGAAAGAAGAGACCAAACTCGATCAGATTAAGGAAGAAGCGGTTTTCAAAATTGCAGGCTCCATGGCTAAGCTGAAAAAGGCTGAAAGTGAACTTCAGACAGCCCGCCTATCTCTTGAAGAGGCAAGAAACCAGTTAAAGAAAACCATTATCCACGCACCTTTTTCAGGGATTGTTGCGCTGCATGAATCATTCCGTGATAACCAGAAAAGGAAACCAAGAGTTGGTGATACGGTATGGCAAAATCAGCCATTGCTGTATCTCCCGGAAATTTCCTCAATGATTGTTAAGACACAGGTCCGCGAAATTAACCTTCACAAGATCAAAATCGGCCAAAAAGCAGCTATACGGGTAGATGCTTACCCTGACATTATGTTTAATGGACATGTCATATCCATAGGGGTTCTGGCTTCAGACCGAATCGAAAGCGGAAGAGGCGAAAAATATTTTCAATTCACGATTGCCGTTGAAGGTGAAGATTCACGATTGCGGCCTGGAATGACTGCACGGGTTTCTATTAATGTAGATAGTGTTGAAAATGCGCTTTCTTTACCTGTTCAGGCAGTGTTTTATGAAGGTGAGAAAAAATATTGCTATGTACATGCCGGACTGAAATACAAAAAAGTTACGGTCTCTACAGGGAGATATAACGAGGATGTAGTGGAAATCCTGTCCGGTTTAAAACAGGGGGATACGGTTAGTCTCCTAAAACCATCATCAGACGATATTTTTTAAAAGTTCTCTTGACTCTTCAATGCATATGCCATATCTCATTGAACTGCTTGAAATTACAAAACACTATAATAGAGTTCACTCAGAAGTTTCTGTCTTAAATGGGATTAATTTTCATGTAACTACAGGCGAGTTTATCGCTATCATGGGTCCGTCAGGTGCCGGCAAGTCAACCTTGCTTCATATAATCGGCTGTCTTGACCGCCCTTCTTCGGGTAAGTATTTACTGGACGGAAAAGATGTGTTCACTTCTGATGATCGGGAATTATCACGTATACGCTCAAATCACATAGGGTTTATTTTTCAGACATTTAATCTTATTCCTCAACTAACGGTTTTGGAAAATGTTGAACTTCCTTTCCTTTATCGGACCAATAGTGACCAGATAACAAACAACCATGCCGTATATGCAATCAGAGAAGTCGGACTTCTTAACAGAATACATCACAAGCCTGCTGAGCTCTCTGGTGGAGAAATGCAGCGCGTTGCGATTGCACGGGCTCTTGCAATAAAGCCAACCCTTATCCTGGCAGACGAACCAACCGGCAACCTCGACTCTACAACCAGTGCTGAAATCATGGACTTGTTTCATAAACTTTATTTTAACGGTGTGACAATTGTAATGGTCACACACAACTTGGAAGTGGCTTCACGGGCTGAAAGAATAGTGACATTAAAAGATGGGAAATTCGTTCCAAATACAGAGACTGTTCAAACAAAATAACGCAAGGATGCTCAGAGTAGCAGTTCGTTCGCTCTTACAACACAAGCTTCGGTCTGGCCTGAGTATCCTTGGCATCATTTTTGGTGTGATGGCAGTACTTGCAATGATCTCAATTGGAGAGGGAGCAAAGAAAGAATCAATAAAGCAGATAGAACAGCTCGGCACAAAAAATGTTTATTTTAAAGCACTTTCACTTACTAAAGCACAAAAGCTCAAAGCACGAGAAAGACTTTCAAGGGGACTCAGTCTGTTCGATGTGGAACGCTTTAAGCAAGGGATTCCTGATATACAAGATGTTGCGTATCTTAAAGAGGTAACTGCCCCTTTAGTCGGAGGTGCCAAGGAGATTTCACCACAGGTTGTCGCTGTTTCCTCTAATTACTCCAGAGTCCTGAACCTCAACATTTCCCATGGTCGGTTTCTTTCAGATTTAGACATCAAAAATCAGAACCTCGTATGTGTTGTAGGAGACAGCGTATCAACGACTCTCATGCAAAGTGGTACATCTGAAACTTCTGTCAGGATTGGAAATCTCATATTCAAAATCGTTGGCACTCTCAAACAGTATGATGGAAATACAACAAAAGCCTCTGCCATTACAATTAGAGACTTTAATGAAATGGTGTTCATCCCTTTAGGGACGGAGCGCTCTTTTAATTACCAAGGCTTTACAAAAACTGTTTTTTTATCAGAAGAGCTGACAGAAATAATCGTGAATATGAAAAAAACAGAGCAGGTTCTTGAAAACTCAGGTTTCTTAAGGAGGATAATGGCTTTATCTCACGGGGAGGTTGAGGATTATCAGATGATAATTCCACAGGAACTTTTACTTCAGTCAAAGAAAACACAAAGAACATTTAATATTGTTTTGGCAAGCATCGCGTCAATCTCTCTCCTTGTCGGTGGCATAGGGATTATGAACATCATGACGGCAACTGTTATTGAGCGAAAAAAGGAAATTGGCATTAGACGTTCTGTTGGGGCTACAAAGGAACATATCATTTTTCAGTTTCTTACTGAGTCGGTAATTTTAACTTTATCTGGCGGAGTGCTTGGTATTATTACTGGAATTTGTAGTGTATGGATTATAACAAAGCTGGTAGGATGGATAACTGCTATAACAGTTTGGTCTCTTGTGCTTCCTTTGATAATGTCAATATTTGTGGGAATTTTCTTTGGTTTGTATCCTGCCTATAAAGCAGCAGAAATGGACCCGATAATAGCTTTAAGGGATGAGTAATTTATTCACAAGTCTGGAACGCAATACAACATTTGAATTTGAGTTGGTAACAAGCTTATCTTAGAGTCTCCACTTCTTGATTTCCCCCTTCTGTTTTGATATATATTAGGTATAGAATTTTCTGACAAAGCAAAACCTTTTATAAATAAGAATAATCAATGTTCAGACTGTGCCCAATTTGGTGTTCCCTGCGGAAACACGAAAGTAAGGATTCGCTTATTGTTATATTCGCTCACCCTTGGTTCACTATTCATTCGGCAGGCACCCTGAGGGGAAAACCATGGAATCAGTGGAAATAATGGACTCTATGAAAATGCTTTAAAATCAACAAATTAAGGGAAACCGGCTACCTGTAACGATTTTTTAAAAACTACCCTTTTGCCCTTTCACGGCCATAAGTTAATCCTCTCCACTTTTATTGATAATTCCTGTACTCTTCAGTTTTAAAAACTACTCAAATAGTGTAGATTACAATTGGTAATACTTATATTGTTGCTGATGGCAGAATATGATATATTCAGGAAAAGGAGGACATTGTGATTATAATGCGTAAATTAAGACTATGTATTTTATTGACACTTGCTATGTTTGCCTTGGCATGGATATTGGCAACTCATACAGATGCAGCGACTATAACAAGCAATGGAACCGGAGGTGGTACCTGGGCCACTGGTTCGACCTGGGTAGGGGGCGTGGCACCTGTTTCAACAGACAATGCAGTCATAACTGGCGGGGACGTAGTTACTCTCGGTGCTGATGCTCAAATTGTTGATCTAACCATTTCAGGCACGCTTGATGCCTCAACCTATATCCTTATTGTAACTGGCAACTGGGATTCATCTGGTGGGACATTCAACTTTGGTACAAGCACAGTGAAGCTGACGGGAACGGGGGATCTTGCAGTGCCAGGTGCAGCAATTTTCTATAATCTTGAATTAGCTGCAAGCGGCGAGACTACAACTGTAACGACGAATAGCGATCTCAACGTTCTTGGTGTTTTAGATATCGGTCCGGGAGAGTTTGCGTCTTCGACTAATTTTGATCTTTGGCTGCGGCCGGTATCCGGCATTACAACACCCTTGATCCTCGATAGTGGCGCGAACATAACGACTAACCGCAGATTACGTATTGTACCTCCCGTGAGCAATAGTGCAACCATTAATGTACCCGGAGGAAACTACGGATCGCTTACCGCGATTGTAGTGGGAGCGAGGGCAAATAATACTTTTCAGCTAACCGGCGACTTGACTGCTTCCGACGCTAATTTTTCTGTTGCTGCCTGGGCTTCGGCGACTACATTTGAAACCCAGGGCAATGCCCTTAACGTCAAAGGTTTTACTTTTGTTGATGAAAATTGCAGTTGTGGCCCAGGCATAATAGCAACCGCCAACTTTAATGGCTCAACTGTTACCATAGGAACAAATGGTCTTCGGGCTTATAATAGTCCATCGAACGGAGATTATTCTTTACAGTTGGGTAATTCATCAGTTAGTTGTGCCGGGCCATGGAATTTAGTTGATGGGAGTTCTTCTGTTACTCAAAACGCCGGAACTTCCACAGTTACCTTTGACGGCACAGGCCCTCAGAATATTACAAGCGGCGGCAGTGCCTTTAATTCAATTTTAATATCAAATACTTCTGCTGATGTAACTTTTATGGATGATTTAACTGCCGCAAATTTCACAAGTAATACACCTTCAGCATCTATGAAGTTTAACGCTGGCAGTACCTATACAATAACCGATCTTTTTTTAAACGGCGCACCCGGCGGGTTCATTACTCTGGACAGCACTAGCGCCACACACGGTCCCGGCGACAGGTGGAACCTGATCGTTACCGGCACCCAGTCTTTATCCTATGTAATCGTTTCTGACTCTGATGCTTCCGGAGGCAATCAAATAACCTGTATGAACTGTTTCGCGCCTGATAACAATAACGTAAACTGGAATATTATACTTCCGATTCCTGCTCCTACCATGACTGAATGGGGAATGATAATTTTTATGATATTGGCTTTGCTCATGAGTATTTATTACACAAGGAAAAAGAGAACGGGTTAGCCCGGAGTTAAAGAATTTGGATTTTTTTACTGGGAGCTCAATGTGTATAAAAAGTAAAACTATGGAGAAATATTACAAAAAAACATGCAACTATGAGAATATATTTAACATAATTAGATAATTTTGTTTAAATTTATTCTAAATTTAGAAAGTGAAAAAAATAAATAGGAGGTTTTTATGAAAGCGAGAGTTTTTTTACTTTTCATGATCTTAACTTTAATAATGTTTTTTACACCTGTAGTTGCCCGTTCAGGGGTTGCGGTACCGGTTATAAATCTGCCGGCAACCGGACAGGCAACCAGTTATGCCCCTGGTGATGACGGTGATTTAGAGATGGGGATTGCATGGCCGGGACCAAGGTTTACAGACCCTGCAGGGGGCGCAATTGATCCAGGTGATACAGTTATTAAAGATAATCTTACAGGGCTTGAGTGGCTCAGGGATGCCAATTGTATAAATACGCGGTATCCCGGGGATGATGTAGACGAGGCACAAGATGGGGCAGTAAACTGGGCAACAGGAGGCATTTTTATAAATAATATAAATAGCGGTTCCAAGCCCAATTGTTCCGGAGGGAATAATGACTGGCGCATGCCCAATCTTAATGAGTTTAACAGCCTGCTGAATTTTGGAGATTCTGATATGGCTCAATGGCTTAGAGATCAGGGTTTCCAGAATGTACAGAGTGCTAATTATTGGGTTTCAACTATATACGCAGTCGCTCAAGGCAGGAGCTGGGCTGTAAGCTTAGCACCATCCGCAAAAGGCATTTATATACTTTATGAAGGCGCTCAATGGGGAGGGGTCAAGTTTGCTCATCCCAGTACACCCAATTGGGGGCGGGACCTCTATCCCCCTGATTGCTACAATTGCTCCTTTCCTTATGTCTGGCCTGTGCGTGGAGGAAGTGGAGGAAAGATTAGTTTACCAAAGACAGGTCAGATGACTTGTGATTATTGTAATCCTGCTATTGGGGGCGATACTTCTCTTTGTGATAATTACTTTGATTGGGTACTGGACACTACCTGCAGCACGGCTATTGCAAATAATTACCCCACTATGAAGATGGATGATGCATACCAAGCAAGGAGAAATAATGTAGGTGTATCATGGCCTACCTCAGGAAATAGTGCAAGCGGACGTTTTCAGGTTGCCACTAACACTTTGACAGACCTGCTCACCGGGCTAATGTGGACAAAGAGCGGGAATTTGGTGTTTCCCAATAAAATAAAGTCATTTCAGGGCGCACTGGACTATGTTACAGATATGAATAACGCGACAAATCTATCAGGTTTCTGCGCAACGCCATGCGCGAATTTTGGCTATACTGATTGGCGGCTTTCAAATATATTGGAATTAAGAAGTTTGGTCAACTATAACGATGAGTGCAACGGTGGCGGGGGAGCAGGCGGTGCTGGTGGTGAGTGTCCCACAGGGAATGGTGCGGATAGTGCTTATGGAATTCCTGTAGGGTGGTCTTATCTCAATTGGGAGGGTTTTACGCAGATAAATGAAGGTACTGCTGAGCCCAGGATGAGCACAGCAGGTTATTGGTCGTCAACTACTGATCCCTCTGATACAACCAAGGCATACACCCTTAGTTTATACCGGCAGGGAGGCGTCATGGGGACTTTTGATAAGACCAGTACCTGTGTAACTAACGGCGTGTATCCTTGCCCTTCCTGGGGGCCTAACCCCTCTGGCTGGTTTTTCTGGCCTGTGCGAACAGCAGGCGGTGATGACGGTGATGGAGTGCCTGTAGAAGTGGAGAATCAGGCGCCCAATTTCGGCGACGGAAACGGAGACGGAATACAGGACCTTTTACAGTCTAGAGTGAGTTCAATACCAGCAGCAACAGGGCAGGGATATATAACGGTTATAACACCTGAAGCTCCTGATAACTGTGTCTTAGCGAACGTTCAGACCATGACAGAACCAGGCCCACCAAATGATGACCCGGCTAATAATTATCCCTATGGGCTGGTTAGTTTTGAAATACCTTGTTCAGGCCCTGTACAGGTAACAGTACTATTCCATGGCACAACAGACCTTTCAGCATTCAGCTACAGGAAGTACGGACCAAATCCTCCTGGTGGTCCAGTCATGTGGTATGACATGCCCGGTGCGGTTTTCGATACAACAGTGATAGGTCTGCAGACAGTGGCAAGAGCAACCTTTACGCTTACAGACGGTGCAGTCGGTGATGACACAGGGATAGACGTAATAATATTCGACCAGGGAGGACCTGGACAGCTAGCGCCGGCAGTTGCAATCCCTACCATGACTGAATGGGGAATGATAATATTTGTGGTGTTTGCGGTTCTTGCAGCTGTTTATTATATGAGGAAAAAGAGATTTCCGGTGTAAAATAACGTTTATATAAAGTTCATCGAGGGCGAGATTATATATCTCGCCCTTTTTTATGGTGCGCCCGGCAGGGCGCAGACTCTTGGAGGTAACCGCGGTGATTGCGGTGATTGGTGTCAGGTCTTGACTTTTGACATAGGTGATTTTATTTCATTAACAAGTTTTAATAATTTTTTATTCTTTTTTAGCTTCTCTTGTAATCTTAAGGAAAATCGGGGTCAGGTCTATTTTGTTGACATAGAAGGCTTACAATATAACATCCCCGGTATTAACACTTTTTCCTCCGCAAAAATAAAAATATGGAAGTCGGACTTCCATATTTTTTACATCTGCTATATATAGACTGTACAGTTTTCTGGTTATTTGTCAGGGCAACCGCTTACACATTTTCTAAAAGCATTTAGACAGACCTTCATAAGCTCATTATCTCTTGAATACTCCCTAAAGCCAGTGTTCAGAGAAACATTTTTGCCACATTTGAAATATATTGTTTTACATTTTTCGGCACAGACCTGTTCTTTATCTTTAGCTTGTACTTTGATATCTTCGAACTCATCGAGCATTTGAAGGCCGGGATTTCTTGTACATCCAAGAAAAAAGAACAGCACAATAATTATTATAATTTTTTTCATCATACCATAATCAGATACTCTGAATTCTAAAATTTGTTATCAAAGAAATCAAGGATGAACCACAGGCAAGATACGGGGTCATGAACCACAGGCAAGATACGGGGTCAGGCCCGCCAGACTGACCGGTGGATAAATCTATTTTGTTGATATAGAGGTCTTACAATATAATATCCCCGTATTAATACTTTTCCCTCCAAAAAAATATGGAGGTTGAACCTCGATATTCTCATAAAATATTATCTTAATCGTGAATAACAGGCTGATTTGATAATAACACCTGCTAATCTTCTGTTTTGTGATTTTAAAGAGTTGAAGCTTACCGTTTGAAACAAATAAAAAGGGGTCAGGGTGTTAACCCTGACCCCCATGGAATTGTTTAGTGATTAGGAGGTTTCTTCCCGTTTTCTAAGCATTAAAGTTCCTGCACCTGCAAGCAGTGCGATTAAGAGATAGAGTAAACTCGATTGTGTGAAATAGTAAATGGCAAAAAAAGGGCGTACCTCCTAAAATAATTTGTTAGACCAATAACAAACAAAAGGAGGAACACCC